>Ga0136554_1000303_pt1 | contig 18278 bp, 7 predicted proteins | sample AntRauTorckE5431_FD_104637 | JGI IMG/M metagenome (GOLD analysis project Ga0136554, IMG submission 104637) | Saline lake microbial communities from Rauer Islands, Antarctica - Metagenome Torckler E5 #431 | ecosystem: Environmental > Aquatic > Non-marine Saline and Alkaline > Saline | place...
AACAACCTCATATTTCTACCTCGCTTTGCCATTGAAAGGAGTAATTCTGAACAACCTTCAAGAACCTGCGTTTCGTGGGGCCAGGAAGTAACATAATGTAAACATAGTGTCATGCAAAAAGATACCGCCTGCTGTGACGTATCTTGGGCACTCCAAGTGGCTAAGATACCGTCATTGCTATTCTCAAGTCGGCTTGGATCATATTCACTTGTTGAAGGAAGAATATAGGCGGGAGCCCAGCGCGTAAAAAACCATAGTAATGTTTTCGATAGCAAAGGTGATAAGTGAGGATTGTGTGGATTTGCTGCAATTTTTGATGCTTGAAATTCGGCCAACCCCATAAGAATTGTTACAATTTGGGATACTGCCAAGGTTGACGAAGCGCAGTCTTCTGATCCAGTCTTGAAATTCTGTTGAGAATCTGATGGTTTGCTGCATATATTCAATATTGCTTCTGGAATCAAGGGCGTTTCACCACAAGCATCGTCTGACAACAAATGACAAGCGCACATTATTAATAATCTAGCTTCTTCCAAGAGAGCTGCAGCTTCAGGTGAAACGTTGTGGCTTTCCGTTGAGAAAAGAGAATGCAACTGAGGCATGCATGATTGGAATAATGTCGCTAGACAGGATAAAGACGATGCGAGATTTACTCTTCCTAATGAACAAGCCGAGGTCATTTCTTCTTCCATACTGGCTCCAGTGATTTCTTCTCTTACTTCGTCAAGATCTGCTGCATTTGCTGTCAAATAATACTCTTCCATCTTCGCCATTTCAATTCTGCACGTAACATATGAATGATAAAGAGGTGCTAGTGAGGTAGATAGAGCATTCTTCACAACATCCTGTGAGTTTCCATGCCTGATACTGATCAGCCAATGATCTTCTGAAAGTAAGCATACAGCTTCCAAAATCATGCTTAGTGCTTCGTTGCGCCATTCCCCTCCATCAACCATTTCAGCATCACCTTGGGCAGCCTTGAGTTCTGCCACGCTTACTTTCAGTAGAGTATCACCAACTGAAGCAATTGCATGTAACATATTCTGAAAATTAGGTAACTGTGACAATCCTTCAACTCTAAAATTTGTCACAAGCCGAGTTATCATACAGCACATGTCTATTGTTTCACTTTCTAGATGTTCTGCTTTTGATATGTTCCTATTGTCGTCTACCAGCTCTGTCATTAGTGCGGATACTACTGACATGCACCCGTCAACCATGAAGCTAGAGTAAGCAATTTTTTGATTTTTGTCCTCAAACACAATCCCAGTAATGCTAGATAGCAAAATTAATAGTTGCCTCAACGAATGCTTCAGTTTTCCCACAACAACAATACTTTCTGTATCGCTCCGAATTGACATGTAAACGCCAAAGACAGCTCCCAAAAAGTCTGGTCTGATCAGGAAATCTCTCCAGCTTTCAGGTGGTCTAACTAATTCACTCCCTCCCGTGCGCCCCCACTTCCCTCCAAGAGAACCAAATTCCCAGCTGAGCACATCAATAGTAAGGTTAACGATCCCCTCAGCCAATTCAATGAGAGTTTTATCCGAGCTCAACTTTGAAACTACACCGCTCAATCCTCCCATGCTGATCTTCAATAAATTTAGAATTCCCTTTTCTTGAAAAGCCCCATGGGCCAAACGATGAAACTCTAGTGAACAGTTGTATGAAGTGGCAGTATTTGATCCCCCGATTTCACCAATGAGTGATTTAAGAAATGCGCATACCATCACTGCCATGTGTAACTGTTTTTCATCATAATTTTGATGAAAAGGATGCAACACAATCTGCTCACATGATGTAAATAAGCTTTCGCTTTGTTCGATTTGAAGATTTTGCGCTGATGTCTGATGAGAAGCTATGATTTGCAGCAAGTGCGCTTCTTCCTGACTCTCGCCAACTGGGGCCACATTTTCAGCTCTCCATGATCGTTTCCAGAAAGTAGCACTGCTTCCCAGACACGCATTTGCAATTGTTTTGGGTAGAATAATATCAAGACCCAAGCCCAATCCAAGACCAAGAAGGAAATCACGGCAAGTGTTTCTGAAATTAGTTGAGAAATGAGCCCATCGGAAGAGTGTCACATGCCGGAAGCCCAAAACAGCATGAAAGAGAAGTTCTGAGTATTGTGAGTTCTGAGGAATAGCAGCACTGTTACTTGTTAGTTCGAGGATAGACCGTAGAAAAAGAAAGGACTTGTCGCCTGCATCACGGAGAGACTGGAGATTTGTGTGATATGTCGACTGGGAGCTTGGCGCATTTGGAGTTGATGGGGTTGATAAATACGCTAGCAACTCCTGTATAGCAGAAGACATAGTTCTTTGATGCAACCGATCAGCACTCAGCAAAATATAGAGTGACAATTGACGATGACTGCTACTCAGATTGTGCAGTGAGAAGGATTTGTTGGTGTTGGTGGTGACTGGTGACGGGTGTTCATTTGTGGTTTGGTCATTGGATGTTGTTTTGGTTGTTGTTTTGGTTTTTGGTTGTTGGCTGTTGGTTATCTATGGTTTTGGTTTTGTTTGGGGCAGGAGGAGAAAGAAAACAGAAGGAAGGAGAAGGAGAAAGAGAAAGATACAGTTTAGAAATTTGACGGCTATCATCATTATTTTATTTTGAATTTACAACAACGACTTTCAACTTACAACAACAGCAGTATGATACAACAGCAGTCCTAACAAGGTATTAGGTATGTATGATACCTGAGTATTCGGTAATTCTATTGGAATGCTGCTTCACAAAAAAAGAATGATATGCATTGAACTCCATCTGATCCAGGCAAATCGTTCAGTTCTCTAAATGATATCTCTGCAAATTGAGGTTTAAACTGGTTTAAAAGAATGCTTGCTGGCAGAAAGGAGTCAACAGGCAGATGGATCCTAACTACCAAGAATTCTCGGTTTCAAAGTAAAATGAGCAAATTGGTAAAACGATCACAATTCTTAAAACAATTCCGTCATTTGGCTGGTACAGTTGACGCTGAAAAATAAGATACATTTCGTTTTAGGAATATGACTATCGTTTCCCAACTATCCGAGTACTGGTACCTACAACAACAGTAGTAGTAGTAGGTAGGTAGGTACTACTTACTGTTGTATCGTATATCACAAGATACTAAAATGTGAGAACTAGATACCGGTTGTATACCGTCTTTTATAGGGGCAATCATAGTATTCAACCATGAGTAATATATTAAAAATAGGCTATTATTGACCGCTTATTAGCGCCGGCGAGTTTCTCAACCAATTTGAGCAGCGAGCCAAACCAACAACATCAAAACATCTAATAACATCAATACTGACTGTCAGAACAGATTAAACTTTAGCTCCATCCCCTCTCAAGAAATTCAAAAATGGTACGTACTTATATCTTGATAACTGATGTGGACAGTTTTGAGCAAGTATGAACTAACACAATGCTCTCTATACGTCTGAATTGGACAGGACGTAGGAAAACTAGTTGCAGTAATTGGAGATGAGGTACGATAGATACAAGTTCTGGAAATTTACCTTACGTTTGACATTATGTATGTGCTCTATTCTGAAGTTAGGAGAAAGGAAAAAGTGTTAGGAAGAAGTGATGAAAAGTTCAAAGTAAAGATATTGATGAAGCATGCGCAGGATATAGACGATTGGGCATCGATACATATCTCTATTCACCCAATAGGTTCTAATGAGGGTTTCGCATTTGTGAGAAGTAACGAGCAACAAAATAGAAGATAACGTTGACGATCGCAGATGGAAGGCATGATTTAAACCTTTAAAATGTGGATAATAAACATTGAAAGAAAGGGGCCTGCAGATGGGTTTTCGAGAGGATGTTGTAACGGTCGTCTTTTATGGTCAAAATTATCATTGGTGTATTAATTTTTTGTTTCGACACTTTCATACAATCACTCGCACTCGTTCACTCAAAAGTTTCCTTTACACTCGATTTTTACAGGATACCGTCAGTGGATTCCTTCTCGCAGGAGTTGGACACCGTACAGCTGACTCAACCAACTTTCTGATTGTCAAAACTGATACTAAGATTCAACAAGTAGAGGAAGCGTTCCTTAACTTTTCTGAAAGAGATGATGTTGGTATCATCCTTATCAACCAACACATTGCCAGTGATATCAGACATGTGTTGAAAGATTACAATCAGACTATCCCTACTGTTTTGGAAATTCCCAGTAAGGAGCATCCATATGATCCTGAGCAGGATTACATCATGCAACGTGTAAATATGTATCTTGGTGGAGGAAACTAGAGCAGTCATTGAACTTATTTATGAATTCACCAGAAGATGTTTGTTTGAGTCGAGAGTCGCTTTGAATTTAGTCTATTTTCATTACTGACAGCATAGTTTCGCCTAAAATAATGGCTAACATTTTTCTCAAGCCACCAACAGCAAATTAATCTATGATTATCAATTGTTACTATACTTCACTTTTGTTATAACTTATAACTTTCGTTGTTGTCATTATTTTATCTTTGGGCATTAGAAATCCGTCATTTGTATTTCCGAATTTTTTTTGAATAGAGCATTGCTGGGTGATACTGGTATCGTAGGTACTGTACGAACGATAACCTTGTGACAATATCGTAGTGGCGTTTTTGTCTGCGCGGGTTGAAAATCTGATGATGATGATTCAAGATTCAACTCCTCCTCAGTATTTCAGCAACAACTTTTTGATAGAAATTAGCTGGCAAGACCAACAACTGGTGTCCATCATCAATCATTCATACACCCGCATTCGATCGAGGCATTGAAACAAAGTATTGAATCTAGCACTGTTGATCATGACAGATTTGCGGACTGCTCCAACAATGGAGGCAGGGAATCTTGGTAAAACTCCTTTTGATGATGCGACGATAAAATCTGTTCTTTCAAGTCCTCCCACAACATTGCCAAAGATAGCGGCAACTCCCAACACACAGGTAGAAGTCAGATCCAAACGTTTACGCGAAGAAGCGGTCCACCGCTTTGTCTTGGACATTCAACGGACTGCAACAAATCGTGCCACCAATCTAGCTGCTGCTGCCATCACGCATAACCAACAGCAATCCGGCGAAGCTTCCAATGAACAGCAGGAAGATCTTCTCATTGCGTCTACACTTGCGACGGCGATTGAACGAGGGCTCGATCGAGAATTGCATACTGAATTGTGCAAAGAAGTGAAATCATCCGCAGCCAACATTTCCAAAATCTGCCATGAGCACAGTGACGACTTTCTCCATTCTGTTGGTAAGGTTGTCGGACTTGGTGGTCCATGTGATCAAATACGAAGTACAATTGAACAAGCTAATGCTGAATTGCAAAGAAAAACTGTCAAACCCATGTTGGAAGCTGCACAACAGTTGGAATACACGAAATCCGTGAGTGCAAAGGCTAGAACAATTCATGCCATTGTTGCCGCGTGTCATAGAGTCTCAACTTTGTTGGAGAAAGCAAGAAAGCAGGCTGCACTCGCAAGACCTAGGGGGGCGATAGATGCAGTAGATGAGGCGAGAGCGTGCTTGACAGCCAGTCTAGAAAGTCTAGTGGGTGTTGGGAGTGAGAATTCAGATGAAATGAAAAATATTTTTCAAGAACTGTTGAAGAATGAAAACATGAATGTGATTGATGGAAAATCTGCTAATGATAAAAAGAAAACAGAAAATGGTAATAATGCCAGTGGCAAGGATCACGATGCTGAGAATGGTGAGAAGAATGAGTTGCGATTGGAAGATACACCCTTTGGAGCTAGAGCCATGGATCTACTTCCAAAAATTGAGAATGAAATTATCATGGGAGCTAGGCGTGGGCTCAATAAATGGTTCTTGTCCGTTAGAAGTGGAGGAGACGGTGCCAAGGCTGGACGGGCAGCTCTTAGAAAATGTGCTGCCAGCATGGCAGTTGGACCCGGGCATCTCGGTATTGGGGGTAAATTACAAGGATACACCTGGAGAGCCAAAAATGCAGATAATCTCATTTCTCGTGTGAGCCAAGGGGGGCGCGTGGCAAGGGCTAGCCGAATAGGATACTGGTTTACTCGTGACAACGAAAAAGAAATTGAGAGGTTAGCAAGGTTGTGTGATATGGGTATGGAGAGAAGAGCAGAAGCACTCGCTACCGCTTTTGGTTGGTATCGCTGTTGGAATGAGACTACGCCCATTGATGTTGATGAAGGAAAGGCCGCAGAAGATGAAAGTTTCGGACGCAGTAGTCATGGAGGTCGTAGCAGCCATGGAATGAATCGGAGTGGTCATGGGAATCTTGGCGGATCACGCCATGGAAGATCTCTTAATTTCCTTGCATCTACTCGGAGTAATGGCACACTATCCCTTCGACCATCAAATAATAGTAGAGGTAAAGAGCATTCGTCATGGGCAGCAACTCTGACTCCAGCTGTTCTCTTTAATGATGCGCCTACTAAAGGAGAGGACGAAGAAAAACTGATGGCTTTGCTTGAATCTGTGCATCCAGTAAGAAGAGCTGAATCTTCGTTTGCCCTGCTTGGTAAGACTGACGAATTCCGCCAATATTACGAGCAAAATCGCTTTGGAGATATGAAAATTGGAGAAAAAGATGGAGATGGATTTGGGAAGGAAACTCGGAGTTCTCTGTCTTCTTTGACTGGTGATGACGTTAGTCAAGGCACAGACAGAATATTTTTTGCTCGTAGTCTTCCCCACTTTTGTACAAGTGTAGCTGGATTTAGTGCTATCGAAGCGGCTTTGGAACTCGGAAACGTTCAGGAAGAAGAAGATGTCATAACGAAGATCCAGGATGAAAGTCCTGCTACCGATGATAACAAGCAGCCGGCTTCTTCTTTCAGAGATAGTTCAGCGCGGTACGAGAGGAAGCTGATCGCAGAACTAGGAACGTTACTTCGCAACCGGGCCATTGGAGCAACGCTTGTGGAATTATCAAAAGCTTCATGCTTGTTGACAGCATTTCGGTCTTCGCTTAAAATCGTGCATCCTAGCTCGACTACTCGTACTTACGACAAAGAATTGTTAGCAATGGATGTTGATATTTTGATGATAGGGCTCAAGGTTGCTCAAGAACAGCAACTAAGAGCAACATCTCGTATTTTGGCTGACGATAGTAAGCAGCCCATGCGTGTAACAAGAAGTGACTTTAGATACGTAAACCAAGATGATGCTGCATCCAGCATTCCGATGGAGGAGACTGTCGACATTCCATTTGGCCTGTCTGAGATGAAACAAAATTCCACCAGTGATAGTGCCTTCAATGATTATGAAAGTACGAACTCGCGTAGCTATGGTACATCTCTTCAGGATGGGGACACATACAAATTTTCACCAGCTGTACCGCTTATTGTGCGATCAATTCATGCTCGCACAATTACTTTTGCTGCCTTTGCCATCAGTCAGGAAGAATTAGGTCAAGTGTTTCCCATGAACAAAGGTGTTGGTGTTTCTGGATATGTTCTTGATTGCCTTGAGCAATGCATTTCAATTGCAGCTATTGGAATCAAGGATGGATATGAGCATTTTGATGAGCTCAGTGTGCCAGAAGCTGTGCAAATCACTGCTAATATTGCGGCGCTGCAGAGCTGCCTTCCAAGACTTTTCGGGGCCATTTGTCGCGGTCTCTGTCACATGGGCATGATTATAGAAGAACAGCTTAATGCAACATTTGAATATGCTGAAGAGACCCTTGCAAGGGCGGACAAAGCTTGTGACGCACAACTAGCAGGAATGTTCAACTCTGTATACGAGTTGTGCCGAAATAAAATTGATACTTTGCTTCATTTCAGTCTTGACAATTTTCAGTGGGTAGCTAGGAGCGCTAGGGATGCACCGAACACTTATTGCGAGAGTGTGATAGAATATTTGAGAACAATATTCAAATGTTTGAGATCACTTGATGACGGTTCCAAAGCAGGCTTGCATTTTTCTTGTTGCGGCCACATTTCTGAGCGTTTGGTAATGCTAGTTGCTGGTAAGGTCTCCGAAGATGGAGACAGCAACACTTCTTCTGTACAAAATAGCGGACTTCGGCCCATCTCAAAGATTGATGCTTACGGTTTGAAGAATCTGTCTATTGATGTAGCAGAGTTTGAGAGTTTCGCGGATGGAACTGGTATTCCACAACTTCGAGAGTGTTTTGCCGAACTGAAAGGCATCACCGATGCACTGTTGGATCGTGAATTATCACAGCTCCTGGTGCCCGCAAATGAGAATGCTAGAAGGAGAAAATATCCATTCCTCAATCTTGAAAAACTTTGTCATGTATTGGAAAAATATCAAGGAACTGGCTTACGCAAGTTGATGGGGTCAATAAGTAAAGAAGACTCATTCCTGATGCTCGAGAAAAAGGAAATTGCACATTTGCTCAAACTTTCAAGAAGTCAACTTTAATTATGAACATTCTTTTAATCGTCAATTTTTATGGAACTCAGATCTCAGGTCATATTCTATCACTTTATGTTAACCAAGTATCAATATTTACAACATCCATGTTCATTGGCAAGGCGCTAAACAATCTCCGCCACCCCGCTATTTCTTCTTCTATTGGGAGTGGTGGGCGAACTCTCCTCTTTCGCTTTCCCAGAAGTACGGGAACAAGGTCTACAAAACCCCATAATATCATTTTCCATGTTCTCCGGAAAGCATACCTCTACAAAAGGACTGAGCCAATCCGGCCGGAAGCCAGACTTCTTCCCCTTTCCAACACCAGCACCGAACACTTCGTGAGTGCCTTCTCTCCCCTCTAGATCCTCCATAAATGTTTCTCCCTTCAAACGATCAATGTGCGTCACATTGGTCGATACTACATCCCACTGATCAATCACCATGCAACACGTAAACATCCCAAACAGCATTGATTCAACACACAGCCCAATCAGACTAAGCAAATGCGTGGGTTCATCAAGACAAGGTTCATGTTTCTCTATGCTACCCAAACAATTAACAAATCTGCCAATAACTAAACTCATTGCATAGAAGCACGAGCAACACGTATAAAAGATGAAAAGAAGAAAGAATTTATGGTTCCCTATCGTGAAAATGCATGGATTCGTACAGAAAGAAGTTGAATGAGTAAAGTGCAGTGCCAAATTCAGCAAACAAATGTACTGCAAGTATTTTCACAACTCACCGATCCCAACACAATTATTAACCCATGGGCAATGGTGATCCATCTTTAAAATACACCGTTTACAAATACTGCAGTGGTGAGCTCTATCTGGTTTATACGATTGACATCTTCTGCAAATCCTTTTGGGAGGACGAGGTTTTGGTTTAACAAGTAGGTCTGTTCCATCATTGCTCCCATTGTTAGATATATCCAACGCGCTGAAGTCTGGGAGCGGTTCTGCGTCAGGAGGCACAGAACCTGGATCAGTGGTCATGGCGAAGAAATGAGATGCGGACGCTAGGAAAGCCACCAAGGTGAAAAATACGGAATGAAATTTCCCCCAGAAAGTAAGCTATTCATGGAACATGGAATACAAACTGACGTGAGTAAAGTACGGAAGATTAATCGAAAAGAAGAAGTTGAACTGGCCACAAGCCATCAAGATGTTAATAGAAGAAATACTATGGTGCGCCAAGACAAAAGAGGAGGCTCTAAAACTTGACAACTCACCGATCGAACTCCCTCTACAGTTACACTCATCCATGGTGGCAGCAAAACTTGAGTCACGGTATAGCATCCATAGATGTGAAGTCCATAAGTCAATCCAGCACAAAATAGTCCACAACAATCCCAATTTAACCAGTGTTTGTCAAAAGGAGATGTGCCGCATCGATGTATTACAACAGTCGCCTTTGGCAATGGTGAGGTTTGGCCACTGCCAGGTGAAGATCTTAGGCCAGCTTCTTTCGTAGGGACATTCTTTCTGCGTTGCATTGGAACGGCGCAAATAAATATACAGAAAGACGATTGGTGATAGGTGAGATAGCTCTCTATTTTAAGCTATTCTATCTACTACTACTACTGTTGTTGTAGGTTGTAGCTAGCAGAAAGTACCACAGCTAGTCACGGCTTTCGTCACGGCAGGCGATCACAAATCAGCACTCGAACTCCCCCTTCTCTGGCAAATTTGCCAATCTTGTGAGGAAAATTGATTTCATTTCTAATTATTGTCTTCAGTTTTCACCCTCATTTTTTGATGGGATCAAGTTCTCTCCGCCACAATTATTTTGTCAATACGCATGCGAGCTTCTTGTAAATAATTTCATTGACGACGTTCGACGTTCGTCTCTCGTCTCATGTCTCATGTTGCTTCAAAATCCAAAATCCATCACGATATTTCTATTGCGTTCTTACCATAAAGTAGATCTATTTCCCGCATCTCTTGAAAACCTGAACAGTGTTTATTGTTCAGTTAGATCGGATCTAGTCGAATAGAATAGAATAGAATACTCGGAATAGTAAGATATAACGATACACATCTTTCTCCATTCACCACCTAGTATTTGGCGAGAGACTTTATTTCGTGAGACACTTTCGTCCCAAGTCTACGAATCAAAGGAGAGATGGACAAAGGGATGGACGCTCTGGAAGTTGTAGTTAGAATCCTTGGAAAGGCTGTGCCCGTTGTCCTTGTGATTTACTACTTCAGTGGATCTACGAGGTGAGAGCTTGTAAAGTATCGGATCGCATGGATCTTTTCTCATTTCAGATCTCATTATTCGTGTTGTGTCATGTGCGAAAATGAATCAATCTTTCTCACACTATTATTTCTTCTACCCTTGACAATAGTAAACCGCGTTTTTACTCCGGCATACTTTCAGCTCTTCTTGGAGCATGCTTTTCATTCTGCTTCCTTGAACCGTTATTTTCGGCAGTGGGCATGCCCCTTGCCACTGTTGCACTCCACATTCTTGCAATTGGTGCAGCCTGTATTGGCATGTGTTTGGGAGTGTTATTGCCCTCGGTAATACCTGGAGTTTGTTCTGGAGCTTCGACCGCAATTCTGCTTGGTTTATTCATGCCAAATTTTACCATGCTCTACATGCACATCTTCTGTCCTGTAATGGCTCTGTTTGGAGGTTTGCTTTCCATCAAGTGAGTACATGTTTTTGTATTCAATTGTGAAACATGTGACATTGATAATGTGACGTAATGCATGGACGCAGACTCTTGATAGTGTAATGCAACTTTTGATCACTTCTCACACAAATATTTGCTTATAACAGATTCCAACCAGCAATGTTGATGCTGGCAACCGTCCTTGAAGCAGGAGCGTTGGTGGGAAGTATCGTCGACACCAACCTTTTCTATTGCATCATTTCATGCGCACGTGGACAAGGTTTTCTTCCCATCACCAGTGGAAAAGACTACGATTATCTTGTTCCTGTTGCGTCTCAGCTGTATCTCGCTTTGTCTTGGATCGTCTTTTCCATTGTCAGTCTGGTCGTTCTTGCTATTCGACAGGGAGGATTGGTTCCTCCACAACCTACAGTTCCAGCCTCTCCACCACGAAAACAATGTGCGAAGGAACCACCTGCCTACCTCCAGCCGCCACCTACCTCGCCGGATACATACAACATGTTCGATCCAGCTGATTTGCCTCCTCGTCTTGCAGAATATGCCAACATGGTTTACTCTGCTTGTGAGGATCTTGGTAACTTCTTTGGATTCCAGGATTCTTCTGTGAGGAACCAGGCAGAGCATCTGTTGATTCTGTTGAGTAACAATCGTCGCTACATGAGTGCTCATATTTTGCCAACTTCCGCTCAGCCACCTAGTCCCATTCATGCGCTTCACGCAAAGGTCTTTTCGAACTACATGAAGTGGTGCCGTGCAATGGGTATTTCCCCTAACTTTGCAAAAGTGAGCTCTGCAGTATCTGCACCTCCTGCAGTTGCAAGTAGGGTTGTTGACTTGGTTCTTTTCTTCTGTGTCTGGGGAGAAGCTTCTAATATCAGGCATATGCCTGAATGTTTGTGGTTTCTTTATCATAAAATGATGGAAGATTACATTTTATCCGAGGGATATACTCAAACAAGAAGTCTATATGCTGGCCATTTTGTGGATAACGTAGTTTGCCCGATTTATGATATCGTCGGCAAGGTAAGTGTGACGAGTTTTGAAATGAGTTAGATCTAGATTTGAAGATGGAACCTATACTTACTTTGCCATATCTTCGACTCTTTATTTAGAATATGAAATCAAAAAGTGATCATCCTGACAAACGCAATTATGATGACTTCAACGAGTTCTTCTGGTCGCGTAGCTGTTTAAAGCATCAATATTGTTCCGAGATTGGCATGGATGGGGTTGACGAAGAAAGCTTTCGCATCACCGGACGTTTGCCTAGTGAGTCATTTCCTACCATTTTGGAAGGTCTTCATAATGCACCCAAGACATTTTTGGAAAAGCGTTCTTGGTTGCGTGGTCTCATTGCCCTTTTCCGAATCCTTGAGTGGCATCTTGTCACCTTTTACTTGCTTTCTGTGATCGCGTTTTCGAGAGAACTTGTGTGGGGTTGGGTGTACACTCTCCAGGTTGCAAGTGGAGTCTTTTGGATTTTCAACTCGCTACAAGTTTCTTTCGGTATCTTGGAAGTGTGGGCAACTTATCCTGGTATCCAGCTCACGGGAACTGCAGTTTGTGGTTTTATCTTCTCTCTTGGTACAAGATTTCTCATTCTCATTTATCAGACAATGTACTTGATGTGGACATTTGGACCATCGACCGGCCAATCACAATCATACCTTGGAATCGAAGCTGATGCGAACTTCTGGTGGTGGCAATACGTATGGTTGTCTCTACTTTGTATGATCCCATGGTTTGTCGAAGTTTGCATGCAAATCTATCCTGCATCTTCCACTGCACTTTACACCAGCCGTAATGATTACGTGCAATCTTTCTTGAACATTCTTTTCCCACTCAGCCGCCTCTATGTGGGAAAAGAAGTTCATGAATCGTTTGGACACACAGCCATCTATTTATTCTATTGGGTGACTCTCATGGCATGGAAGCTTTTCTTTTCATACGTATTCGAGGTTTACTCAATGGTTCTTCCTACGTTGCAACTTTGTGATGATTACATCAACTTCCCAGACCAAAGTTTTGCAAAAATGTGCATTGTCCTGACGATGAGGTGGTTGCCACAGTTCCTTGTTTATCTCATTGATATGAGCATTTGGTACTCTGTATGGCAAGCATTCGCTGGAACAGCAGTTGGATTCTCCGATAATCTTGGAGATATTAAGACAATGAAGGATATTCGCGACAACTTTGGACGTGCACCTGAACTATTTTGTCAAAAGATGCTTTCCCCCGACGCTGGAAGCCGTCGGGGATCAGCAGCCAGTTTCATGTCAAAGAGTGGAAGCTTTGGAAGTGAAAGTCAGGCATTGCTTGGTGCCGACCCTCATCAGTTGCAGAGTTATGTTAATCGTCTCTTAGATGTGAGGATTCAAAAGTGGGTCATGTTCGCATCAGCTTGGAATGAGATCATTGACCACTTTAGGCAGGAAGATATTATCTCAAATAGAGAAAGGGATAACTTGAAATTCAGCCGGTTTGATGGCTTCAGTCAAGCTATATACCTCCCAGTGTTTCAGACTGCTGGCGTCATGGACGATGTGATCACTGCTCTTGAAACACCCCGTGATGATCAGCCCTCTGGACCAACGACTGATTTGGATTTTTTCAAGCCGATCATGGAACATGTTACTATGAAGACTGCGGTATTCGAAGTCTGGGAATTAGGAACATACATGATGCAAAAAGTGTTGGGACCTGTTCATGAGAATGACATCCAGGCTATTACTGGACTGGTCTTGAAATGGACAGAGAGTGGAACTCTATCTAGGCACCTAACTCTTGTAAAGATCAGACAAGCTATGAATAGTTTTATACAGCTCGTTACGATTCTAGAAAAGGGAATTGGGCGAAGGAAGGCAGCAGTAAGAACTAGAAAGTCTGTTGAGCCTACTCCCAAATCTAACGGAAAGGGCATGCGAAAGGTAATGAGTGCAAAGTCTTTGTCGCTTACAAGCATGGAAGGTGAAAAATCATTCCAGAAGTCATTCAAGGAATCTACAGAAAAAATCGTTATCATTGATGCATTACGTGATCAGGCTCGCGATAAGTTCCGCTCTGTGGTTCAAGCTGTGAAAGGAATTCTTCAGTATGTGGAACATGATGCCGAGAGCAGAGACGTGTTGGATAGGCTTACATTCCTGATGAGTATGGAGAACGGCTTCTTGTGGGATGATGCTTACGCATCTGATCGACTAGACTTTTTGTCCAAGGATGATGTCTTCAAGGAAGTCTTAACGAAGCTCAGCGGACTTGTTGCGTGTCATCCTGATGATGTGGAACCAAAGTCGAAGGAAGTGCGCCGTCGACTTACCTTCTTTGTAAACTCTTTGTTCATGGACATGCCAAATGCCCCATCCATCCACGATATGTTTTCTTGGAATGTGCTCACTCCCTACTATTCAGAAGATGTCATGTACAACAAAGGCGACCTTGAAAAGCGCACAGATGAGCTTGGAGTTTCAACATTACTTTACCTTCAGACTTTGTTTCGAGGAGATTGGGATAATTTTCTTGAAAGGAATGAAATTAAGGATCATGAGAAAATTTGGTCCAAAAAATGTGTGCAAGAAACCCGCATCTGGGCCAGTCTTCGTGCACAAACTTTGTTCCGAACTGTCAGTGGTATGATGTACTACGAAAAGGCTTTGCGTTTGCTTGCCAACCTTGAGCGTATGGATGATGTGACGACAAATGATTTGCTTGGGGAAAAGTTTGGATACATTGTCTCGTGTCAAATCTATGGAACGATGAAGAAGAATCAAGATCCAAAGGCTGAAGACATCGAGGAGCTGCTGCACAGGTACCCTCACCTCCGAATTGCATATATCGACAATATTAGATTGAATCGTTCTGGAACTGCAGTTTCTTACTCTGTTCTGATCAAGAGTGATGGGAATGGTGGAGTGGAGGAGATTTACCGTGTCCGTCTTCCTGGAAATCCTGTACTTGGAGAAGGCAAGCCAGAAAATCAAAATCATGCAATGATCTTCACTAGAGGAGAATTCGTGCAGACTATTGACATGAACCAAGAAGGTTACTTTGAGGAAGCTCTCAAGATGCGCAATGCCTTACAGGAGTTTGCTAAGAGGGAAGGTCCTCTTCCAACTACCATTCTCGGATTGAGGGAACATATTTTCACAGGAAGTGTAAGCTCCCTTGCGAACTACATGGCACTGCAAGAGACATCGTTTGTAACCCTAGGACAGCGTGTATTGACCAAGCCTTTGCGCATCCGTCTGCACTATGGGCATCCTGATGTTTTCGATAAACTCTTCTTCATCACTCGTGGAGGTATCAGTAAGAGCTCTAAGGGCATCAACTTGTCGGAGGATATCTTTGCAGGATACAACAATGCTCTTCGCGGTGGGCAGGTTGGTTTCAAGGAATATCTTCAAGTAGGAAAAGGCCGTGATGTGGGAATGAGCCAAATCTATAAATTTGAAGCAAAACTGAGTCAAGGAGCTGGAGAGCAGAGTTTGTCTCGAGACGTCTACCGATTGTGTCACCGTCTTGACTTTTGTCGTCTACTTTCTTTTTACTTCGGAGGTATTGGGCACTATTTTTCCAACGTTTTGACAGTGTTGACTATCTATTGCGTTGTTTACCTTATGGCAGTTCTCGCTGTATTTGATATGGAAAAGATTGGCGACCGTACAATCACTCCAATGGGTACCATCCAAATGTTGCTGGGAGGACTGGGTCTTATGCAGACGATCCCACTCTATGCAACACTTGGAGTTGAACGAGGATGGTGGACGAGTCTACGCGAGATTATGCATGTCTTCATCACTGGAGGTCCATTGCACTTCATGTTCCATATCCAAACTAAGGCGCACTACATGTCTCAGACTATTCTCGTTGGCGGTGCTAAATACCGTGCAACAGGAAGAGGATTTGTTACTCAGCACACTCCTATGGATGAGCAGTTCCGATTCTTTGCCTCGAGCCATCTGTACTTAGGTGTTGAACTCGCCGCAGGATTGATCATTATGGGGATCTTTACTGATGCTGGGCAGTATGCAGGGAGAACTTGGTCTCTGTGGCTTGCATCCTTGTCTTTTCTTGCAAGTCCTTTTTGGTTTAATCCTCTCAGTTTCGAATGGAATGTTGTCGTTAGTGATTACAAAAACTATCTTGACTGGATGGGAGGTACTACTGGGGGACCCAGTAAGAGTTGGAGCCAGTGGTGGACTGACGAAAACTCTTTCTTCAAGACAATGAATTTCAATTCCAAAATGTTCTACTTTGTGAAATCTGTTCTCTTCATTCTTCTTGCAAATGGAATTAGAACTTCAGAACTGTGCAAGGCCAACTTAACCTTGAACAAACCATTTGTGAGTATAAGTGGGGTTGTCGTTGTGGTAGCCGTCCTTCTTGCTTTAAGAGGAGTCTTCAACTCTGCACAAGGTAATCTACCTTACGCAGCAAGACAGACTATCGGAATCGTTATTTTCCTAGGAATTTCAGTGGGGATTTTAATTCTATTCCTTGAAGATTCTGATTTCATGAGATACGCAATAGCAGGATACTATTATGCTGGTGCTTTTTGTCAACTGGGACTCTTATTCGGAGTCAAAGCAGTGAAGAATGTCTACTTTCTTCATGATCTTGTATGCGGACATATTATCTTTATCCCTCTCATCGTCATGGCGGCTTTGCAACTACCCCATCACATTCAGACGTGGCTTTTGTATCACAACGCGCTATCAAGTGATGTCGTTGTGAGTGATATCTTGCGGTATGCACAAAAGTCACAAAAGTCAGGTGGAGATGAGGACGAGGAACTTGTTGAGCAGGTCGCTGAACTGCGCAAACTTTTACAGAAGCAGGAAGAAATGTTGATGAACACTGGATTGATGGCGGTAGACAAAAGTCGTGTGACCAGAAATGAGAGCACAGACGCGTTTGCAGAATTGGTTTCACCTGGAACAGGAACTGAAGTCTCAATTCATCAGCCAGCAGCACAGCGACAAGCTGGTTTTGGTGGTGGAGGGCGCTTCGGGGCTCGAGCATTCAGTATGACTGGTTTGGATGTATGGGGTCCTATGGCGATTGGGGCCGGTGATGATGATGATCGCCCAACTAACAGCATGGGCACTTATCAGAACATGGAGATTCAGGCTTCCAGAGGTCAAGCTAAATCTGATGAAGCCTTTTCATTTAGCCAGCCTGATCAAATGCCTCCAAGATAAATAGATATGTTATGACCGATGGTTGTTGAGGTGTGCGAAGGCTTAGACAATTGAATGCAAGTTTGGAAATAAATGAAAAGAAACAAAGCTATATAGCTAATAAAATTACAACTAATATTCAAATGTGGCGCGCGTCGCCTATTGTTTTAGAAACAAAGCTACACTACCTACTACCTGGTAGCATTTGAAAACGATTTTGCAGTTGAGTACAGAGCTGTACAGAGTAAGGACAGTACGATGGACACAAATCTAGGAGTAAGGGATGTATGCATAGCTGACCACTTCTGATGGACTCTTACTGAAACTGATATGGGACGGATGTACGATGTGGTATCTCTGCATGTTCATCATCTCTCATCTTCCAATACTGCGTTACGTTGTCCATGCAAATTATTGGATAACAGCATGACCAAACACAACGGGACCCAAAGTACAAACACTGCTCGACAAGTATGCTTGAGATGAGTTTATATTGAAGGTTGGCTACATGAATTGAATGATGTGTGCACTAAATTATCTGTTGGTATCGTCATTGGAGGGAGGAGGAATGGTAGTGAAGTGTCAGATATTTGGAGTCGTACTACAATATACCTAAAGTTTTTCAGTTGTCAACTGCACAATACACAACTGAGCAATGAATCAAAGAAGATGCAATGATAATCCATTACAGTGTCTTCCATCTGCATGATTCCATTCGTAGCAGAAAGCTGATATTAAAGCTCTTCCTTCCGGTAGTAATGTGGTTATTGATATAAGTAACATCCATAGAAGCGTCCCTCCGTGTTAGCACATAGCAGATTCTTGCCCATCAAAGCAAGAAATATTGCTCGCGTCTCGCACTTTATGATATTCCTTTCCACGAATGTTTCCAAGATGGGACTGATTTGCAATGTCGTATCAACAAAAAGTATCTCAGGCAGTTCTCGAATGCAAACAAGATGAAAGTAAATGACGACGACACGTGTATTTTTGAATCAACCTATGTACAAGATACAAATAATTTGATTTTGTTAGTTTAGACATTGCTACCTCCCTTCCTACAGTAAGTTTGGCCACGAAGGTTTACTTCTTCCCTTTCGTCTTCTT
>Ga0136554_1000306_pt1 | contig 18177 bp, 14 predicted proteins | sample AntRauTorckE5431_FD_104637 | JGI IMG/M metagenome (GOLD analysis project Ga0136554, IMG submission 104637) | Saline lake microbial communities from Rauer Islands, Antarctica - Metagenome Torckler E5 #431 | ecosystem: Environmental > Aquatic > Non-marine Saline and Alkaline > Saline | place...
CAGCAGCAGCAGCAGCAGCCGCATGCGCGGTCGATCATGGCCGTGAGTTCCACGCGCGCTATGCCCAACGGCCAAGCGTCGCCCGCGCAGAGTGCCCAGATCCGAGAATACGACGTGATTGTGGGGGTGAGTCGTCGTTCGTAGAGAGGAAAAATTAGAAAGAAGGAAGGAAAAGAAGAGAGATAGGGACAGTGGAGAAATGGCGATATGCGTCTGATAACCAATGCTGATAATGACGACTGTGCATGTACTGTAGCAATGGCTACCTCCATTTCGCATCTTTTGCTCGGTATTTTTTCGATTTGAATCAAGTCTCATTCGTTTTTTTCCCGACTTTTGTGTAAAACTCTTCGTCGTGAATTCAAATATGTACAGGTCAATGGCAAATCGGTCGCTCACCTTCCGGCTGGTGCCGTCTTTCAATTGCTCAAGCAGGAAAACTACACGACGCCGCCGCCGCCTCCGATCATTCCCAACCACCCACCACCGCTTGCGCCTACTTTGCCAACTGTGCCGCCATTAGCAGCGTCTGCGGTATCATTGTTATTATCACAGCCAAAAGCGGCAGCAGCAGCACCAGCAGCAGCACCAGTAGCAGCAGCACCAGCACTTGCAAAGACGAACGCTAAAGCAACGGCACCGCAGCTGCCAGCAGTGGCGCATGCTCTTCTAGGAGCGGAGACCTCATCGTCGTCGTCGTCGTCGTCGTCTTCTTTGTCCTCCTCTCAACCGAAGGCCGCCCCGGCGAATCTCACCACAGCACCGTCCGTCAATTGGACCTGGGACGACACGAGAAACGCCGCTTTTATACCTACGCCACTGCGAAGATTGGAAGCAGGGGTAAGTGACTGAAGGAGTTATGGTTTGAGAAAACATGGAGGAAGTAAGGTTTAAAAATAAAGTTTAAAAAAATGATAAAAGTTGCGGTAAGGATAAAATAGGAACCTAGAAGGAAATAAAACGATTTTTTTTTTTTTTAACAATGCTGCCTCACACTGACTTTTATCCAACCGCAATATATTTTATATTGCATATAGATTGAATTTCGCAACGGCGGTTCTGGTTGTAAAACTCGCACTGGCACCTTTGCCAGCACCCTGAATTTCCTGAAATACTCTACCGCAAACACGGTAATAAAACAATAAGAGCAAAAAATCTGAACTTTAATAAAGGGCACTCTTGCACACAGTAGTTTTGTCTCATTGCCGTTTGCGTAAAGATGCAAAACACTCAGCTCAACCGATGTCTCATTTGTATGGTATGTATTTTTTTAGTTCATGTTTCTACTGCACGATACAACTTTCTTTTCTATTCGCACTCTTTCAGCCCTCTCTCTCCTCTTCTTCCCATTTATATGTCATTTACATGTGCATATTTGTTGGCAGGTCGCGGAGGCTCTGACCATGGGGTTGAACAAAAGTTTCTTGCGAGACGATATGCTTGCTAGCCGAGCGAGGCTTGTAGTTCTGAATTCCAACCCGCCTCGCCCTTATTTCAACCCCAGCACTGAACTTCCTCCTCCTGCAGTCGCAGCACCACCTGCACCTCCTCTTCCGCACCCTTCTCGCCTGCCTGTGACGTGGCCAGCACAAGTAGCAGGTCAAGCTCCGCTCAACAGTGCTCCTCTGACAGCTGATACTGCTCCTCTTCCTGCTGATCCTGCTGCTGCTGTTGCCGATGTTCCTCCTTCTGGTCCTGCTCCTGCTGCACGCCCAGCTGATACAGCCGCTCCTAGCGTCGCACCGCCAGGAGCAATCGTAGATCTCGTTGATGACGATGACGACGACGACGGTATTGACAGCAGCAGCAGCAGCCAAAACAATACAGCTACTGCGCCGCTACCTACAGGAGCCACCGGTGGTGGTGACAATAGCAACAAAAAGAGGAGCGATCATCGAAACGAGACCGAGGAGCTAAGCAACGACAGCGAAGCTTCTGACAAGAGGCGCCGACTCAATCTGAATAACGCATCCTCGAAGTCTTCTTCTTCTTCAGTCTCGCAAGCAACAGCCGCAGCACCTAGTCCATTTCAAGTTGAGGGTGCCCCGTCGAATGCGCCTGTTTTACCTTACGTTGCAGCACTCGCAACCGCAGAGTCTGCGCCTCCCGCAGCAGCACCAAGAGCGCCAATGACAGCTCCACCAGAGATAACACAGGCAGCGGTAGTTGCGGAGGCGGTCGATAGTGCCAGAGATACTACACAGCCAGCGCCCGAGCCTGAGGTCTACCTCGGTGACTCCGATTACGTCGACTCGGACGAGGCATGAAAGCTCCCTGCGAAAGTGCCATTGCGCATTGACTGCACAGGCAGCCGGAGCTAATTTACAGAGCTGCAGCAGCTTACGACCCCCCCCATATTTTCGTAGTTCTTTGACAGCTCCTGCGATTGAAAATTCTTATTTTTTATGGCATAACGCGATAACGCAACCACTTCTTGTTTATTTTTTATTTACCACGATAGATAATAGAATTATTTCGGTATACCCAACTCATTCAATGAGCCGCCTAATACGGTATGCGCATACGAATACGCACATTGATGAATGGCGGGTATCGGTTCATAAATATTGGCGACATCGAACTCGAATCTTGAATCGCAGCTACCGCACCAGAGAACAAAAAAGCATAGCATAATTCAGCGGACATGCCAGTGCGTCTGTGTATGCACCACCTTACGACTCACAGCCTTCCAGCCCAGCGGATCCGAACACAGAGATCATCGAAGAGGAGTTGGTGTTTAGGTTTTGGGGCCTGTCTGTGGGTGTGACTGAGAATCTCTCATATCACATATTTATCTGTGTACAAGCCTTCGTTGATTGCGGTGCGGCGGACCCGTGCCGCTGCAGAGGACATTTTTCGAGTATTGAGAGGGCCTTCAATACGGCCTTTCTGAGAGAATAATGAGAACTGAGAAGTGAACTATAACCGTGCTCATTAGCAGTCATAAATATACATGAAGTTTACCGCACAAGTAGCGGCACAACATCCAGCTCATGCAGCAACAAAGCAGCATTGTATTTAAACAATTGGCATGCAGTTTTTCTGAGTCTTGGTTAAGAAATTTGTACCTTATAGTAGCTGATGAATATCACATATGCTTGAGGCCTGTGAGTTAGAATGAAGTAGCCACTGTACCCAAATCGGCCATGAACATGACTATCATAATTTGGTACAATCAGTACACGTTCTGTACACTTTACTCTACAGCAACGCCTGGAATCTGTTAATGCACTTCGCCGAACGTCAATGAACACGATCCTTTTGCTCGATTCGGGTGGGTTCGATAGTTGAAAGCCGAACTCTCGTTCGATTCACATTCGCCAATTCAATGGAAAGCAACAATTCGCTCCGCGCCGGGTTCGCTTTTTCTGAAACAAGGCTAACAGGTAGAGATAAAAAGCAAAGGAGCGCGAACTGAGAAGTCCTAAATATTTTTGCTGTTTTCTGGCTCGTTGCGCAAAGGAGCGCGCATAGGCGCATATCCGTTGTTTTGGTGCTATTTTTTATTTGGTACTCTTCGAGCTTATGTTTGTATATTATATGATGCCAGTCACCTTAAGGAAGGTAGGCATGAGCCGGAGTCCGGGTTTGTGGTGGTGTGTGTTTGCCGAACACTAACGGGCGAGCCTGAATTAGCGAACTTTTTTTTTGATCGATTCGAGTGGATTCGTTAATTTCACTACAACCGAACGCCTAGTTCGTTTGGGTTCGTTGATTGAATGGAAAGCGACCTCCTTTTCGAGTCGGGTTCACTGATCCCAAATAACCGAACATTCTTTCCGGTTTGATTCGATAGCTATAAAATAGTTAGCGAATTCCGGACGCTGCTCTGCAGCTGTCACTCCCGGAGTTGGTAACGACATGGGATTGCGAACGAAAGGGAGTGGACAGCTGTGTACTATGCCGTGCAGGTAGTTCCGGGTGTTGGGAGGTTGCCACGTTAAGAGACTTTAAAATCGCTAAGACCGCGAGGGTTGAGGGCAAATTCTGCCCTTCTTATCACCCGCAAGTACCTGTAGCGTTTCAACTCGTGTTTTGATTGGCTTGCTATGTGGCTGCTGAAATGACGACGTGACAACAACGACAACAGAAGATTGAGTCGGTGAGTCGGTGAACCAAACCCGTAAAAATGCCTGTAAATGTCTCACGTGTGTGATCATGGGGCATCATGGTGTAGTCGCCACCAACAGTTTATGTAAAAAGGAAAATCTAAGCTTCTCAGTAATCTCGCTTCAAGTGCGGTTCTGATAGCTGTGGCTGGTTGAAATCCCCAACCTGTCCGCTAGGTAACTAACTAGGTGATAAATGGCATACCTGGCGCCATCTTTCGAAGCAGTGTCTAATGTGTCTGGTATATGCGACAAACATTCCTGAAAAATAGCAAAGATCGCTAAACAATACCGCCACATTCATCAAAGCAACTTAATATGCCATGTGCATGACTCTGATCAATCATATTTCGAAATGTCGTGGGTTCGATAATTGATTAATTAGGCAAGGAAGAAGCGAAAGAGGGAGAAACACAAGGCTTTCGCAGACGAAGCCTCCTGAGCAATCGAATTGGCGACCTCGCTTTGCTTTGAAGTCCATGTTGAGTTTACACGAACACCTACTACTGCCAGTTTCTATAGTTTTCTATGTATCATTCGGTAGTTACAGCGTTGCTGCATGCACAACCCCCGATTGTCCAGCCGGTGAATATTGGCCAGGTACGGGTGGATGCGCGCCGTGCTTGACCGGTAGATACCAGCCTATCCAGTGCAAATACCGAGAAACTTGCTATGGATGCGCTGCTGGAAAGTATGCTCCAGCAGGTTCATCCTCGTGCATTTCTTGTGCGGTCGGAATGTATAGTGCCTCTCCTACGAGTAGTTCTACTGCCGGAGCGGGGACTTGCACTGCTTGCGCTGCTGGGAAGTATGCCTCGTCCCCCGGTTCTGCTGTATGCGATACTTGCCCCGTCGGTTCGTACTCTCCATCGCTGTCATCTGCGTGTATCGCATGCCCTGCTGGCCAGTATGCAATTTCAACGGGCTCCGCTGCGTGTGTTGACTGCGATGCCGGTAAGTACAGTGCGACATCAGGCCGTTCCACTGTGTGCTCCGACGTTTGTGTTCCCGGCAAGTACTCTATTGCGGGCTCAAGCACTTGTACACAGTGCGAAGCAGGAACGTACTCTACCGTAAGTGGCGTCGGCGCCTGTACGCTATGTGATGCAGGCAAGTATTCATCGGACGTAGGTCGTTCTACTGCGTGCTCAGCCACTTGCGTTCCCGGCGAGTACTCTCTTGCGGGCTCAAGCACATGTACACAGTGCGAGGCAGGAACGTACTCTACAGTAAGCGGCGTCGGCGCCTGTACACTATGTGGTGCAGGCAAGTACTCATCGGACGTAGGCCGCTCTACTGCGTGCTCAGCCACGTGTGTTCCTGGCGAGTACTCTGTTGCGGGCGCGAATACATGTACACAGTGCCCAGCAGGCGCGTATTCGGCAATGGGAGCTAGCAGCTGTTCATCTTGCGAGGCAGGATATTACCAAGCGAGCTCTGGACAGATATCTTGCGATCCATGCGCCGTCGGACAATACCAGGCTGCTACCGGGCAAAGTATGTGTTCAGATTGCGCAGCTGGGCAATTTCAAGGTATGTGCACTACGTAGCTCTCTACAAACACATCATGGAACCGCGGTTTTACCATTTTAGTGTTTCAATTTGTTTATAAACTATTCATTCAGATTCGACGGGGTCATCGAGCTGCTCGGCATGTAGTGCAGGCAAAGTGCAGCCCTCGACTAGCCAAAGTGCGTGCGTTGATTGCGAGGATGGAACGGTGCAAGCAAGTTCAGGCCAGGCAACATGTGCTGTGTGCGAGAGCGGCAAGTACTCCGGGGAGGGACTTGAATGTGTTGAGTGCCCCGCGGGGCAGATTGCACCAAACGCAGGAACTAAAACCTGCGACGCATGCGCCGACGGTTACGTGACGACGTCGCCCGGCACAACGTACTGTTACGAGTGCTTTCACGAATACACATGCGCATCCAAGTCGGCTTGCGCCGAAGGGTACACGGGAAACGCGTGTGCTACTTGCGCCGTCGCGTTTTACTTGCTGAACGACCGGTGCATCGCGTGTCCAACCTTTGCAAAGCACTTGTGGGTGTTTGCGATTATTTTCGCCACCTTCGTGTGCTACCTCATTTACATCGCATCTGACAAAAACCTGGACCTAGCGTCGGTCAAAATCATGTTTTCACACTTCCAACTCACAAGCGTGTACTTGTCTTTCAAGTTGCAGTATCCGCCAGTGCTTTTGGCCCTGGCACGCTGGTTCGGCAGTATCCTCAGTTTTGATGTTGTGCAGCTAGCAGGAATCGAATGCTCGACCGGAAATTTGGACTATGGCGCACGTTGGGCTCTCGCTGCCTTTGCGCCACTCGTGGTTATGCTTCCCTTTTATGTGATTGGCAGCAAGCGTGCCTTGCGCACGCTGGCCACGCTGGCATCGATTACGTTCCTGTATGCTTTAGAAACGTGCATGGAAGTTTGGGCGTGTACGGAACGGGCCGACGGTACGGCCTACTTGAACGCAGCGCCAGCTTTGGACTGCAAGGCAGGCACCTCGACGTACGACTGGCTCTTAGCCGGGTCGATCCTGTTGTTTTGTCTGTACTTTTTCGGCATCAATATGGGCCTCGTGGCCGCCGAACAAAATATAGACACGGCCGTTGTGAGCAATGACTTCGCGGAAGACAGCAAGCTATGGTTTTTAGCCTTGAACTTTTTCAAGTGGTGCAGCTTGATTGTCAATCTATACATGACGAGCTCTCCGACAGCTCAAGCAGTTGTGATGCTAGTGCTGCTTCTCCTTATGCTTGCTGCTCACACTTTTTTTTGGCCATACAGCAGTGAAGCCAACAATAGACAGGATCTCATCAACTACGTGCTGCAGATCCTCCAGCTTGTTGTTTCTTTGATATTATACGCCACGGCAACTGACGAAACGGCTGCGGACGGAATTTTGTGTACCATCTTTGCCTTGGGCATTTCGATGAATGCGTACTACTTTTACAAATCTTTTCGCAGCCCAGCAAGTTCTGTATCCAAAGAAAAAGATGTTGAAATGCATATATCACAACGGTGATGAGCCTAAGTGTTGATTTGCTTTATTATCAAATGAAATTATCATGCCTAAAAACACTTCATACGAACTCTTGTGAGCCGAATAGATATGTTTTTATATAACCGTGGAAGTCTTCGAGAATTGAGAAGAGAGTCCGCAACAGAGCATTCTCCCTATAGAAGGGATTGCGGCATGCACCATTGGCATTATTTCGAATAAAAAATTAAACCGCCGGGTTCAGTTAGCCACTACTCGCACACATCGGATGCTAACGTCGACACAAAGCCCTGGCAGCCGCTGGCGCTTTAAATACTAAGCTTCGAAATAAGCACGTCATCAACTACCTTTCAATTACCTTAGAAGAGAAGCATACAAAGCTCTTGTTCTGTCTACTTTGCTTTATGGGTGTGATGTTTGGTGCTTACGAGAAGGCTTATATATTAATTCAACCGACTCCGAAACTCCAATATGCGTTGTGTCCGTAACATGAACCGTGTCAGCCTTCATCATGCCTTTTATCGTTTTATTTGTTCAGCCACTCTTTTTTAGAGGTCCAATGTCATGGACCTTGATAGTTACTACCACAACCACCATAATCGGATTCTTCGTTGGGCTGGCCACGTTGCTCGGATCCCTGTGACTCGGGCGCCGCGGCAGTTGCTTACTGGCTGGGTAGCACACCCTCGTCAAATGGGTGCCCTGAGAGGACAATGGGTCAGACATTAAAGAAGGCTCTTAAGTACAAAGGGCTTTCGATTAACTTCAAGGATTGGCGTGCTATAGCAGAGGATAGGGCGGAGTGCAAATCACGAACGTACTCGAGGCCTATGCCTCCTTCCGAAATTTGATCCTGCAGAGTTCATGATGGTAAAGATGAACATTGTGTTATATGCAAAAGGGCATCCAACCCAGTCAGACTTGTTCTGGAGGATTCATCAATACACAGCTTAGTGCTGTTTGTTGGTGTTTCTTTACAACCGGGGAGTATAATCTAATCTAATGTATTCTAAGTTAGCACTCATAATTATACCAAAGAGAGATGATGTAGCACGATAAACACACGCCTAGACAAACAGCAGCCTATCGAAGGCCCATTGGCTTATAATTAGTCGCTATCGCCTACATTTCGCTTTTTTTTAGATGTGCATATATCTTAAGAATGAACTCTCTCGTATACCCAGTAACTTACAATGGCGTTGGCTTTCAAAAGGCCTGTGCCGAATGGACAAGAAATTCCCTGACAGGCCCCAAAAGCCCGGATCAGAATACCAATAGAAACAACGCAATAAAGCCCAACCAAGTACCTAGAGAAGCTAATACTAGTTGAAAAAACCCGAGTGGCGATGGATTTGATTTGTAGTGGCACGCTGCTCCGCCTGGTAGTCTTACGACATAGGTATTTTTTTAGGATTATAATTCCAGGTTCCTGGATTATTGGACTAGATTAAAAGCTATAAATTCTTGTTGCAAAGAAACATCCACAAACAACACAAATAAGCATATAATTGATTATTCATACACGCCTGTTCGTGAAAAATGATAACCCAGAAAGCTACAGTAGCGACCAGGCCCTATAAAGAAACGACTGACGTATCTTTATTTGCGTAGATATAACGCATTAATTATATTGGCGTATTCGTTGACGAATACATCAACGTGTTTAGGTCATTTGGCTGACGTAAATATGTGATACAATTACAATTTCACATCACTTCTTCGCACCTTAGCCGAGGGAAGGACTGGTTTCAGTGGCTATTCAGGGAAGAGTGCAATTCAGGCGGTAACACAGGGCCCTGGGAATCCCCTGGCGCGACTTGGAAGCCGGCTGTCGGCCCGGCCATGTTTGCAGGGGGGGGATGCAGGAGTCCCGCCGCTACAGTAGTCCCGTCGATTGTCGGGAATTTTCGGAGTCGAATGATTTGGCCCAGGCCAGGCCAGCACACACTAGCCTACTATGAAGAAAAGGGCCTTAGCGCCATCAGCTTTGAAGAAAACAAATACTACGGTTCCGTAAACTTAGCTCCACCGTAAATTCAATTTTGCTTTTTGCTGACGACTTCTACTTTTACGTAAAGTTCTGTACAGACGATACGAAGTAGTACAGTGTCTGTCAGGGATGCTCCAACAGGCCTGTTAACAGCTTCTACTAACAGTAACAGGTCCGTTGGACCTGTTAAGAGCCTGTTGAAACTGCAGTATATTCTATTCTGACTGTCCACTCTGCCAAGATTTTCTCTTGCATGTTGTTTGAAAGCATGCACAAGGATGCTGTTGATTCGATTGCAGGATAGGCGCGGCGATAGACCTCAACGTCGACATCATTTCTTTGAGTAGTTACTGGTTACTATGCTGGACTTGTGATAGCAGCGCCGAAGAGTCACTGTTGTCGCCCGTCGACACGTTGTTCAGAAACACTGTGACACTGCTCACATTCTAACCATCGTCTTACACGGCAACTAATAACACTCAGGGGCGCTCGCTACCCGGCGAGTTCAGAGAAATTCGTTTTAGAGTTCTAGAATCAAGCTTGCATTAGCAGCACCTTGCGGCCGAGCCACACAGAGGCGGGACAGTGTGCATTCAAAGTCTAGCATCATCTTTCTTGAGAACGTCGTAACGTCGTCCAGACGTGAACCTTTTAACGGCCTTTTGCGAATAATTTAAGAACCTGTTCATGGGTCGGAAGAACCTGTTGACCTGTTAGCTGTTGGAGCATCCCTGGTGTCTGTAGCTATACTACTTACACAAGGCTGCAAAGATTCTTCCCCGCCTAAAACCAAGGCCAGCGTGCAGCACATCAGGCAAAGGTGCATTGCCAGAGTGCAGAGCGCGATCCTTCATCGCACTCTTCAAATTACTGACATTCTTCTTTTTATTCATTGGGAGCCTATCAGGCGATAGACTTGCTAGCGTACGCTACCAGTTACTTCGGAGAAAGGGTGTTGATACACCCTAAGGCGTGGTTTTGAAATGGCATTGAGTAGTGATGAGCTCGCTGTAATGCGGAAGGTGTTTGGCGATGTTGATGGTGACAACAGCGGCAAGGTGCGTGCGCTTTAATCGAGTCCCAGGCTTGGATAGGATCTCAAGTATTACTCCAGTAGTAAGCCCAAGACGAGAGCTCACGGATTTCCCCATCAGAGCTAATAATTTCAGCCTTCGTGTACAGTTGGATTCGAGCGAAATCTGGGATGTGCTGAAAAAAATGAATCTGGAAGTTGCGAAAGACAAGGCAGAAGAGGTACGCTTCAGATTCCAGTATTGGGGTTAGTGCGTTGTATTGGAAACAGCACTCTTCCTCTCCCCGACGAATTCAGATCTCCTCATCTTCTTGGCTTAGCATATTTTCTGTCGATCATTTCGAATGACCCATTGGTCCTCGCAACCTCCTAGTCTAGAAGTACAGTGGTTGCCATTCGATAGGAGGCTCTTCTAACAAACAAAACGGGTGAAGAATTCGTATGTTTCCACAACGCTGCTCTTTGAATGTCTCGTACGTGGCATTGCTACAGCTGTTGAACGGTTGCGCCAACCCTCATTCTGCGCTGTGTTCAGGTGTTGCAAACGATTGACACGGGTGGAGACGGCGAACTTGACTTCGATGAATTCTTAGCCTTTACCATGGCGCTCAAGGTGTGCGTCCCGGAAGAGTGGGTGCTTTGAAAGAATAAGCTAAAGAGGGCGCAAAGTTTAAGCTATGAAATGCGGTTGCCAGTGAATGAACCGGACTTGTGCTGCTTCTCATCATGCAAGGAAGAGAAATGTACACTTCCCCGCTTGGCTTCTCTTGTCGTGTGGTTTATATACGATGCTCCAAAAAAAAAGGACCGTTTTGCTACCTTTCTGTTTTTTTTCTGTAACACTCTGCACCCTTTGATTTGCGTTGCCATATTTAATTCGCTTGCCAATGTTTGGGCGTGCTGAATGCATGAATTATCATCCACGGGTACCCAAGGCCAGCGGCGCGGCCGAAACTCCGAACTTGTTTGCGGCGTTCGGGAAAGCCATGGGCTCAATCGCGGATTCTTTGGTGGACGTGACAATGTCTGTGGGCAACGAAATGGCTAACGTACGTGCACATCACCCCTCCCTTCCCTATTTATCCTTCCCCCTTCCCCTTAATTGTCTCACATATTCTTTGTGATTCACAGCATTAATTTATTTGCGTTTGCAGCCTCTCTTACCTGATGGTTTACCTAGCTTCATTTCAAAAAAGACATCCTTACGAACGCGTGCACACCTAACAAGAACGTTGCCTCCTTTACCAGATGAAGCATGTCTCATTTGTGCATTTTTTTTGAAAGCCTCGACTGACTTGTTGTTATGACCCACGGCCTTCTCTTTGATCTTGCTCAATTTCATGGTTAGGTGGGCAAATCCAAAGCCGAGCTCAATTTCGATGTGTGTGCTGCTAAAATGCGCGCTGAGGGACTGTCTGACGCCGCGGTAAGATTCTTAGACATCCATTATTTACAAAAACAAGCACGCTGTTCCATCATCTGTCGACTGATGCGTGTCTTGGTCTGCCCTTTGGTACTTAATTGTGCTATTTTCATGAAGCTTTTTTGCTCATAATAAGTAATGAACAATTATTGAACTTTTTTTTTCTTTCTATTCCTGCCCGTGCTGTACTCAACTTTAGCTTCCTTCCCGCTGCCTGAAAACATAAATGGAATTTAAAAAAACAAAACAGATCAAGTCCTTCCGGCACAGCTACATGTTGTGGGCTAGCGGAACTACTGACGGCACCATTTCCGAAGCCTCGATTTTGCCCGTCACCGAATTGCCGACCTTGGCTGAGATCACGAGCAACTTGAGCCAAGGAGCAGATACTTCTCTGCTGAAAGAAACGGTAAATCTTTGTGCTATCGCTACTGTTCTTTATAGCTTCAAAATGAATTGCAAAAATTGGTTACTTGGCCCCAATAGTTGTCTCATCCGCAATTCCATATTAGAAGTAGGAAATGAGCGATTCATGGCACATCTGCATTCGGAAGGTTTAGAAAAGAGATCTCCCAATGGAAAGGAATACTGCCTTGTCTTAATTGTGTATGCTCTCTTGTTTTCCACTCTCACGATTCTCTGTGGCTTTTCATTGACTACTCAAATAGGTGGTGTTGAAATTGAACGGTGGCTTGGGCACTTCGATGGGCTTGGACTTCGCCAAATCGCTGCTGCCCGTCAAATCAGGGGACAATTTCCTTGACCTCACCGCCAAGCAGGTACTACTTCCTACTGTACTACCGAAAGGCCCTCTTCTTCAAGTATCAATCTTACTGCTACTTCCCTTGATTGTTACAAGTGTGAGTGGTGCTACTACTACTACTTCTAGCCCTACCGCTGCTACTGCTGCAATGGTAGTAGTGTGGGATATGTTCTGTTACTGGGCTTAACGCTTGCAGCCAAAGTACAATCATGCTCTTCTTTCTGTTGTACAATTTTTCGTACTTTTACTTCTATGTGGACCATACTTGATGGAAATTTGTCTGTGCCTTGTTCTCAAGGTAATGCATTTACGGGCAACGCACGGCGAATCTGAAGCAGAACCCCAATTGAAGTTTCTGGTGATGAATTCCTTCAGCACTTCGGACGACACCATGGCGTATTTCCGAAACAATTACCCAGAGCTCGCAGCTGACCCCCAATTTGAAGTCCTGCAAAACAAGGTATATGAGGAGTGCACATCTTTCGAAAAAAGACACCCTCAAAAGACACCCACGTCAATTTCTTGCTTGTCGAAAAAAACATTTGCTGGTTGAGTTCCTGTGCCGGCGGTGCAATCTGCTCCTATTGTGTCCTTACCATCGACTCCATTTTAGTATTCGTGCGCTCTGGGTTCACCTCACAAATGTTGCCACATTTTTTTCCACCAGGTGCCCAAAATTGACGCTGCCACCGGCCTTCCTGGAAGTAATCCATCGGCACCCAGACACGAATGGTGCGCGTGTATTCGATGCATTCTTTTTGTGTGTGTATACTTTCTCCGAGTGCTGCTACTGGTTATTCTTTTCACTGTCTTTTTTTATCACTAGTATCGTGCCTGTTTCGACTCGGTGTCCCATTTTTTCTAGATTTCGATTTTTTTAGGACCCTATTCTGATGCTTGTTTTGCAGATAAGCGCTTATTTCTTCTTTCCAATACCCGGCCTTCTTTTTTGGTTCATTTGAAAAAAAATAGGTGCCCACCCGGCCACGGCGACGTGTACGCATCGCTCGAAGGCAGCGGCACCCTGGATCAGCTCCTGGCTCAAGGCTACAAGTACCTGTTCGTGTCCAACAGCGACAACTTGGGCGCCACGCTAGACTTGGATTTGCTGACGCATTTCGCGCAACGCGACGACTTGAGCTTTTTGATGGAATGCTGCGAGCGCACGGTGTGAAAGTCAAAACGTCAAGGATTTATTTTTTTAATCTCATTGTTTGATCGTTCCTATCTCAACAAATCAATTTTTGTTTTGACTCAAATCACCATTAAGTGAATATCTAAGTTGCGATCGTGTTGTTCTCAAATTGCATTTTGCATTTAGTCTCATTTAATTCTATGGTTTTCTTGGTTCGGAAAGGCAAACGACAAGCAAGGTGGCCATTTATGCATGGTTGCGTCTCCACGTACTTCTTCTTCCTCAACCTCATCGTCTTCACCACCTCCTACCATGAAGCTTATGTTACGCGAAGCCGCGCAATGCACCGCCGAAGACGATGAGGCCTTTCAAGACATTCACAAGCACATGTATTTCAACACCAACAACTTGTGGCTGCGGCTCGACAGACTCAAAGAGGCCATCACCACACACAAGGGCTTCCTGCCGCTGCCCATGCTCAAAAACTGCAAAACTATCGACCCCAAAGACAGCAATTCCACCCCTGTAGTGCAGCTGGAGACCGCCATGGGCGCCGCGATTGAGTGCTTTCCGGGCGCCAGCGCAGCGGTAACAGATATACTGGGGTTCTGTAGTTCACAAATTGACTCTTCTCCAGTCTGCCTCCTCGCTTTTCTTTTCGTCTTCTTTCTATCCTACTTCTACTCAATCGCGGGAAAAAAAATGGGGGGAAGGGGGAGAGGGGTGAAATTCTATCTGTTTTGTCACTTCTTTACTTACTGGTAACCCACACCCTCTCTTTGCTGCTTTCTGTAAACAATTGCTACATCGTTTACCACACGCAGGTGTGTGTGTCCCGAAGTCGTTTCGTGCCAGTGAAGAAGTGCAGCGATTTGCTGTTGCTGCGGTCCGACTGTTATTGCGTGGCGCCTCACTCCTCGAATATAGTATTGTCACCGGGCGTGGCCTCCTTGCCGGAAGTGGCGCTCGACAGCCAGGCTTACAAACATGTAGAGGTGGGCATGAGGGGAAAGCAGCACCTCAAATTGTCCTTTTGGGTGCTTATTTGTATGTCGCCTTCATATCTTTCGTGACGGCAAAAATACTTTCTAATATTTCGACTGTTTTTCATGTCTCAGTGTGTTTTTGTTTGTGTGGTGGATGAGTGCTGAAATCACTTCTGTTAATCTTTCCTTTTGATTAATTGTATTTGCTTTATCAGTACGTTCTTTCGTGTGCCGTCTGTTGTGGCAGGCCCTGGACTTATCCTTAACAATAGCCACGCCCAGCCTCAAGCTTTGCAGTAAATTAGACATCCGAGGCTTCGTGATTTTTTCACCTCTCACAACTTTCAAGGGCTCGGTATGCATTTGTATTTGTGCTACCCTTCATCGTTGTAATGCGTGTCCTTTTCTCGTTCTATTCATATTTTTTTTTACAGTATCGCCTATGAAGATATCTTGGTTTCTCACCCCATTCATTCTCAAACCGACCAGTATGATACAAAGTTCATTGCGCGACTACACTTTTTTAATTATAACCATAAACACTCCTTCTCTTCCGCGTAATGTTGTGCTTGTTCAAAGGTGGTCCTCGTGAATAGCTCGGGAGAACCACGGCGATTGCCGTCCGGCACGTACAAAAACTGCACGGTAGACTTAACTTTAGAACCCTCGGTCGACCTCAGCAAACTAGTGCCTCCTTGCGTCCCGTGTAGTTTCCTTGAACTCTTCTTCTCGCGGCCGTGAGTTTGAATTTTACTAGCATAAATCGGAGCGCAATGGGGCTACTTTAATGTCCCCTGCTTTGCCCTGGTCTGCTCGTCATTGCCATTGCCTTCCTCTGATTAACTCAATTAAAACTCGTCCACGGCTACCACGATCCATAATCCTAAAAGGACCTTTCAAGATACTTTAAAAATTCTTCTACTTCACACAAAGAAACGGGAAACGCATAATCGATTGAGGTAATTCACGGAAATTACAACCCGTATTTACTATTCAATGAACCAAACAACAAACAAGAAAGGTAACTCATAATATGAGCTCATAAGACCTAAAGGACACTAATCTAATCGGACTTCTTTGAGAGGCTTCCTAAGAAACGAAGTGGCCTGGCCAGAACTACTCACAAAGGAAGCGGTTGCACATATAAAGTGCTTGCGAATAGAAGGATATAGGGCTATGCGATCTACGATACAGCCAGAAACACTCCATTTACCCCTCGAACCAAACGTTTACAACAGCCTTCGGGGGCGAGGAACTGCCTTCTTTGAAATGTTTCTTTGCCACAGCTACCGCTCGGTGGTATGCTAGAGAAGACCAATTGCCATTGCGGTCGAAGTTGGGCCACATGAGGACACCCCCTGGTGGGGGCCTGAGAACAAGTGGTTGCCCATCGGCGGCCTTTAAATTCGTGAACTCTGTTCCTCCTCCTTCTGAAGCACTGCAATCTACGCCTCCTTCACCACCAGCAGCAGTGTCGGCGGGAGAAAGCGGGTACGCTAAAATGGTGAAAGATCTTTGCACCGAATGGTGCGGGCTCCCAGGCCACCACGAATCGTGGTGTTCGGCATAGAAATCCGCCGGCTTGTCGTACAGCACAAGGCTACTGTCTTCGAACGCGTGCGCACTGCCTTCAAGTGCAGTTTGGAGTTTAAGTGGCAAGCAGTTCAAGATGATTTCGCGTAGCTTCTCTGCGCTTCCTCGTTCGTGGTCGCCTTCGAAAGGCTGTTCGAACCCTCCACTGCCGTAATAGCGGCCAGGAACACCGCCTGGCGACAAATTCACCACCCGCGATCTTCGAATGGCCGTGGGGCCATCGTTCTGTTCGATAGACTGAGGTGCGCCGCTTCCAACCAGGGTACTAATACAGGCTTGAGCCTCACTCAAAGCTTCGCTTTGCAACAATCCTGGGAAATGCAACACTGGCCAATTTTCTTCGTTGAATACGCGAGCCTCGTGTTCCCACAGATACTCAGCGAGTGCCTCGTCCCATTTAATGCAAGGTGGGCTACACTCAATATCTGCTAGATCTGATTTGAATGCCAATGGGTCGTCTGGAGACACAACGTCAAAGCCCAACTTGGAAAGGATCGAAGCTGCAGCATCGTCGCCCCAGTCGCTTTCGTCGTCATCTTCTTCATCTCCATCGCCCCACTCGTCCAGACCAGCAGCCGACTCAGACTGGTAGTTTGCTCTCAATGAGACCCCTTTCGGCGCTGCGGCAAATCGTAAGCCTTGAAGGCGACTGTGAATACTAGAGGTTAAGAATCCACGAATAGTAGTAGTGCATGTGCAAAAAGCAAGCACGAGGCGTAGTGTCGGCAGCATTAAAAACTAGAGAACCGTGCAAAGCACCTTAGCTATCGATGTTCTTCTAAATTGGCCTAACTCGAGACTAGAGTACGCATCTAGGAGTTATATTCGATAGCTTGAAGTAGTGGGAGGAAGTAACAGTAAAAGCGCCGTGACACCGTGACAACGTGCCATGATGCCATGATCAGCACGGATGACCGGACGGATGATGAGAAACAAACACCCGAATTACAGGGGGGCTATCTTCGTTTTTCAAGCAGCAAGGTGCAGCTGGGATGATTACACCATTCATCAACGGAACGGTGCAAAGCCCTGCAATACGGGGGAGCTTGGGACAGTGGCCCACCCCGCGATGCATCGGGTGCCTCGTGCCCGCGCCGTTTCGTCCATGCTCCTTACTTTTCATCCTCCTGTTCCAAACCCCCTCAGGGGGATATTTGAGGGGGTTGTTTGTTCTTTGTTTTGTGTCCGTTACATTGTCATCAGGATGTCTGTCAAAAAAAAAAAGTTGGTGCGCTTGTTGATGTAAATAGCTTGCCCAGAAGACATCCTGGCGTCAAAACGATGAGCCTTCGCAAGAACAAGCCCGGTGATTAGAATAAATTTTCAAATAGAAGTTATGCTTGATCCATCCGCCTCGTCAGCATGCCTTCCTTCTCTGCGAGTTGGTAGCCCACACAAGATTCAAAGCTTCACCCACGCAGGAGCCTCAACGGTGCGTTTACCAACGTGCAGCCCGCCTGGGCACGGAATTAGTAAAGCGAAACGTCGATCGTCAACTCGGAATCGGCCACGTTCATTTGTGCACGCTGGTGATGGCTCAAGCTATGAGACTGGCTTGCCTGCACTGTCCCTTGAAGGTATGATTTCTACAGAGGTAGCCAGTACACGAGGTTCCTTGACGCAACCTTCGTCCTCACGATCAACGTCACCAGCTACCAAAGGCTCAACGAATACCCGAGCATCAGTTGGCGATGAAAATATGGGCGCGCAGCAGTGTCGGCCTATGCCGCCAAAACGAATGAATTTGGATCGAGCGTTGGTTGACGTCGGGAATATTCATCCTAGCGGCACACCTCTTGCTGATAGAAACATCAGTCATACCTCGAAGCCTTCGTCATCGTGGCATGCAGCACCAACTCGGGCCAAACCTCGACGAGGGTCGCACATTGACCACTGCTCCCCCGCGGCGAGAGTAGTCTCGGACATCTCGCCATCTTCAACCCACCCTGGCGTCGCGGCGACTGACAAGTGTGCTACGGCCCGTAAGAAAATGCCCGCTGCTTTCGATTTAGCTCAGCCTCATGCGCTTAACGGCAGGGACGTGCACGCTGATCCGAACCAACAGTTAGGGAGAAGAAGGAGGAGAAGCGCAAGCCTCACTAGAGACAAGTCTCATAATACGCCCACTTCTCTTGGCACTA
>Ga0136554_1000307_pt1 | contig 18176 bp, 15 predicted proteins | sample AntRauTorckE5431_FD_104637 | JGI IMG/M metagenome (GOLD analysis project Ga0136554, IMG submission 104637) | Saline lake microbial communities from Rauer Islands, Antarctica - Metagenome Torckler E5 #431 | ecosystem: Environmental > Aquatic > Non-marine Saline and Alkaline > Saline | place...
GGAATTTTGTCCATGGCATTTTTCAGGCTTCCGCTAATACTGAACAAGAATGTCAAATTTTGGAAATTAATGGGTTGCGGGAAGAACGGCACATTCGACGTAAATCCTGATTGGCAGCAATGGGCTTTAATGACTGTTTGGGAAACTGAAACCGATTATCAGAACTTTAACAAAAACTCATTTATTACTAGTTGGTGGAGAAGATTTACGGATGAGCGGACAGATTACCTTTGCACTCCCTACGAATCTCACGGAAAGTGGGACGGTAAAGAGCCATTCGGAAACCCGACACCCGACAGAACGTATACCGGACCCATTGCTATACTTACCCGAGCTACCATTCGGATTTCAAAGGCACAGGACTTCTGGAAAAATGTACCCAAGGTGGCAAGTTCAATGGGTTCAGCGGAAGGGTTTATCACCTCTGTCGGTATTGGTGAAGTTCCTTTTATAAAGCAGGCGACCTTTTCAGTTTGGAAGGACCTCGAAAGTGTTAAAAAGTTTGCTTATCGCCAACGAGAACACGCCGAAGTAGTAAAGCAAACCCGTGAAAAAGGTTGGTACTCCGAAGAGCTATTTGCAAGGTTTATACCCATTGAAGTAGGTAGTAACAAGCCAAATTAATGAATACTTCCTGCATTACTTTGTACTATTCTAACAATTATATGTACCAACAGCTAGGTTGATTACTCGGCGTGCATACTAAATCACAAGATTTACTTTGCCTGCTTTGGCACAATTATTTAGAATTTTATCCTACCCTTAAGCTCTTCTGTATCGTAATCATGCTACATTATCGGCTAACCAAAGTAAATATCGCATTCTACACATTACGCAATCTTATAGATTGCTCCTGAAAATTATCGCCCAATTATTAAGACATTATTATATTTATTTGATATTTTTGTATTGTACTAGATTATTTACCTAAACTAAAAGTATCAATGAAAAGAAATCTACTATTATCGCTGCTACTGATGTTAGCAGCTAGCGTAACTTACGCCCAAACAAAGGTAACCGGAAAGGTTACTACGACCGGTGACGGCTCGGCATTGCCGGGTGTTACTGTGCAAGTAAAAGGTACCAGTGTAGGTACACAAACTGACGGCGAAGGTAATTACAGCGTCTCTGCTAATAAGAGCCAAACGCTTGTTTTTAGCTTTATCGGAATGGAAAGTAAAGAGGTTGCCATTGGAAACCGTTCGATTGTGAACGCATCTTTGGCAGAGTCTGAAAATATGCTAAACGAGGTAGTCGTATTGACTGCTCTTGGTTTGGAAAGAAAAAAAGATGATGACATGAGTTCATCAACTATTATTGATACTGATGCCCTTCAGCGTTCTGGCGAAGCAGGTGTTATTCAAGGTCTTTCTGGAAAAACGTCGGGTTTGACTATCACGCGTAACTCGGGTGACCCGGGTGCGGGTGCTTATATCCAAATTCGTGGCCAAAACACAATTTCGGGTAGCTCGTCACCACTTATTATTTTAGATGGTATTCCAATTTCCAACTCAAGTGTTGGTAGTAGTACTGGTGGCGTGGTACAGCAATCACGTCTGAATGACATTAACCCAGATGATATTGCCAACGTGACCATCCTTAAAGGTGCGGCTGCGGCGGCGGTTTGGGGTACTGGTGCTGCCAACGGTGTAATCTTGATTCAGACAAAGCGTGGAAACGCTGGAGGAAAGAAAGTAAGCGTAAACATCACCAACCAAACTTCTTGGGATGTCATCAACCGCGAGTTTGAAAAGCAGGATGCGTATGGACAGGGATCCCGTGGAATTGCTAGCCCAACAAGTGCCCTATCTTGGGGGGATAAAATCTCTTCCCGTACAGGAGGTGCTGACGAAGTCCGTCAGGAAAATCAACGTTTTGAAGCAAATGGAGGAGACGTTTACTATCCTATTTTGGGTAAAAATTCACGTGAAGTATTTAACCAAGCAAACCGGAATCAGGTATTCCAAACCGGATTTACTTGGAATAAATCAGTTGGTATCAACTTCAATAACAACGGAAGTACAACCTATTTGAGCTTTGGTGACTGGGATCAGAAAGGAATCATCCGTAATGGCTCTGACTATCGCCGTTCAACAGTCCGTATCAATAACGAGACTAAATTGACCGAAAAACTGAAAATCCGTGTAAATACCTCTTTTGTCCGTATCAATTCGAATAGAGTACAGCAAGGTTCGAACCTTAACGGACTGTATTTAGGGTACCTTCGTACTCCACCTGATTATAACAATACAAATTACAAAGGTACTTACTATGATCAGGCAGGCACACCATCTTTGAACGCCCACCGTGGATACCGCCGCTATCTTGGTGATGCAGCCCCGATTTATAATAATCCAGGCTGGACAACCAATGAGCAAGAAAACCCGAATTCAGTTTATCGATTCACCGTTAACCCTGAAATCAACTGGAACATCTACAAAAATTTAAACTTAACAGCTCGTTACGGATTTGACTACTACAATGATGTGCGTGAGTCATTTTTTCCGGTAAACTCTGCGGGTGGTGCTAGTGTTGGTATATTTGAGAGAAACGAAATTACCGAGCGTAATGAAAGCGTAAACATATTCTTGAGCAATACGCACGTAATCAACAGCAATGCTAATATCAGCTGGATTTTAGGTGCACAAGCCGAATCTTTCAACTACACTAGCTTTGGCGGTAGTTCACAAACCTTTACCAACCCCTTTGTAGATGATTTACGTGTATTTGGTAACGCAGAAGCTGCAAATGAAACACCCGGACTATTCCGCCAAACACAACGTAAATCGGCAGGATACGCCGTTGTTAATGCTGAACTATTTGGTCAGATTTTCTTAGAAGCAACCGGACGTTACGAACTTCCTTCTACGCTTTCTACTCCAGTATTCTACCCGAGTGCTTCGGCAGGATGGGTGTTTACTAAAAATATATCAAGTAATACGCTCAGCTTTGGTAAAATTCGTGCGTCGTACGGTGAAGTTGGTATTGAGCCGGTATCCTACGCTAACTTAACTACATTTGGTTCTTTTAATCGTTCTTCTTCTTGGGGAGATGGTCTTGTAGCTGCAACCTATGGTAATCCTTACGCCATTGATAGCCGAGCAGGTAATCCAAACTTGCAACCTGAAAGAGTGAGAGAGTTTGAAATTGGTGGTGATTTCCGCTTTTTCAATAATTTAGTAAACTTTGGAGCTACGTATTACAACCGAACCACATCAGATGCACTATTAGCAATTAGTCTTGCTCCATCAACTGGTTTTAGCGATGTGTGGCGTAATGCTGCCGAGATTTCCAACCAAGGTATTGAAATTGACGCAGGTATTCGTTTAGTAAAATCGCGGGGTATTGAATGGCGAGTTGATGCCAACTTCTCTCGCAACATAAATATAGTTGAGAGCTTGAGTGGTGTAGAACTTGTAAGATTAGCTGGTTTCACTTCAACTTCATCTGTAGTAGCCGAAGGAGAACCTTTTGGTGCAATTTGGAGTGGAAGATGGGCGAGAGATGCGAGCGGCAACTATATTGTAGATGAAAATGGCTTCCCTACTGCGGATCCAACACAAGGGGTGGTTGGAGATCCTAACCCGCAATGGCGTGGTGGTTTCGGAACAAACTTTTCGTACAAAGGATTTACATTATCAGCACAATTAGAAACCTTCCAAGGTGCCGATATGTGGGGTGGTACACAGGGAGTATTGAATACTTTTGGTATCTCCAAAGAGACGGCAAATGAAATTGTGACAACAGAAGAACTGCGTACTGCTTTGGGCGGAATAATACCCGCAGGTACAACAGTGCGTGGAAATGTATTTAACTTTGGTGGTGGAAACGTTCTGCTTGACCAAGACTGGTACGGTGGTCAGGGTGGTGGATTTGGAACCGTCGGAGAATCATTTGTCGTTGATGGTTCTTGGACCAAACTACGTGAACTTTCTTTAACCTACGACTTACCAACAAGCTTAGTTCAAAAAGCAAAATTAGGAAGTGCTTCGATTGGTGTAACAGGACGAAATCTATTTATATGGTCAGCATTTGATGGGATAGATCCTGAAACAAACTTAACCGGTGCCGGTAAGGGGCGTGGATTAGAGTACTTCAACAACCCAGGTGTTGGATCTTACATGCTAACCGTTAAAGTGGGATTCTAATTAATAAGGTTTGAGGTTCTAGATAAAAACATCAAATATTATCTTTTATCTGCCATCTCTGGTCTATATATCTAATTAATAACATTCAGAACATACAAAATGAAAAAATTTAAATATATCGTAGTAGCAGCTTTAGGATTCGCTTCCTTCGGTTGTGAAAGTTACGTGGAAGGCGTAAACGTAAACCCAAATAGCTTTACTGATGCTCCGGGGGAATTGATTATCGGGCAAGCCGGATTAGCTTCTATCATCCTCAGCGAATCACAGCCAGCTCGTTTTGCTGGAATATTTACTGACCAGTTCACCGGTTCAGACCGTCAGTTCATCCCGTTAAATTCTTATGAAGTAATTGCAGGAGACTTTGACGATACTTGGGGTAATATCTACACCGCTGGTTTGGCTCAGACTAAACTTGTTCAACAAAAGGCAAGTGAGTCAGGAAGTAGGGGTTTAGAAGGTGTATCGCAAATTATTGAAGCTTGGTTAATAGGTGAAGGTGCTGCTTTGTTTGGTGACATTCCATATTCTCAAGCACTACAACCAAATGAGTTTCCAAATCCAAAGTACGATGCACAAGCAGATGTATTAACAGCAGTTCAAGCTCTTCTTACCTCAGGCATCGCTAACGTTCAGGCGGGTAGTGCAGTTGCTATGCCAATGTACTCTGGTGCTTATAGTTGGGCAGAAGTAGGTCACACGTTGAAAGCTCGCTATTATTTAATTGCCAAGGATTACACAAACGCCGCTACCGAAGCAGCTCAAGGAATCTCTGCGTCAACTAAAACGCTGTCAGCTTCTCATAGTGCAACCATTGGTCAACAAAACCTTTACTATCAATTTGGCGTATTAGAACGAGGCGGATATTTAACAGTAGCTAACTCAAACCTAAGAAAGTTACTTGAAGGTGAAAAAACTCGTTTGCTTCCAACTCCAGGAGATGCTGCACGTGCAGCCAAGTATTTTGATGGCGAAGAATTAAACTACACCGCTACTGGTTACTTTGCAATTGATGCTGATTTCCCGCTTATTTCATGGGAAGAAAATCAATTAATCTTGGCTGAAGCTTTGACTCGTACTGGAAATGAAGCAGGTGCTCGTACAGCCTTTAATAGTGTTCGTACCACTCTAGCAGCTACGTATGGAGGGGCTTTCCCAGCTACAGCCGCAACGGGTACAACATTAATTAATCAAATTTTGGAAGAAAAATATTGCACCCTAATTGGTTCGTTCCAAGTATTCCACGATGTTCGCAGAACTGATAACGCTATTGGCGTACCCGTTAAAAGAAGTGGCACTGCAAGAATACCACAGCGTTTCCTGTATGCTCAAAATGAGATAAACACTAATACGAGTTTTCCTGGCATAGTGGATTTATTTAGCCCCACTCCAGTAAACAATTAAGTGAGAATTCTTGCTATATCTAAATAGCCCGTCACGCTTATTGCATGACGGGCTATTTGCTTTTTAGATGTGAACTATTTTTATACCTCGTACTTGTAAATATCTGGTATCGAACTCAAGTCTTTGGGCTCCACTTGAACCAATTGCTTAATTCTACCAGAAGTCAATTCAAGAATGCAGCCATGAACAGACGGGTAGTCGGTATTCTTCCATGCCTTCTGAATAATAGTTGTTTTTAAAAGACTATCTACTTGTGCCAAGACATTCAGTTCACAGAGCCTATCAGTACGCTTTTCTTCATCGCTTATTGCTTCTATTTCGTCGTGGTTTTTTTCGTAAACGTCTTTAATATTACGAATCCACTTGTTAATTAGTCCGAGGTCATCGTTGGTCATAGCGGCCTTTACGCCTCCGCAACCGTAATGCCCTACAACCATGATGTGCTTTACTTTTAAGACTTCAACGGCATATTGCAATACGCTGAGCATATTAAAGTCTGTGTGAAGTACGAGGTTAGCAACATTCCGATGCACGAAAATATGACCGGGTTCAGTACCTGTAATCCGATCTGCCGGAGCACGACTATCAGCACAACCAATCCACAGGAATTCAGGTTGCTGACCTTCGGCCATTTTTGTAAAGAAAGTTGGGTCTTCCTCCTGCTGTGAAGCCGCCCAGTTTTTATTTGCTAGTAAGAGTTTTTGAAATGCTTTCATTGTTTTTGGTAAAGTATATTTTTTTTCTATTTACGCCTTTTAGCGTGACTTCAATTCCTTTTCTGGGTGCCTCTTCCACAAATTCTTCCAAAAGAAGAAAAATATCGTGGTCGATAAAATTTGCTCTAGAACCATCGATATACATCTGGTCACCTGATCTCAATTTAGACAAATTCATCATTAATTCTGCCCTATTGTAGAAGAAAACGTCTTTATTAAATCGCATTAATAAAGTATTTCCTTCCCAATTTGCAGATATAGAAGACCTGAAATTTGTGTAAATTACATATGTCAATCCTACTACTAATCCAATGAGAATACCCACTAATAAGTCCGTGAATAATATGGCAACAATGGTGACTATAAATGGCACGAACTGATCTTGTCCTTCTTTATAAACAGCTCTAACTATTGCCGGACGAGTGAGTTTATAACCCACCATGATTAATATCGCAGCTAATGCTGACAACGGAATTTTATTCAGGAAATCTGGAATAAATGCTGCACACGCTAATAACAGGAAGCCATGAAAGATAGCAGACGCTTTAGTCTTTCCTCCCGCCTGAATATTCGCCGAGCTTCGTACAATAACCTGCGTGACAGGAATTCCACCAATCATACCAGATGCGATATTACCAATTCCCTGAGCAATTAATTCGCGGTTAGTTGGCGTAATATCCCGCTCTGGATCGAGACGGTCAGTAGCTTCTACACAGAGTAGCGTTTCAAGACTTGCAATAACGGCAATGATTACTCCTGTTTTCCAAACCAACGGATTTGTCCATGCCCCGAAATTAGGAAAGCTCAGAAATCCCGTAAATTCATCGAAAGATGACGCCACGGGTAAATTCACCAGATGAGTTCTTTCGATTTGCAAATTACCTTGAAATAATTCGTTTAAGGCAATGCCAGCAACTGCACAAAGTAACGGGCCCGGAATAGCAGAAAGAATCTTATTATTTTGAATCGGTTTTTGCTTCCAGATTATTAAGATAGCGAGACAGACTAATCCTATAATTAGTGATCCTTCAACTAAGTAATCTCCGATATTCAGTAATTCAGAAAATGTATTTTCACCATCCGGTTGGAAAAAGCTATCGTCACCTGCGGGGTCTCCGTCAACTCCGAAAACGTGCGGAATTTGTTTCAGGATAATGATTATCCCAATTGCCGAGAGCATGCCCTTTATGACAGAAGAAGGAAAGTAAAAAGCAATTTTCCCCGCCCCTATTATTCCTAGAATAATCTGCACAACACCGCTGATAACAACGGCTAACAGAAAAGATTCGTAAACGCCAATTTCAGCGATGGCATTTAACACAATTACCGTTAAACCAGCAGCCGGCCCGCTAACACCAAGGTTAGATTTACTAAGTACACCTACTACAATTCCACCGCAAATTCCAGCAATTACTCCGGCAAAAAGCGGGGCCCCAGATGCTAATGCTATTCCTAAACACAAAGGAAGGGCAACTAAAAAGACCACTACTCCAGCTGACAAGTCCTTGAGCGGGAAGGGATTATTCTTTAAATTCATATATAATATTTGAGGCGTAAATGAGGGGGCGTTTCTGTCAACGAGTACGGCTGCTAACAACGAGACAGTTGCTAGAAAAATAAGAAGGCGGTAAAATCAAATAGAGTCCGGCGGAGGTGAAACGGGGAAGTTCAAGTACTCTTTACAAAAGAGATAAAGAGCGGGGAAAACTAATTTACTTTTTAGTAAAATTACAGTCGCAGTTCCTTCAAAATGATTCAATTTAAAGGCTTTTTCAAGTTCATCTTCTTCAGACTCCCCTTCTTTTTCTTCGCAATCATCATCAATAGATTCACAAGTAGTCTTAAAATTCTCTGACGTTTTAACAAGCACACCCGACTGCTTCGCAGCGAAGCAAAACAAACAAAGTATGAATGTAAATCGGATTAAAATCATAAAATAACAGAAGGCAACCTTGAGAAGGATATTGACGATATAGATTTCATAACTAATATATTTCATCAATAGTTTCTAAAACCGTCTGTTAAATTATTGTGGTGCACTTTTTTAGGTAGATTTGTAAAAATAATTACCAATAGTGCATCCTGAACAACTACAGATACTTCGTAAATTACAATCTCTTACGGTTTCAGATATTTCTGCCTTCGCACTAAAGAATCCATTAAAATTAACACCGGCCCAATTAATTTGGACCGCTAATCAACTGCACTTTCGAGAAAAAATTGCTAAAAAAATACCGTCATGGAGCGAAGTAGAGTCATTAATTTCTCCGGCTACACTGTCTATTGAGCAGTCTTCATCGGAAGTGACTGCCAAGTACAAAGCTGATTTATTTACCGGAGATACCTGCCTAGATTTAACCGGAGGTATGGGCGTTGACAGCCACTTTTTTTCTCAAGTTTTTAAGAATGTCACCTACGTAGAGCAAAATACCGAACTTGTAAAAGTAGCTGAGCATAATTTCAACCAGCTAAAAGCAAATAATATTAAATTAATTAATCAGACAGCCGAAAGTTTTTTAGCGGAGTCAAACAAACATTATGATTTAGTCTACCTCGACCCCGCTCGACGAAGTAAACACGGGGGAAAAGTATTTTTTATTCAGGATTGCTCCCCAAACGTAGTAGACTTACTGCCAGAGTTACTTAATATTTCGGATAATATATTGATAAAGTACGCCCCGATGTTGGACATAAAGGCGGCACTAAAGTCATTAATTCACGTTCAGAAAGTAATTATTATGGCAGTTGAAAACGATGTAAAAGAAGCACTTTATCTGATAAAAAAAGGGGCAGGTTTTCCAATAATCGAAACAGTAAACTTTTCTAAAAACGGAAAGCAACAATTTACTTCTTCTTTTCAGCACGAAACCGAAATTACGGTTATATTTAGCGAGCCAAAGACGTACTTGTACGAACCCAACGCCGCCATTTTAAAGGCAGGATTATTCAAGACGTTATCCGAAAAATATTCGTTGTCTAAACTAGCTCCCAACTCGCATCTTTATACGGGTGATAATTTCCACCCTGACTTTCCTGGAAGGAAATTTAGGGTGGAAAAGGTAGAAAAGTTCGATAAAAAAAGCCTTCGCAAACAGTTAAAAGGAAGTTACGCAAATATCAGTTGCAGAAATTTTCCGCTAAAACCTGATGCGTTAAAAAAGTTGTTGAGTTATCAAGACGGCGGCAACCAATATATATTTTTCACCCAGAGTGAGTTAGGTGAAAAAATAGTAATATTTACATCTAAGGCTAGTGACAAATGAGCCATATTTTCGTCTAAATAGAAAAAGTCATACAAATGAAAAAAACATTAAGTGCGTTTGCGTTTTTGTTCGTAACAAATTTAGCAGTGTGTCAAACCGTACTTCACGGCAGAGATATTTTGGACGGTGAATTAAAAGAGGGCTATTACTTATTACTCAAAATAGATGGCAAAACGCTTAGTAGTGAGTGGGAAGACTATATGAATACCTTTGGAAGGGTTTCAGAGGTTGAGAAAAACCGTTATTCGATCACGAAATTCAGGCAACAAGCTGTATCAGATGATGAGCTAACAATTGAATCAAAAGTCAATGAAATGGGTGAGTTTGCTAAAATTTTCTGCGTTATTGAAAGTGCAAATAAACGTAATGTTAACAAACAGGCTTTTGATAACCTCTTACTTGATTTTGCCGCAGATGCTCAGTATCGTGAGTTAGCAAGGTTAGCAGAATCTGACCTTGAAGAGGCTGAGGGTTATTTAAAAGACAGCGAGCGTAATCAAAAAAAGAGAGAACGTTCACTAGAAAGCAACCTTAAATCACAGGAAAAGTACGGAAAATATTTAGATGAATCACCCGAGAACATGGTAAGTCTTTTGGACGAGAAAAAAAGTATTGTTGACCAACAAGTTAACAGTGACTTAGACGAAAGCCAAGCCGGGGCACTTGCGAAAGAAGCTACAAGAAAAGAGAAAGAGATTTCAAAAAATCGACGAAATGAAGCTAAATATGAAAAGAGGTTAGATAAGAAAGAAACCGAGTTTGACGAATTAAGAGACGAGCTTTTCGCCGCAAAACGCGCCGTAGCTACCGCCAAAGAACTTGTTTCTGCTAAGAAAATGATACTAGCAGATTTGAAGAGATAACAGAATATATTAGTCGTAAAAATAGCCCATAGGATTATCTACGGGCTATTTTTATGTAGTTCAAACAAGCTTTTTAAAATTCACGATGCTCAACTTCGTCAAATAATCGCTCTTTCGGAAGACTTCTAAAATAATCATAGGTTATCTTTAAACCTTCTTCGCGGTCAACCTTTGGTTCCCAGCCAAGAATTTCTTGAGCACGGGTAATATCTGGTTTGCGTTGTTTCGGGTCGTCTTTCGGTAAGTCTTTATAAATCACTCTTTGATCGGTTCCAGTTAACTTAATAATCTCTTCCGCAAATTCACCAATTGTGATTTCAGATGGATTACCCACGTTTACAGGCTGGGTATAATCAGAATGCAGCAAACGGAAAATACCTTCCACTAAATCACCAACGTAACAAAACGAACGTGTCTGCGAGCCATCACCGAACACGGTTAAATCCTCACCACGTAACGCCTGCCCGATAAATGCGGGCAAAACTCGCCCATCATTCAGTCGCATTCTTGGTCCGTACGTATTGAATATTCGCACAATACGAGTTTCTAAACCATGATACGTATGATACGCCATGGTCATAGCTTCCTGAAACCGTTTCGCTTCATCGTACACCCCACGAGGTCCAATCGGGTTTACATGCCCCCAATAATCTTCCGTTTGCGGGTGCACCAAAGGATCACCATAAACTTCTGATGTTGAAGCAATTAATACGCGTGCCTTTTTCACTCGTGCCAAACCTAAGCAATTATGAATTCCCAACGATCCGACTTTCAACGTCTGAATTGGAATCTTCAAATAGTCAATCGGACTTGCCGGAGAAGCGAAGTGCAGAATATAATCCAATTCACCCGGAACGTGGATGAATTTACTAACATCGTGGTGGTAAAACTCGAAATTAGGCAATTTGAACAAGTGTTCAATATTCCGTAAATCTCCAGTAATGAGGTTATCCATTGCAATGACGTGATAGCCTTCTTTTATAAACCTATCGCATAAATGCGATCCCAAAAATCCGGCTCCGCCAGTAATTAATATTCTTTTCATGTTCTTTATTTCTTTTCAGTTAACTGTCGTACTGATTTTCTTCCGATTGAGAAATAATCAAAGCCAAACTCTTCTACACGATTTAAGTCGTAGAGGTTCCGACCGTCAAAAATAACTTTATTATTCATTTTTTCGGCCATACGGTCAAAATCCGGCGTACGGAATTCCGGCCATTCAGTCATAATCATCAAGGCATCTGCACCGTCAAGGACGTCATACTGCGTTTCAGCATACTTTACCTTACGCCCGATTTCCTTTTTAATATTCGGCATCGCCTCAGGATCATAAACAACTACTTTCGCTCCAGCATTACGCAAGCTACGGATATTATAAAGAGCAGGTGCTTCGCGGATATCATCAGTGTAAGGCTTAAACGCCAATCCCCAAAGGGCAATAGTCTTACCTTTCAAATCGCCTCCAAAGTATTCTTTGATCTGCGGGATAAGTTTTGTCTTCTGCTTTTCGTTGACGCTCATCACCGACTTCAAAATCTTGAAGTTATAGTTGTATTCTTTAGCAGTTTTTTCTAACGCTTGTACGTCTTTCGGGAAACAGCTTCCGCCATAACCAATACCCGGAAACAAGAATCGCTTACCAATACGGCTGTCCGTTCCGATACCGCGACGTACGTGGTCTACATCCGCTCCAGCTAGTTCACAGAGGTTAGCAATCTCGTTCATAAACGTAATTTTCATTGCTAAGAATGAATTGGCAGCGTATTTTGTCATTTCCGCAGAACGCTCATCCATAAAAATCACGGGATTTCCCTGACGCACCAACGGGGCGTATAAACGCTCCATAACTTTTTTGGCAGCTTCTGATTCTGTCCCTACCACTACGCGGTCGGGCTTCATAAAATCTTCAACGGCAACTCCTTCCCGCAAAAACTCGGGGTTTGAAACTACGTCAAAGCCAACGGTTGCATTTTCCGAAATGGCTTTTATAACTTTTTCAGCAGTTCCCACCGGAACAGTGCTTTTATCAACGATTACAGCGTATTTCTTCATGATTTTGCCCAAATCATGGGCAACGCCTAATATGTATTTAAGATCCGCAGAGCCGTCTTCTCCCGGAGGTGTTGGCAAAGCCAAAAAGATAACTTCCGCATCTTCGATACCTTCAGCAAGGTCAGTAGTAAATTTCAAACGACCCTCTTTCGTGTTTCGCTCAAACAAGGTTTCTAAACCAGGTTCGTAAATGGTAATCTTTCCTTTACGAAGGCTTTCTACTTTTTTTACGTCAATGTCAACGCAGGTTACGTAGTTTCCCGTTTCGGCGAAACAAGTACCGGTTACTAAACCAACGTACCCAGTTCCAACAACAGCTATTCTCATTTTTTTTGCTTTATGCTTTGAGCACCTATCCCAAGATATTAGGAATGCACTTTAAGCAGGTTGAATTATTAGTTTTGTGCAATCGAATTATTTCCAACCGCTCCGCAAATATAAGGTAAAGAACTTAAAAAAAGCTAAACACAAAGTAAAAAGTCTCATTTCACCTTACCTTACCCTCGACTTATTGAGCAATATCATCGATAAAGTCTATAGTAAAACCATACCAAGTCTCACTTTCAAAATTAGACTTCTCTACAAAGCAAGTACTTTCATAGTCTACTTCACGAGGAGAGGATATAGAAATAATGCAATAAAAAATATCACATATCTTTAGGTGGGCGGACGAAATACCTTTCGATTTCTTCTTTTGAAGGTTGTACTGAAGGTCGAACAACTCGAAAGCCCACAAAGGGAGCATCGGTTAACCACCAATCAGATTTCGGAATTTGTGGGTCTTGCTGTTTTAAACGAGGAGTAGAAGGAGTTCTTGCCGCACTTCGGAGTTTTTCGGGATCATCGTCCCAGTGCCCACCTCGGATTACGTGTGGATAAACCGTAGTTGGAGCGACGTACGGATTTTTAACACCCTCATTCTTATAAACATCTGCAATATATTGATCAGAAGTCCACTCGGAAACATTTCCGTACATATCGTATAAACCCCAAGCGTTTGGCTTTTTCTGCCCTACTTTCTTGTAAGCACCGTCCGAATTATCAAAAAACCAACCGTATTCTTCTAAATTGCTGTCACTTTCGCCAAAGTAATAGGGTGTGTCAGAACCAGCTCGAGCGGCGTATTCCCATTCTGCCTCCGTGGGTAAACGGTAGAATTCCCCCGTTTTTTTATACAACCATTCACAGAAAGCACGGGCAGCAAATTGCGTAACATTACAAACCGGGAAGCCATCATTTTTCCCTTGACCGAAAGACATTTCAACGTAAGGTTTTGTGGGGCGTGCTACCGCGTCAGCCTGTTGCTCGGTAGCCGCGTCAGTTTTTAACGCTTGTGCTTCCAATTCTTTATTCTGGAAAACAAGGTATAAATCCCAAGTGGTTTCGTGCTTAGCCATCCAAAATGGTGACAGCTCAACAGTTCTCTGCGGACCTTCATCTACCTTTCGGAACACCTCACCTTCGGGACTCCCCATCGTAAACTTACCCCCCAAAATACCTATCATATCCAGCTTGTGTGTAGTTCCAGAAATGGTTTGCGTATAATCTTTTGGTTTGTTTTGCGTGAATGCGGAAAAATAAATGAGCAGAAATCCCAGTACAACGAACGATAGTCTCATGAAAATAGGTTGAATACGTTGAAAAACGGACAAATTTAAAACAATTTATTAGGAACGGGTTGTTCTCTACGAAAAATACACATTGGGCGATTTCAAAAAAAGCAAAAGTTCACGACAAAAAGCCAGAACCTCTGAGGATTTTTACTACACAGAAACTGGATTAATGGTTTTTACGGAAGCATACCACCGCAAGCGAGGCTACTGCTGCAAGTCAAATTGTCGACATTGCCCTTACGATTTCAAAAAAAGTCAAAACAAACTTTGACGAATTGCCAATATTTTACGACATTTGCAGTCCGTTTCGAGAAAGCGGAAATAGATTATTCATCAGATACCATCGGAAACAATGTCAAAGGTTTGTCAAATAAGCGGAAAGAGAACGCGAGTAGGAAACAACGTCTCACGTGCAAATAATAAAACAAAGCGTAAGTTTTACCCAAACTTGAAGAAGAAGAAATTTTTCTTAGAGTCGGAAGGCGTATGGGTTGAATTACGTGTAGCGACGAGTGTGTTGCGTACCATTTCTAAGAAAGGCTTAGAAGCAACACTTTCTGACGCGGCTCGTAGAGGTACGTTAGCTCTTTAATTATTAGCGACTCTACAGTCGTCAATGATACAAAAAATATTTAAGGCTAGACTGAGTTACAAACTCGGTTTGGTCTTTTTGGTTTGAGGTGATTTGAATGTTTTTGCACTACTCTTCCGCTATCAAAAACTAAACTATAGCATCGTGTGACCTCCCGACCGTTGAGCAAAATAGAAAAAATGTGAGTTCTTCGAAACTACAGTCGGGAGAAAACTCCTTATCACCACTTTGTGGTCTAGGGGCTAAGAAGACCGGATTCGACTTTTTTATCAGAAACTGTAACTTTCAACTCATTCCTGCGTAAAAGTGTCAATTTCCTCTTTGTGCGTCTCTTCTAAAGAGCATTATAAATACAATACCAAGTATTACTTTAAAGGCTACGAACGCAAAAAAGGAAACTTCGAAAGAGAAAATTGCGTAAGATTGACTTGGCTGTACAAAAGCATAAGCCACTTCGATTAGGTATATAAGTCCAACTACTAAATAAACGTATTTAAAGTTTTTCATACTTGAGATTTGTGTTTTAAAAATTTACTTTCGCGTACACACTATATAGAACTATAATAGTTTCCAGAATTCTCGCTTCTGACGAAACCAAAATTCACCTTGAATTACGTGCTATAACGCCCATATCCCAAGGACTATAAAATGCAATACCCCTGCTAGATTCCAAATTCGCTACTTCAGATTCTTTACTTGGAATTAAACCAAAAACAATCCCTTCAAGTTCAATTTGGAAAGATTGAACTACGATTTCGTCTGCAAGTTCATATTGCCCAAATGACTCAATCATACTTTCAATTATCGTTTCAATAACTATTCTAAATGCTGATGGTAAGCCCTTATGCAAATATTTATGGTCTATAAATTAACCCTTCACTATCGAAGACATACACGGTAATAAAAGAGCCATTATTACTATTACCAATGAAGTTATCGTGCACAAAAACTGATTCCTGCTTTCATAAACCCCAATGTAATGTGCGTGATAATACTCCTCTATTGCAATTATAAATTTTTCGGAGTGGCCATTGATTTGTTTGTTTTGGTCAGTAACTTTAATCTATTGTTAAGGCTATTTTCAATATTATGTCATCCAATAATAAGCTTTTTATCAATTCTATTCAGCGTACTTTTAGTTATTTACCATTATAAAATGGCGAAATAAAATCATCAATTTCATCCAAACCAGAAACAGCCCGCAATTTTCACTACGAGCTGTTTATCTTTTGTCTTACAACCTTGTTCCGTAATCAAAGGGATTACTCCATCATCAAATAAGACTTAATAAATTCGTCAATATTCCCATCCATGACGGCCTGCACGTCAGAGGTTTCCGTTCCGGTTCGGGCATCTTTCACTAATTTATATGGATGAAAAACGTAGTTCCGAATCTGAGAACCCCACTCAATATTTTTCTTCGAGGCTTCAATATCAGCACGAGCAGCGTTTCGCTTCTCAATCTCGATTTGGTACAACCGTGATTTCAACATGTTCATGGCGTGGTCTTTGTTTGCCAATTGGCTTCGCTCAATCTGACAAATAATCACAATTCCCGTAGGTTTGTGCGTCAGCTGAACCTTCGTTTCTACCTTATTGACATTCTGTCCACCGGCACCACCCGAACGGGAAGTATGCCATTCGATATCGCCGCTGTTTACTTCCACCTCAATCGTGTTATCCACGAGCGGATAAGCGTAAACCGAAGCAAAAGACGTATGCCGGCGAGCGTTGGAATCAAACGGAGAAATTCTTACTAAGCGGTGAACGCCATTTTCTGATTTCAGAAAACCGTACGCCATTTCACCTTCGATTTGCATCGAAGCCGATTTTATACCCGCTCCATCGCCATCTTGCCAGTCAATTTGCGTGACTTTATAACCTTGCCTTTGAGCGTACATCAGGTACATTCGATAGAGCATACTCGCCCAATCTTGACTTTCTGTTCCACCCGCACCAGAGTTTATTTCGATAATTGCCGAGAACTGATCTTCTTCGCCCGAAAGCATTTTCTTTAGCTCGAGCTGCTCAATGACATCTTCGGTTTTTCGCCTTTCTTTCTTTATTTCTTCCTCCGAAACATCGCCTTCAGCGTAAAATTCATGGAGTACTTCGAGGTTTTCAACGGACGTTTCGGCTTTTTCATAGCCTTCCGTCCAGTTTTTTAGTATTTGAATGTCTTTCATCACCGCCTGAGCGAGGTCTGAATCGTTCCAAAATTCTGGTTGTGTTTGTTGATTTTCTAAATCTGAGAGTTTTTCCTTGCGACTATCGTAGTCAAAGATACCCCCTCAAAGCCGACACTCTGGCTTTCAAATCCTTCAACTGATCTGTTGTCATGATTTCCTTATGGGTTTGTAAAAAATATAGTAGTAGAAGCGTGAAATCAGAGACAAGCAAAATAAATAGCTTGTCTTTTTTGTCCGAAACCTGCCTTTTCCTTCAAAACAGTTGCAAAGATACAGATTTCCTAAGAGTTTTTAACTTTAACTTCCGTTATGTATGACGTACATTTGTAGTTAGCTACTATCAATTTACTTCTGGTCTCAAAATTACCAGCATTGAAGAAGTACTAATTTAAAAACCAAACTCCCTAACATCTAAAAAATGATATTACGCACCGAAAATTTAGTTAAGAAATACGGTCAACGATTTGTAAATCAAGATGTTAGCTATCAAGTAGCCCAAGGAGAAATTGTGGGACTTTTAGGCCCAAACGGAGCTGGAAAAACCACCTCTTTTTACATGGCAGTAGGGTTGATAAAACCCAACGGTGGCAAAGTTTGGCTTGATGATAGGGACATAACCAAACTCCCAATGTACAAGCGAGCCCGTTTGGGGTTAGGATATTTAGCTCAGGAGGCATCAATTTTTCGTGACCTCACAGTTGAAGAGAATATTCTGGGCGTGATGGAACTGGCGAAAACTAAGATGACGCAGGCAGAACGCAAGGATAAAACGGACGAACTGATTGAAGAATTTAGCTTAGAACACGTTCGGAAAAATAAGGGGATTATACTTTCAGGAGGTGAACGCCGCCGAACAGAAATTGCGAGAGCATTAGCAGTTGACCCAAAATTTATTTTGCTCGACGAACCCTTTGCGGGAGTTGACCCTATTGCCGTAGAAGAGATTCAAGGAATTGTAGCAAGGCTAAAACACCGGAACATTGGTATTCTAATCACCGACCACAACGTAAACGAAACGCTTTCTATCACAGACCGGGCGTACTTACTTTTCGAAGGAAAAATCTTAAAGTCTGGTACTGCGGAAGAGCTCGCCGCCGACGAAATGGTTCGACGAGTATATCTCGGGAAACACTTTGAGTTAAAACGTAAGGTGTGAATCGGGTATCGAGTTGGGAATTCCTGATATTAGTTGCTTAAGTTCTATACCCTCGTACTTCTAATCTCATGTACAAAATAACCCCGTTCGATTTTTCAAAAAGCAATCACTTTTGGATAGATTTCACCACAGCAAATCAAGAATTAAAATCCGTAGATTTACGTAATACTAAAGCTTTCAGCA
>Ga0136554_1000310_pt1 | contig 18064 bp, 15 predicted proteins | sample AntRauTorckE5431_FD_104637 | JGI IMG/M metagenome (GOLD analysis project Ga0136554, IMG submission 104637) | Saline lake microbial communities from Rauer Islands, Antarctica - Metagenome Torckler E5 #431 | ecosystem: Environmental > Aquatic > Non-marine Saline and Alkaline > Saline | place...
GGAAATCTATCCCCAATCACTTGCTTACGAATCATGACGCTTGCCGTAGCCATGAACCAAGCCTCCCGCCCTTTTAAGAGGTCCTGAACGGTAGTAAACTCAGGCTGCTCAGGTGGATTAATATTATAATCTTCTCTCCCGCTCTCGTCTTCAAATTTCATCAGAGCATTGTGAAAGCAAGCAGAGCATTCAGAATGCTTATTCAGGTAATCGGCTTGTTTCTGGAATTTATAATCGTCGATATAGTAATCATCTCCCTCGAAATGGGTTACGTATTCACCACGACATTGAGAAAAAGCGTGCGTAAAGTTAAGCTTACCCGGCAAACCATACTTTGTTAAGTTTTCTGGATGAATGTAAGCTCTAACAAGGTGCGGATATTTATCAGCGTATTTTTTGACAATTTCGGATGTTCCGTCGGTAGAGCAATCGTCACCAATTACGATTTCGAAAGGGAAGTTTGTTTGCTGACTTAATATCGAATCCAACGCTTGCTCAATATATTTAGCGTGGTTATAAGTGATAAAACAAACGCTTACTTTCGGCTTTTCAAGCTGACTTGGGTTACCGTATAAACTCTTATCAAGTTCTTTAAAATCAATCATTTACGAATTATCCTCCATCAAAGTTGCCCAACCGAAACCCGTCTTTCCAAATGTATTTCCGTTGTAAAATAAATTTCTTTGCCCACTAAGATCGAACACTAATGGGTACTCGATCATTTCAGAATCCCAGCCAGATTCTGACACTTTTATGCCCGCTTCATTATCTTTTCTTGTCCAATTAGTACCATCAGGAGACGTAGCATAACCAATCGTGTAAGCCTGAGTAGCATGATCACCTCTAAAACTGTGCATTCCCCTGAAAGAGTACCACATAGAATAAGTCCCGTCCGCTTCTTTAATAACTGAGGGTCGGGAGATACCATTTCTTACTCCATCTATGTAATCAATGGCAACGACCCCTTTTCTATCCCAATAAATACCATCCGACGATTCAGCGTATTTGATATGATAAGCAGGTTCAGGCAGACCATTAACCACTATCCAATCGGTGCAATTGAGGTACCACATTTTGAAAATACCTTCGTCGTGTAAAACGCAACAGCTACCACTAAACTGAGGTTCCGTAGGAATAATACTAATTACCGGACCCGCAAATTTTTTCTCGTAATGAACGCCGTCTTTACTAATCGCTAAACCAATTGCATTATGGTACGGAATGGTATTTCTGACAGTCCAGCCGATGTAGTAAAGCCATTTTTCACCGTTGGGATGGTGCAGCAACCACGTTGGCATAATGCCGCAATCGTCAAATGTACCAATTTCTCCCAATTCTAAGATTGGCTTCGGGTGGATGTAATTTACCTTAGTGAAGTCTGTTGACTCCACATCAACGAATGACGGAATGCACTGCCCTTTACTATTTCGTGCGGAATATATCACCCGCAAACCAGTCTCATAAATATCGTCGTTACAAACTACGTGAGCGTATCCTTGATCCCATCCATTTTTTCCGTCCGGACGGTACACAAGCCCTTTTTTATTCCACATTTTATTAAAAATTAGTTACTTAAAAGCAGGGATTCGGAACAGGTTGATCCGAATTTCATTTTACCCCAACCTTCTTCATTTTAGTTTTCTAAGAAAGAATTGGCTATCATTCACCGGTTCGCTTTCTGTACCGGTTTCTTCATTGAGCTTAATATCGCCTTCCTGATACGGAATTACACCTTTCGAGTAAAAAAGATATTCAGCTTCTTTTGGAATGGGTTTGACCACACTTCTGAACGGATGAATCGGTATCAGCGTTCGTTCGAAGTCTTTTCCCCAGAGTGGGTATTCAAAGTCTTCATTTTCCTGTTGTGTCCCCAACGCTACGATGGCATTTTTGGGCACTATTTCGTCAAATTTTTGGTACGCAGGAGTCAACCTTTTCCTACCCAGAAGTAACTGTTCGGTACGGGAAAGGTTACTAATATTTTGTTTACCAGTTAATGGAATTAAATCTCTATAAAGCAATGTACTCACTGCCGAAACGACAATAATTACCGCCGAAATAGCCAAATACACTTTTGCTTTAGCTTTGAATAAGTAAACTATTAGGGGCAAGAACCAGATTGCCATATTCATAAAATAGCGTGCCTTTATTGGGTCATAAACTGCCGAAAATGAAAGCGACAAGAAGTGAATAATACCAGCTACGAAAAAGACCAGTGCCAAGTCTGAATCAGTACCCTTAAATTTTTCTTTTCTAAAAAAAGACCAGCCGAATACAAACAAAGCGGGCAATACCAATCCAATTCCAATCCAGCCCCAATACGGACGTTCACGGTAAAATTTAACTTCGCTTTGTCGGAACCTAAAAGGGTTTACCGCCCAAAACCTATCGTCATCAATATTGAACTTCTTATAAAAAGCATCGAAAGGTGTCCGAACAGCATTATCAATTTGTGCTCCGGTTGATGAACTCCTGAGGCCATCTAAATGGATAAAATCAGAAGTATAACGCAACATATTAAGTTTGAAGTTACTGAGTTTTTCTTTGGTGGGAAGGTGCTCAATTCCGTGCCAGCTCATCACTAATTTAGGAGCCGAAAGGCTTCCAATTTTCAGCTCGCCTACTTCTCTTACATTACCTATATAACCCGCAGGAAGCACAAAAATACTGCAACCAAGTGTAAAGACTAATAACGCCACGCCTATTTTCTTGACGGTAAAAAAAGCTCTGCATTTCCACAAAACGAAAAACACCAATACTGCTATGGAAGGTCCAGCAAGAATAAATGTAACTTTATGACTAATCCAAACCGTCGTAATTAACCCGATAAAACTGAGATAAAATACGGAAGGCTTTTGGAGAAACTTGAGCAAGTAAACAATCAAAATGCACAAATACGCCGAGAAGACAATATCAGTTTCCGTAGTAGTTGCCTGAATAAGTGCTGTCGGCAAAAGTGATGTAATGAGTAGGATAAAAACTGCTACTTTTCTGCTTTGACAAATGTGCAAACTGATTTTGTAACTGGCTACCAATACAATCCAATAAGACAGAAAGTGAATAAACTTAAAACCCATTTCACCAAACAAGTGATAGAAAAATAGCTGTAAAGTTGGTAAAGAATTAGGGTAAAAGTCAATCGTCCAAGTAGTTCCCTGCATCCTATCCATTGAGCCATTTTGCAGGTAATACGCACACTTTGCCAAATGTCCCGTCATACTATCCCACTCGTTCGGATACGCGTAGAAAAACGCGTAAACATTTAACAACGAGCAAATTATAAACCCAACGAATAAGGTACTAAATATAAACTTTTCGAGTACAGATAGGGCTGCAACGACCTCTTTTAAACTACCTACTGAATAGTTTTTATTCAACGCGAAAGTACTTTTCGGGGTTACGAATCGCAGAATGGCAAACGTAGCAGTCGAAATTAACAGTGCACTGATTCCCCAAAAAATGGGCTTATCAATTACTACCAGTTCAGACATGATGTACCCCGTCGGGATGATTGACATCACCAAGAATATGAAGTAATTAATGATGTAATCGCTGATTGATTGGGATATCCGGCGGGCGTTCTGATGATTTACGAAGAAGAATAAAATAGCAAGAAGATAAAACCACATAAAATTAAAATTCGATTATTGCATAGTCTATATTTAGCTTAGATTCTCGTTTATGAGAAGCATTTTATAAGTCTATGTCTTTGCTTGAGACGGAAGCCACTTTGGCAGGGTTACCCTTCCAGATACTCCATGATTCTGTTTGCTGCCTAGTTAAATTAGCCCCCATTGCAACGAGTGTACCTTCACCAATTTCGCAGCCGTCCCGAATGGTAGCGTTCACACCGAAGAAAGAATAAGCTCCTACGGTACAACGTCCAGAAAGCACTACGTGCGAGGTAAAGTAAACGTGGTCTTTTATTTCGCTGTGATGACCAATATGGTTACCACTCCAGAGCACTACGTCGTTCCCGATTTTTACAAATGGCTGAATGGTATTATCTTCCAGAATAAAGCAATTATCCCCAATTTGATTGGTTAAAACGGTCGCTTTCGAGCTTATATAAGAAATCATTTCGTAACCCAATGCTTTTATTTGACCGTAAACTTTCGCCCGAACTTCGTTCATTTTTCGTTCGCTAAGCGGAGCAAACATCTTGTATTCAGCTTTTGGATACAACGTTTCTATTTCTTCAAAAGGCACTGTGGGTAACCCACAAAAAGTATCGGATTTAAGGTATTGCCTATTTACAGTAAACGCCACTACTTCGTGTTCAGAGTCATTTGTGAGGTAATAATGAGCCAGTTCGGCGACTAATTCCGTTCCAAAAATTACAATTTTTGCCATCTTTCGTATTTTATATTTTCTGTTAACTCAACGTAAATTTCGTCAATAATTTGCGGGTGGTTTCTATGTCATTAAACATTAATACGTCAATGATGGAAAGCCACGGTTTGAACTCATTTTTAAATTGAGCGTATGGTACCTCTTCCGATTTGATAAAGTTAAGTAACACGCCGTTATCCGCGAACAGTTGCTTATCATAAAGTTCGCGTCCACCCGTTGGATTAATGTAATGATTTGCCCCTTCTTTTAAACAGGTATCTAAAATGCGTTGCTGCCCTTTCAATTCATCATTGCCATAGATAGCGGATGAAGTTTCTATTTCGGTCGAAATACCGAGGTATTTACACACCTCTTCAATACTCCGAAGAACCAACTTTCCGATGTGTGTATTATTGTCTGAAAGCACGCGATTAATCAATTCGAAAACCTCCTCAAAGTGCGGAGCTTTTTTGTAGCTCTGCTCCACGGTTATCATAAATTTTTCCTTCCACCGCTTCAGGTCTCCTAACTCAACTTCATTTATCAAACTATTCTGACTTGGTTTTGATAACGGCACGCTAAACATATTTGTGTTCCCATTCACCAAAATATTATTGCGGTGAATCCATCCCCTTTTAATAAAATTTACATCGTCGTAAATAACGAATTTATCTACCGCGTTTATCAATTGAAAGTAACCGATATACGGGAAGATATATGGCTGCATAATTGCCAAGGAACGTTTATCTGTTTGAGGCTTTGAATTCATCAACGTAACATAATTGCTTGAAATGGCAGCAAATATACAAGAAAGCGAGGGTTTGCCCCACACCGTTACCATAAAAAAAGAGCCGGTACCTCAATGAGGAGCGGCTCTTCGTTTATAAAGACGAACTATGAAGTTATTACTTAACTTTATGACGGAGTTCTTCAAGAATAACTTCTTTCATCAAAAGTTTACGCTTTTGAGTTCGGACATTATTAAACATAATTCTATCCATATCGGCATCTTCATTCACTTTTATGGTATTCAGACTACCTGCTAATTGCTCCAAATCGGCTCTCGCACGCTTAACAATGTATTCCATTTCTTGGTATTTCACCTGACTTCGCTGCTCGGCACTCATATAGCTGTACGTCGGATTTTTACGGTACACAACTTTCATCAAATAGCTAAGTTCAAATATTTTATCGCAGGCTGATCTAAAACGTTCGGCGAGGTCACGATCTACCATATTGTACGGCAACCGAATGTTCTTCCATTCGTTGAGTAGCATTTTTGTACGATTAGCCGCCGCTACCATATCGTCTGATTCAGCCAATCGGTCAACATCCGCTACCATTTTCTGCTGGGCAGCAATGCGTGGGTCAACCCGCGACTTTATTTCAATACCTTTTGCTTTACAATAACGTTCATAGAAAGTACCCGTTAATTTTTTGAAACGCTTGTACGGATCGCGTAAAATTTTGGGGTGAATTTTGCCAACCGTTTTCCATTCCGCCTGAATACGTTTCAGTTCCTGAAAGGCATCGTCCCAATCACGACGATCAAGCAATGAATCAGCGATTTTTATCAGTCCGTTGTACTTCAAAAGTCGCTCATCAGTAATGCGGCGTTGTTCTTCAAAAAATAATTTACGACGCTGGTAAAAACTATCTAACGCTTCTTTAAAAGCATCTTCTATTTCTTCCTGATTCTCTTTCGGTACGGGTCCTGTACGTATCCAACGCGTACGTATTTCCTGAAGCAAGTCTGCAGTTTCTTGCCACTCGTCGCTTTTACCTACCTCTTGAGCTTCGGTCAAAAGCTCTTGCTTAATTGCCGAGTTATTAGATTGATTTTCGTCAATCATACCCGACAGAGATCCTTCAAGTACGTCTAATTTATCAAGTAGCGGGGTAAAATCTCCGATACCATCAAAGTTCAGCAGTCGCTTCCGTAATTGTTTAAGTTTAGTAAGATAAGAGCCTTTGTTTTGAGCAGTTTCAATATCAACTTTTAACTGTTCTACTTTCCCTACGGCAATGTCGTAGCGATTTTCGAAGTACTTGAAAGCTTCTTCTTCAGTGCGCTTCACCTCGCCAATCTGGCGGTCAGGCATATCTAAGTATCCTTTTAAAAATACCTTACTATCTTTGATGTAAGCGTATTCATTTTCTAATGTAGCACCATTCATTATCTTCTTGTATTATAGCGGGAGGTATGGGTAGGCTAAATCTTAGTTCTAAGATTGTAAAAATGGGGGTTTTTTCGTACAATCCAAAGTGTAAGGCGATAATTGGGCTAATTTGTTTAGTTTGCAGGTCAATACAAATCGACTACAAATCATATAATGAGCGAACAAATTATTTTCTCGATGGCGGGAGTGAGTAAAATCATCCCACCTAACCGACAAATTCTCAAGAATATATACCTTTCTTTTTTCTACGGTGCTAAAATCGGGGTACTCGGCTTGAACGGTTCAGGAAAGTCGACCCTTCTGCGCGTAATTGCCGGACTTGATAAAAGCATTACCGGCGAAGTAGTATTTTCTCCAGATTACAGTGTGGGAATGTTAGAACAAGAGCCTCAGCTCGACCCTACCAAATCTGTCAAAGAAGTGGTAGAAGAAGGTGTGCAAGAAGTGGTAGATTTACTCAAAGAATTTGAGGAAATAAACCTTGCTTTTGCCGAACCAGATGCTGATTTCGACAAGCTGATGGAACGTCAGGGAGAAGTGCAAGAGAAGCTCGACTATCACAATGCGTGGGAACTTGACAGCCGCCTCGAAAGAGCGATGGATGCTCTCCGCTGTCCACCTGCCGATGCAAACGTAGAAAACCTTTCGGGTGGCGAAAAGCGCCGCGTAGCTCTCTGCCGCTTACTTTTACAAGAGCCCGACGTTTTACTACTTGACGAACCTACTAACCACCTCGATGCAGAATCAGTGCTTTGGTTGGAGCAGCACTTAAACCAATATAAAGGCACAGTCATTGCCGTAACTCACGACCGTTATTTCTTGGATAATGTGGCGGGATGGATTCTTGAGCTTGATCGCGGAGAAGGTATTCCGTGGAAAGGAAATTATTCTTCGTGGTTAGAACAAAAAGAGCAGCGTTTGGCAAAGGAGGAGAAATCGCAATCGAAACGTCAGAAGACTTTACAAAGGGAGTTAGAGTGGATTCGGATGTCGCCAAAAGGTCGTCAGACAAAGGCAAAAGCTCGTTTGAGTTCTTACAATGACATGCTGACCGAAGACGTAAAACAGCAAGAGGAAAAACTAGAGCTTTATATCCCAGCAGGACCACGTTTGGGTAATAAAGTAATCATCGCCGAAGGCGTAAAAATGGGCTTTGGCGACCGCCTACTTTTTGAAGATCTAAACTTCAGTTTACCACCCGCGGGAATCGTCGGTGTTGTCGGACCAAACGGTGCGGGTAAATCTACGATGTTTAAACTTATTACCGAACAATTAAAGCCTCTCGCAGGTAATTTTGAAGTGGGTGAAACAGTGCAGTTATCTTACGTGGATCAGGAACACAACAGCCTTGATCCCGATAAAAGCGTTTATGAAATGATTTCGGGAGGAAATGAGTGGGTAACGCTCGGAAACCGCCAGATAAACGCCCGTGGTTACGTAAGCCGTTTCAACTTTAACGGTGGAGATCAGGAAAAGAAAGTCGGCGTATTATCCGGTGGAGAACGAAACCGCGTTCATTTAGCGATGATGCTCAAAGAAGGCGGCAACTTATTATTGCTCGATGAGCCTACCAACGATTTGGACGTAAACACATTACGGGCGTTGGAAGAAGGTTTGGAGAGCTTTGCGGGTTGTGCCGTTGTCATCACTCACGACCGTTGGTTCCTTGACCGCGTGGCAACTCATATTTTAGCTTTTGAAGGCGATTCTAACGTATATTGGTTTGAAGGAAATTTCTCCGATTACGAAGAAAACCGACGTAAGCGTTTAGGTAATGACATTACCCCAAAAAGAATTAAATACCGGAAGTTGGGTTAAGTTTGGGTTCACTGAGGTCGTTCGTTACCACCAGTCCAATAATTCCATTCGTCTATGTAATAGTTCAGTAAAATTGGGTTATCCAGTGTATTGACACTCAAATGATTAGCAAAAGAATCTTTTGAGAAATAATTATCTACGGTATACTGTTTATAGCTGTAATATTTGAGGTTACTTAGCTCAAATTTAGTTTGTACCTGTATGGGTTCGTTACTTGCCATTATAAACCCCCAGTCTCCAAATGAGGGCACTTGAGTGTGGTGTTTTGCAGTATGTTTAAAAACAGCTTTAAGCGTATTTTCAATGCAGGTGAAGGTTTTTCGAGCGAGAAAAACTTCACCTGCTTGAGTTATAAAAATCCCGTCTTGTTTTAAGCATCTTTTAGCAAAGTAGAAAAACTCTTTGCTGTACAATCTCGCCAATGCTTCGTTAGAAGGGTCTGGTAAATCAGCGATGATAATATCATACTTGATTTGACACTCTTTTAGATAAACAAATGCATCTTCCTGGATTAATCGAACTCTGTCATCATTTGCAGAATTATTATTTAATTTCTTAATCCGCTGGTTAGACTTGGCCAGTTCAAAAATCATCTTGTCAATATCCACAACATGAATCTCTTTAATGAAATCATATTTCAGAAGTTCTCTACTTGCTAGGTTCTCTCCTCCGCCCAAAACAAGCACCTTTTTAGGTTCGTTTCGAAAAGCATTTACAACCGGATGTACCAAGCTTTCGTGGTACCGGTATTCATCTTTTGAGGAAAACTGGATAACCCTGTTTAAATACAGTTTTACATTACCCTTCATTTCGGTTAGTACTATCCATTGGTAATTGCTAGTTTCATTAAAAACGATGGGATCTTTGAAAATTTCATTCTCCCAATAGCCCTTAAACGTATTTACTTTCAAAATACAGACAATCAATAATAACATAAAGGGCAAGCCTAATAAGGCTCTGCGGTTATCTCCAAGGTAAAATTTGGCGACGAAAATTCCCATGAAAATATTCACAAGCCCAAAAATCAGCGAAGAGTATAATAGCCCTACAAATGGCAACAACAAGAAAGGGAAGATAAGCGTGGCGGCAAGGCCACCGATATAATCTAACGATAGTACCGAAGAAAGGCTGTTTTTCACGTTTCCTCGATAAAAAGCCATGATAAGAAGCGGAACTTCCATGCCCGTAAGAATTCCTATTATAAAGACAATTCCTAAAGCTTGGATTTGTAACATTTGGTGAGATACATGCACAAATAATATATAGAGTATTGGAACAGATAGACCGCCAATTACACCAAGTAAATACTCAACTTCAATAAAGTATTTGAGGGATTTCTCTCCGAAGAAGCGAGTTAAATACGCCCCAAGCCCCATCGAGAAGAGGTAAATACCTATGGTAAGTGAAAATTGCTTGATGCTATCACCCAGAAAGTAAGACGTCGTGGTACTTATCAACAATTCGTAAACAATTGAACAAAGCCCCGCTATAAAAACTGATAATCCAATGATAAAGTCTTTTCTCATTAAAAAAATAAAGCTATGTTTGTATGTATAGTAAAAAACCAGACAAAAATGATAAAAAAAACACAAACTATCTGGTCTGCATATTCCCAAATAGCAAAAACAACCACACTTTTAGCTGTGTTAATTACCGGAATAACTTCTTGTTCTTCCGACTCAGATATAGCAGGTCTTAAAGAAACAACGACACAAGATATCACCGAAAGCACGAAAGGCGTGGTCACCACCATAAAGGAAGTAACCCCCGGTGAGTACAAGATTGACGACGAAAAAGTCATTGAAAACAAAGACGGCTCTTACGTAACAGTAGAAAACTTGGATGGTTCTAAAGACTCAACTTCACTTCAAAGTCTTAGAGACCCGTCTCATTCGAGAAGCTTTTTCGGTACGTACGCCATATCCAGTTTGTTAATGGGATCATTGGCGGGCACTTACTTTAACCGGAATATGTCATCGGTTTCTGTTAATCCGTCTAATTACAGCAATTCACAGGCTTACAATAATTCACAAAAATTAAAAGGAAATATGGTAAATACAGCAAGAACCCGACCTGTATCTGCACCATCTTCCAGATCAAAAGGCTATGGAACATCAAGATCATTCCGTTCTTTTGGCGGATAACCGCTTTCTGAAACTATCAAAAACCAAGAAAAAGGACATCCCTTTCCGACTTGACTACTTTGCTGGTTTAGACGATTACTTAAGTAACGAAATTCTGTGTATTAAACAGGAGGAATTAGACTTATTAATATCTCAATCGCACAAGGCTCTTGAGATTTTTGGAGACGCTACGGATAGAGTGATTCGTGAGAATAAACTCGGGGAATTTGGGGTACCTACGTACTTTCAGGAAGCACTAATTAAGACTTGGCGAGAAAGAGAGAACCACCCTCTACTTCTAGGCAGGTTCGATGTATGCGGAGGTTTTGACCGATTTGTGAGCCTTCCGAAAGTCATTGAATTTAACGCAGATACCTGCACCACAATTCCTGAAAGCACTATTTGGCAAGATTTGCAAGTGAAAAAAAATGGTGCATCCCCTCAACAATTAAATACAACTGCTAGTGACTTGGAGCAAATTATTCAAAAGATTACGTTGAAAATCGCAGGGGGTTTGAATATTCCAGCAAAGGAAGTTAATTTCTTAGGCACCTCACTAGATCATATCGAAGATAGAGAGAATATCCTTACCGTATTAGATGCCCTCCCCGCTGAAAGTGAAAGTAATCCGTCTGTTGCCTACCGACCTCTAGCAGATGTAACTTTTGACGCTAAAGAAGGCATTTTTTATGAGCTTCCGAACGGTGAATTCCTCCAAGTAGATATTTTATTTAAAATGATTCCTTGGGATTGGATCTTCGCGAACGAACCAGCATTAGGCAAGTTATTGGCAGATATTATAATGAGGGACCAATGCGTAATATTGAATCCTCCCTACACCACGCTTTGGCAGAACAAGAAATTCCTTTCTTACATCACTAAGTATTATCCGAATAACGGAGTTGTTGCAGAAACTTACGACGAACAATATAATTACGGCGATTCGTTTGTAAGGAAGCCTATTTACGGAAGGCTTGGAGAAAACGTTTCAGTAATTAAGAATGGTAAAACAGTAGTGAGTTCTTCCGGAGACTTTGAAAATCAACAAATGGTTTACCAGAAATACTATCCTTTACTAAAAGATACAGATGGCTATTCATACCAAATAGGAATATTCACTAACGCGGTAAATAACGCCTCAGGGTTGAATTTTAGGTATCAAAAAGGCGAGATAATAACCGATGAATGCGATTTCATGGCACACCAGATTATTTAAATATATAACGCATTAAAATCACAGAGAAAAAGCGTAAATCAGTTTACTTCGAAGCATTATTTTGCGTCATCTAGCGTCTTTGGCCGCGTACTGTTACTTTTAACTCCACAATATCAGTTTTATAAAATTCCTTTAAGAACTTGACTAATAGTTGGTCGTCTATAATTTGCTCACAAGAGAAAATATCAAGAGTTACGATATTGTGCTCTGGCCAAGTATGAGCACTAATATGGCTTTCTGATAATAAAATAAAACCAGAAGCTCCAAACGGCTGAAATTGTTTGTAACCCGAGTTCAAAGACGTTAATCCGTGAGTTTCAACAATTTGCTCCAATAATTCCTGCATATCATCTACAAATAGAAGTTTTTCTCTATCGGCTTCAAAGATGTCAATTAAGTAATGTTTCCCAACGTTATTTGGTAAGCTCTCAAACATATGATTTCTCAATACAATTAGTAAAGTCAGGCGGTAGTATTAACATACAGGTTTTGTCAAACTCCCTATTTCTTCGGCAGCATCAAGTACTTTATAATCTCCAGCCGGTGCGTCAAGCTCCTGACCACAATATATTACCTTTTCCTTAACTGCCGATTGCGTCGCAATATCAGAACCGATTGATGATAGCAAGAATCTTCCTTCAGCGATATTCAATAAACTGTCACTGTCAGTAACTGTAATACTTTTATTTCGCCATCTGGCATTTCCAACGTATTTTTTCCTTCTCTCATTTTGAGCCACACAAGTTTTGAGGTGGAACGTCAACCAGTAATCTACCTATTTTAATACTTAACGGAATGTCAACTGCACGATAAGTTCTTACCATCAACAGACGATGAATACATTCACAAATTAATTGCCTAAATTAATATAAAATGACAACAATCAAAAATGTTGAAAACTACGCTCTTAAGGAACTCCATAATTCTTTAACCGAGGAAGGAAAATTTACAGACTACCTATTTTGTGTTTCAATAATCATGGTTGCACTCACTTGACCAAAATTCTGTCTCATCATAATATTTTATGCGAAGAGCAGCCCACGATTAATAGCGGGCTGCTCTCGACTTATTTAAATGTCTTAAAAATGTTAGTTATTTATCAGAGTACTTTGTGTTTTTCCAATTTATTCTTGCTCCTCTTTTTTATCCTTACTTCTATCTTTCCCCCCAAAAACGGAAAAGTGGACATAGCGTTTGGGATTTGCTTTTAAATCAGAAATCAGGGCATCTAAATCAGATGCGGTATTATTAAGGTTCTTGTAGAGAGCCTCATCTTGCGTAAGCTTTCCAAGCGTACCTTCTCCGTTATTTATATCTCTCAGAATAGTTTGTAAACTTGCTACAGAAGTATTCAGGGTGTTTACTGTTTTACCCAATTGCATAGCGTTTAACGAATCTGTAAAAGTACTCGTTTTAGCTAAAATTGGTTTTATCTGTCTGTCCAAATCAATAGTAAGTCGGTTGAGGTTTGACGTGAGTACTGCGGCATTTGCCGTAATCTCAGAAAGGTTCTTACTATTTCTTGCCACAACTCCGTTTACACCGTTTGAGGTTTGAGTAGCACTTGCCATCAGTACTTTCATGGCATTACCAGTGTTACTGAATTGTTTTATAACCTCGTTAAGATTTATCAAAACTGAATCTACTTTAGCTAGTGTAGGCGATATTTGTTCGGTGGCAGAATCAAGTAAGCCCTCCTCCAATTCACCCTTCAATTCATAACTGTCGGCAACTGCTTTTCCCTCCTTGACAACAATTTTAATCGCTTTGGAGCCAAGGATACTTACATCTGCCAGCACAGCTACCGTATTTTCGGTCAATTCAATATCTCTAGATATTACCATCGTGACCATTACACGGTTCTCAGCCTGCTGAGGTAGAATCTTCATTACCCGCCCAACAGTAACGCCATTATAAGTCACAGGGTTGGAGACCTGTAATCCCTGTACATCACTGTAATACGTGTAATACTCGTCATTACTGGAGAACATGTCTAATCCTTTGAGGAAATTAAACCCTAAGTAAAATATGGTGAGAGTAACTACTCCCAATAATCCTACTTTTGCTTCTTTTGAAAATTTCATAAACTATAGATTAATTAGCACTCAGTTGTTCTTTGTAAGTCTTAAGTGCGTCATAGATGGCTAACGCAATATCCTGTCTTCCGGTTTCAGTACTCAGGTGTTTTAAATCGTTTGCATTCGTCAGGAAGCCCGTTTCTATCAAAACGCTCGGCATGGTAGTCTGCCAAATAACTAAAAAGCCAGCTTGCTTTACGCCACGGCTTCTTCGTCCGGCTACTGTTTTCATTTTATCTTCAACAAACGAGGCGAACTGAAGGCTTTGACTCATCGAAGCACTTTGATAGTTTGCCAGCATAATATGTGCCAACACCGAGTTTGGGTCAAAGCCTTTGTACGTTTTCTTATAATCTTCTTCTAAAAGTACAACGCTGTTCTCTTTCTTTGCCAGTTCCAGATTAGCCTGTGTTTTGTGTAAACCCATCACGTACGTTTCCGTGCCATGGGCACTTTTAGCGGAAGGGCTTGCATTGCAATGAATGGAAATAAATAAGTCAGCTTTATTACGATTCGCGATTTCCGACCGTTCGCTCAGCGGAACAAAAACATCTTTGGTACGGGTATAAATCACATTTATTTCGGGCATTTCATCTTTAATGAGTCTACCCAACCGCAACGCAATATTGAGAGCAATGTGTTTCTCCTTTCCCCGACCTGTACCAGGATCTTTACCGCCGTGTCCTGCATCAATTACTATAGTATTTAATGGAGAATACTGACGGACGGTAAAGGAGGCCAAGCCAGAAAAAGCAATCACTAAACTTAACCAACCGAACATCCATTTTTTCATTTTTAAAAAAGCTTATTAGGTTTTTACAGGAAATACATTCAATTATGACCGCTTTGCACCAAAATGGCAGTTTGTCCGTTACTTTTAACACGATTTAATAAAAATTGCATTCCGTAACGGGTAGAATTGAACTAATTTTGCAATTACAAAGGTATAATTCATTTGATACAACAGAAAATAGCCCGCATTATTGTTATTCTTCGAAAACGGAAAAATGCGGTTCGCTGCTTTTTACCTTTGTTACTCGTGGTTAGTTTGTCAATTGTTGCAAATGCTCAACTTCCTTCACTCGACCGACTTCAAAGTCGACCTGGAAATACCCCAAAGCAATCAAACGTATCCCGTTCACAACCATCAGCGGTAAGGAGAGACACTATTGTATCAGTAATTCCGGATTCGCTCCGAAGCAACGGGAATCAACTCGAAACCACCGTAGATTACTCCGCTCGTGACTCCACCATTCTGGACGTTGCGAGTGAAACCGTTTATCTATACGGAGATGCTGTGGTAAATTACGGTGATATTGAATTAAAAGCCGCATTTATCAAACTTAGTTGGAAAGTTGGGGAAGTGTACGCTTACGGGTTGCCCGATTCAACCATAAAGGTGGGCGAACCTATAACGGGTAAACCTGTTTTCTCACAGGGAAATGAATCTTATAATACCGATACGATACGATATAACTTTCAGTCAAAGCGAGCCATCATAAAAGGTATTGTAACCCAACAAGGCGAAGGATTTGTACAGGGAAAAAAAGTAAAGAAAGATTCACTGGATAATTTGTACCTGACAGATGCCATGTACACTACCTGTAATCTTAAAGAGCCGCATTTCCATATCTCGGCGGATAAGATTAAACTGGTGAATAAGAAAAATATTATTTCGGGACCGTTCAACTTAGTAATCGCGGACATTCCGTTACCAATTGGTTTACCATTTGGTTTTTTTCCCGTTCCGAAAGACAAAGAAATCGGGACTTCCGGTTTTATCATGGGGCAATACGGCGAAGAACCCCGCAACCGAGGGTTTTTCTTCCGCGATTTTGGGTATTACCAAGCCATTAATAAGAATATCGGCATAAAAGTATTAGGACAAATCTATTCGCGAGGAAGCTGGGGAGCGGGATTTCAGTCCAATTATACTAAAAGATACCGCTACGGCGGAAATGTAAACCTACAATTCAACCGAAATAAGTCAGGAGATATTCTCGAAGCCGACCGTGTTTCCCGCGACTTCAACGTGAGTTGGTCTCATTCGCCACAAAGCCGTCGTGCAGATCGAAGTTTCTCCGCATCGGTGAATTTACGAAGCAATAGTTTTGACCAAAATAACCGAGATTTACAAGAAATTGGATTTTATACCGCCAATACTTCTAACTCATCTGTTCAATATACGCGTAACGTAGGCAAGCTTTTACGAACGAGTGTCGGCGTTTCAGCAAATCAAAACTTCAGCACGAATGTTCTGAATTTCAACTCCAGTTACAACATTGGTTTGAACCAATTTAACCCGTTCATAAAGGAAGAAAATCAAACCGGAAGGTGGTTTGAGCAATTCAGAGTAGGTTTAGACGTTCAGGGAGGCTATCAAACCACTAACGATATTACAGGACGAACCCGCTCTACCACTTACAGTGATTACAAAGTTTACGGTGTTGAAAACAAACCTCTCACAGATGCAGAAATAAGAGAACAGTCGCTCGGTAGACGCTCGAATCTAAACGTACTCAGTTTTGCGGAAGATTTTGACAAAATATTGAGCAACGGGCAGTTCCGCACCACGTACTCTGTGCCCATTTCCTTGCCCAATTTTAAATTAGCTAAGTTTATCAACGTAACTCCAAGTATAAATTATCGGGGCGAAATATTTACGCAAAAACTGAATTACGAATTTTACGAAAGAGATACCACTTTTGTGAATGGGCGGGGTGAGTCCGTTTCCCTCACAGGTATTGATCCCGAATTTGGAGCAGTTAGGATTGATACGTCAAATGGTTTTTATAACGCTTATAATGTTTCTGCCGGATTGAGCATGAACACCCGTGTTTACGGGACTTATCAATTTAAAGGAAAAGGGCGTTTGCAAGCAATCCGCCACACGATTGCTCCGTCAGTTAGTGTAAATTACACGCCCGATTTAAAAGAACAGTTCTTCAAGAAAACACGGGTTAGAAATGATGATCAAGTAGAACGTTGGCTCCCGTTCTTCCCGCAATTAAATTCTACTCCAGGAGCATCGGGACAGCTGGGTTTTAACCTTACCAATCAACTAGAGGCGAAGCTTCGAGCGAAATCTGATACGGCAGAAAATCAAACCGAAAAAATATCATTACTAGATAATTTTGGCTTTTCGGGTGGCTATAATTTACTCGGTGCCATATTAGGCGACACCATGAACTTGTCAAATATTAATTTTGGGGCGAATACTCAAATCTTGAAAGACTTGGTAAGCTTGAACGTAAACGCTACACTTGACCCATACGCTTATATTGCTGATCAAGGAAGTTCGTTTAACCTCGCAGGAAGACGAGTCAACACATTCAAGTGGCAAAATCCCGGATTTGACGGAAATTATTTCAGCCGCATGCAAATTTCCGTTTCTACCCGTCTTTCACCCGAAACCTTCAATAAAAACAAACGAAAGAAAAAACCCACTTCTTCCATCGATGACGATCCCGCCAAAGAAGCCATGGAGAGGTTTGTGGCAGCTAATCCGTTGGCGTACGTTGACTTCTCCATCCCGTGGTCAATGAACGTGAGTTTCAACTACGGTTTCAACCGTCAAGGGCTTGCTAGCCCGCAGACCATTGCTGCATTACAGCTCACTGGAGATTTCAGTCTAACAGAGAAGTGGAAGTTTAATTTCAATACAGGCTATGACTTTAAATTCAAAGCTACTACGCTCACTACGCTGGGCGTTATCCGTGATTTACACTGCTGGGACATGAGTTTTAACTGGACTCCTATTGCCGGAAATAACCTGCGGGCAAGTAATTACTCCTTCACCCTAAATGTTCGTTCAGCTTTGTTACGTGATCTCAAACTGAGTCGCCGCCGAGTATATTATGATGTAGGAGGGTTTTAAGACCCCATCAGTAGGGATTAACCCCGTTAGCGGTCGAAGACCCTGACGGTAGTTGACACAATATACTATTTCTTACTTGCTTATTAACCACTGCCGAGGTCTGAAACCGTCAGCAGGGATTAATCCCGTTAGTGGTCAAAAACCCTGACGGCGGTGGACACAATATACTGTTTCTTACTTGCTCAACCACTGCCGAGGTCTGCGACCGTCAGCAGGGATTCACAAACCCCGTTAGCGGTCAAAAACCCTGACGGCGGTGGACACAATATACTACTTCTTACTTACTCAACCACTGCCGAGGTCTGCGACCGTCAGCAGGGATTCACAAACCCCGTTAGCGGTCAAAGACCCTGACGGTGGTGGACACAATATACTATTTCTTACTTGCTCAACCACTGCCGAGGTCTGCGACCGTCAGCAGGGATTCACAAACCCCGTTA
>Ga0136554_1000313_pt1 | contig 17998 bp, 11 predicted proteins | sample AntRauTorckE5431_FD_104637 | JGI IMG/M metagenome (GOLD analysis project Ga0136554, IMG submission 104637) | Saline lake microbial communities from Rauer Islands, Antarctica - Metagenome Torckler E5 #431 | ecosystem: Environmental > Aquatic > Non-marine Saline and Alkaline > Saline | place...
CGCTGTTAACCCATCTTTGTCAGAGACAACGTCTCCACAACAAAAACCAATAGCTTCTTCATACCCAAAAAGACTTCTGTAGCCTTCTTCTTTGAGTTCTACAAGTCTGGACCCGATCCATTTAAAACCAGTCAATGTATCCTCAAAATAGAATCCCTCGATTTCAGCAATGGCAGCAAGCATTTTTGACGAAACTGTGGAAGCGCACATTGCTACAGGCTTCCCACAATTCTTCCCAATCACATTAAATATCCATAACCCCAACATAGTCCCAATTTGATCGCCAGTAAATGTCGTCCATTTGTTAGTTTCTCTGCATTTCTCTGCAACTGCAAGGCGATCTGCATCAGGATCGTTGGCAAGGATGATGTCACAGCCATTCTTCTCAGCAAATTTCATTGCAAGGGATAGTGCACCTTTCTCTTCTGGGTTGGGAAATGGGACGGTAGGAAAGCGAAAGTCAGGATCTTGCTGTTCAGGTACAGAGTACAGTGCGTCCAATCCAAATGTGACGAATGACTTAACCGCGAATTCATGCCCTACGCCATGCATAGCTGTGTAGGAGATTCTTGGTCTATTATCAAACTTCGATGATTGTCGTGTCACTAAACCACTGGCGGAAACAGCTTTAAAGTATTCTTCTATGATTGTCACAGTGACATCTTTATCTCCAAGTCCATAGCAGGAATCAGAATAGGTAGCCTCATTCTCAACTCTATCTCTCAACATGCTACTATAATCAGTCCAGGGCTGCAAATTCTCTTTTTCAACAATAGACTTAGCAATGTGTTCATCGACTGGTGAAGTTATTTGGCATCCGTTGGACCAATATACTTTGAATCCGGCGTCATCTTTGGGATTATGTGATGCGGTCACCATTACACCTACAGCAGCATTCAAGTTTGTAACGGCGTAAGCAACAAGAGGAGTTGCGATGTACCCATCGAATAATACGCAATCAAATCCTGCTTCTAGAAAAACCATCTTTGTCAATACCGCAAAGGATTTGGATGAGATGTCAAGATCAGGATTAGAGCGATGATCGTATCCAATCACTGCCAGCAACTTCTTATCGCTTTTGTTATCAGCTGCAACACGTTGACAGTATCTAGCTAAGCCCTGACTTGCTTGGATGACTACTAGATCATTCATTCCTAATGGACCTGGCTTCATTGCTGAACGAAGTCCAGCCGTACCAAATCCTATGCGAGTTCCATCACTAGGGAAAAGATTCTGCAATTCTTTTTGGCAATCTGGATCGTCTATATTTTCAATGAGAGAACTGACATATTGTTTGGTTTTAAAGTTTGGATCTAGCTCCACCCATGCTTGCGCTCTTTTGAGAGAGGCTTCCATTTTTATTCCGTTTCGTTGCTTGTGTAGCCAAAGCTTCTTGAATTATGAATGCCGGAAAGAACAAAGGCAACTGTTAGAGTACGCATGGATCGACGATATCCTTCATCACATGTCACATGTCACATGCAATTCTTTCTTGTTCGAGGATATTTTCATTTTCATTTGCTGTGGAGTGGGTTTGTGCCAAAACTTCAAAGTGTCTTTATTCTTTTTGTCTGTGTTTTATTATCCTTATCAGAAGAGGAGATGGAGACTTAAAATTTAAAGAGTATTATTGCTGATTTTATTGTCGTGTTTCTGCTGTAGCAGAGTGTAGCGGCAGCCTGCTCGCTTGTGAGGAACAATAACGCGAAGATGACCCCTTTCAGCATTGCTAACTGCTACTACAGGAATAAAAGCTCTAGATCAAGATTTGTTCATCTAGCAGTAGTAATCTTTTTGACCACACAGTGCTATTTTTTCTGTGTATTAGAAAAGACTAAAAATTCACTCACATATGTCTGCCTACATAATAATGCAACAACACCTTGCAGGGATGCTGGTATAAAAATACTGCATGTTCGGTTTTAATATTATTGGGCCAGGGATGACAAATTGCAGAACATCAAAATGGTGGAATAGACGTTGCCACTACCTTAAGTCGTTGTAAAAGTCCATCGGTGGGTGATAATATCTCCATTTCCAATGTCTCAGAATGTAGACAAAGTCTAGGCGTTGCTCTTGAAATCATACTGGGACTATGTAGATCGTCACCAAGAATTGGATGGCCGAGAGCCGCCATGTGAAGTCTCAATTGATGCCCACGACCGGTATGTGGCTTCAACTCAATTCTTGTATATTTGGCCTCTTTTCCATCACTTGCTGTAATGGTGAATCTTTTGCAAATTCTCCATTCTGTCTTTGCGTGTCGTAAACTGTTTTCAACAAAATCAACAGCATTGGAAGTAGATACATTGGCAGCTGAAATACCTTGTGTCGGTTGCGGAATATGACACCGAAATTCATTGAATTCATTAATGGTGTTGTAGACTTTTCCTATTGGGAACTCTACAAAACCGTGATCGTCGTGTAGGTGCCCTGCAACAAGAGCGACATATGTCTTTCGGATCTTTCTTTCTTCAAACATGGCAGATGTCACCCGCATAGCATCCGGAGTCAATGCTATAACCATCACTCCACTAGTATCTAAATCAAGGCGATGGCAAGCTCTTGGAACAAATGATTTATTCTTTTTCCTTTTTTTGGGCGATGATTTATATAAGTTCAGTTTGATACTTTCTTTTACTTCCTCCAAAATTCGTTTACCATCGTCCGTAGATAGCCATTCATTGACTTGGCTGCACAAGCATACTTTCTTCGCTTCGCCAATTCCTGGTAATGTTAATAAGTCTGATGGTTTATGGACAAAAAGAAGTTGATCCACGAATGATGTGAACTCGTGTGATTCATCTGGCGATAATGGAGATTCCTCCTTCATTTCGATTTCTGGCGAAACGACGAGCCAGTTACAATCTGGTTCATAATCAGATTCAAAATCTGCGGACGATATTTTGTCAACTAAGAATGCTTCAGATCTTCCATTTGATAGCATATTTAGCCCATTATTTGATTCAGAGATGTCTGATGCTTCCCATGCATTCAAATTGTCCAAGTCAATAGGAACTAAAGCAGATTGATGAGCTATCCAGCCACCAGAGACGTGCATAATGTCATACCATCTTGTATGTTTATTCTTTTCATCTGTTTGTTTGATGTTCCTTCCCGTCAATGGATTTAGCACTTGGACTTGAAGCGATGATGAGGACCTCCTTGATGATCCCTGTCGAGACACCATGCCACATCTAGTAGGGAGCACCCCGTGCCGAGGAGTAGGGACTGCAAAGCTTTGGGCAGCGACAACGCACGAAATGAAGACGATGATAGCTTTCTTTAAACTATCATTACACAAATTCATCAGGAAACATACAGTTTATACCCACATGCACTGTGTTTGTGTACTGGGCTGTGGCTGGTAGGCAAGTATGTATTAAGTATCTGATGATGGCAAGTCGCAAGTCTGATGTGATTATTATTAGGATGATGAGGAGTCGTCGTGATGAGTGATGAGTGAAAGCGAGGAAACAAGTCAGTCGTCGTCGTCGCAAACCGTCCGTCCTTCAACACCCTTTCCTCGTCTTGTGGCTTTCAGAAAAATCTGGTTTTTGCACGAACACGATCACAAGTTCGCGTCATTGGATCAAAACGATTGACAATGAGATCCATGATATTGCTGCTTGCCATGAACAATATTGCAACTGAGAATCAAGAAATGGAACACGATACACATTCGAAAGCTAGTCTCTCAGTTTATTTTTCAAAGCATGAGCACCAACATGAATAGATCAAGCGACGATCAAATTGATGACAAGATAAAGTAAACGCTTTCATTCAACTACAAGAGTTACTCTTCAAAATTTGGCTCTATTATGAATTAGAATATTTAATTATCGACCATTCTGCCGTCAATTAAACAATACGAGACTGGGTTCTGTTGATTAGATGTATCTACACTGTTGTATTGGCGGTTCGCATTGTACACTGGTGAGTCCGCAAGGTTTGACATTTCTGCCGCTGCTTCGGATTCCCGATGTCGTCGATATACAGTCAAGGTAATATATACACAAAGACCTAATAGGAACATGCTGAAAATAATTAGGAACTGGTTTGGTAACAGCAAAGAGGACACTGGAACAAGAATGGAGTGAGTTATCATAGTGAATGAGAAATGGTGCGCAAGTATTTCAAACGAGAAAAGTATATTTATGCTAAAATAAAACATACCTTCCAGAGTATTGGCATTTTCAGTGTATGGATCATCGTCAAATCCAAAGTGCGAGAGGCAAGACGAGCCTGCAAAGCCTTGTACACATATGCAAGAGCCATTATTACCACAGGAACCGTGATCTATACCACCACATTCCAAATCTGATGAGCATGTTGCACCGCCAATTCGAACGGGTTGAAGAGGTTCCTTTTGTCCATTTTCTGTGTACCTTTCCTTGTGTCCTTTAATAAAGAGTTCGCTTGGTCTATCCTTAGTTGAACAACCAAGCTGGTGCTTTGGCTCGTTCTTGGCCTGCCATACCCTGACGTAATCAATCTCAAAATTCGCTGGGAAGTTTTCACAATATCCCGACGGGAGGGAACAACCACAGTCTGGATTCCCACACTCAAAACATTTGCAATTACAACCTTCTGGACAAGGCAATGGAAATCCCCAAGAACTTGCAACTGCAGTATTCATAATCAGATACATTGGTTCTGTTGGAATAGTAGTGCCAGTTATGTTCAGACTCTGTCCATTAATTCCAAATATAAAGTTGTCGTTTAGATACCACCTTACGTAACCGTCCATTTTCCCAGGAGATGGTGGATCCCATTCAACTCTATATTTATTCATGCTATCAAAGTGCGACTCGTCAATTTGTGTGTTTGCAGAAATGGCGTCAGACTGGTATGTATAATCTTTTGGCGTATGAATAAGGGTAACCCCATAGAAAAATGGATTAAGACCAGTGTTTGTCGAGTTTCCATACTCTAATCCATCGTACCAACGCCCCTACAAGGTAAGATAATGAGAAATGAGTGCCCACGCTGGGGGTATGAACAAAAAGTTGTGCCTTTACAAACTCACCGGTTGTGGTTGATGGGATAAAATGGGTCTATTCTTTGAAATTCCAGGTGCAACCTAGGAGTGCATCCAAAGCATCAGAATTTTATCTACGAACACAAAATTCAAGAAGACCATGTCAATGCGTAAACTTACCTGAAGAGAAGTCGAGAAGTAGGGCCTTTCCACAGGTGTATTAGGCAAAGCTCCTTTATCCCCTCCCATTGTTTCCAAAATATCGATTTCAGGAGCTCCTCTCCCAACGCCGGGAATCATTCCATAGTGTCCAACATTTCTACATGCATTAATTTCTTGTCTGTTCACATCTGCTAGATGACATTCGTCGTAACTATACGGCCAGACCCAATCAGATGATCCGACGTATGTCGCCCTTGCTAAGTTTCCGAGCATCCACAGAGCAGGCCACATACCCCCTACGCTTCCCTTGCCTGGAAGTCTTGCAGAAAACTCAACAATACCTCCAGTTATGCAAAACTTGTTCCACCCTTGGATCATTGATGATTGCACATGCTTCGTATCTACATAGTATTTTTTTGTCTTCTCGTTGAAAGCTTTGTAATCGTTATCCTGCAAAGTCGTCGTGATATTCAGTACACCATTCATAGTCTTCACATTCTCACTTTTATAAACGTGCAGTGCATCATTGGTATCTTTCAATATCGTTAGTTCGATGAATCTTGGAGATAAACGTTTCAGCTGCAACGCGTCCAGCGTCGATTTTCGTGAAGATAAATAACATTACTTACAATCGTTCTTATCTATTGCGGTCCATCTAGAATCTTCCCCGTCTGCAAATGATCGTCCTTCAGTTTCAAACTCGTCAGAAAATACCTAGATCAATATTGGGAGAAAGTCTCATTATGTTAAAAGTGTGGCATAAAATTACAGATATTTAATACGCATTCAAAGTGGAACTTACGAGTTCGTATTGTCTGTTGTCTCCTTTCGTTAAAGCTGCAGTGCCTTGAAAATTAGCACTTGTGTCAGGGTCGACCCACCCAGAACTTCCGGTGTGCACTAGAGTAAACAATAATACTGTTTGTGACACAGAATCTATCTTCATCTTTAAAGAGTTGCATTTGTTGTTGTGATCAACGAAGAGGTAACTTACTATTTTCATTTGCGTTTTCTTTTTCGCATCGAGAAGACGTGTTGGACAAAAACAGACACACGTATCGATATCTTCATTTAGATAAAAAGGCGCGACGAAATATGAATTCCCAAACATCATCATCGTTTATTTGAATTTGTTGCCCTCCATGTTTCATGTTTTGGAACTCAAATATCATTAACAACAATGCTAGAATGCCTGTTGCGGTAAGCACCGGATTTCAGACATTGAAACCGTACTGCACGATGACACATCAACACAGTATATAAGAAGGGTTTAGTCATGAGTTGTACGGATATTTCGTAACAAGATATAAAAACAGCTTTGATAAACTGTGATAAATATATTAATAAGATTGATGACTCGGAGGTCGTAGGTCTGCAGCAGTTCGTGCAAGAAAAAGGATTTCCTCATCAATTGTACATCCACTAGACTCGACATGTTCAACAAACTCCTTGCAGAGGTCGATGTTTTTCGTTTTTGATAGATATGAGATACCTTCCAAAAGAACTTGACTTATTTCGTCGTCACACCCAAATCCACATATTTCAATCAAAGCTTGGGACACAAGAGTGGGAGGATGAAAGTCTTTGATGAATGTAGTGCCGGCGTTCTCAAGCGCCTTCCCGTTTGCCAGTTTAACAAGAGTAGACAATGCATCTATTTCAGATGCAAGTCCTTTCTTCTTTCGTTCTTGTAAATGTTGTGCAGCTAATCGAAACTCCATCTGTTGCGTCTCGCTAGGAATATTCCACCACATCAACATTCTAGCGTGATGGAAGCCACACATTTTTTTCAGCTTCCAGTAGTTATCTACAATCCATGCACCACTCTTTACGCCCTTTAGTGCAGCAATATCATCTATCACAGATCGCAGGGTCTTTATTTTGGAACTGGTAACAGTGTTCGCAATTGCTTCCATGGCAAGAAAAGATAATCTTTCAGAAAGCATGGCGTCCCTTTTAGCATCCCGATATAAGGATGCAATCTTGTCCCATTGTTGTTCAAGACTGTATCCATTTGCCATGATTGCATATGTTTCGGGAGTTCGTGTCTGACTTTCAAGGCTATCGAAGAAATCTGAAGCTCTGCCTGTCTCTCCCTGCTCCACAATGAGGGCTAGCGCAAGGTCCGTACTCGCAGGCCAAGATCTGCTTCCATTCTTTGCAATAATTGTAGACATTCCATTGAAATAAAAATCATGGGCCTCTTGCACTCCATATTTTGCTCTACGCGCAGCGATTGCTGCAGCAAATAATTCGTCGGAAAGAAACCAGAAGCTTTCATCTATCGCGGCAATTTCTTCCTCTATCCCAAAGAATGACTTCATTGCATCCTTCATTGACTTCTTTGAATTCTTGTGCTCACTAATACTTGATATTGCGATATTTGCAACTTCAAGGCCAGCACTTGATTGGCCAGCTTTAGTCGCGCATTTAAGCATCAGCGCAATCCCGAGAGAGATATTATATTGATCTTCTTGTGTCAGTTTTTGGTTTGAGTTGCGAATGGCATCCGATGCATAGAGCAGCCGATCCATGTGTCGAAAGGATTCCCTCCAGGGGGCATTGATTTGATTTCTATTCGCCAACGGTATATATTTCCCCAAATTTCCCGGATTATTTGTGCACTCAGAATACAATGCCATTGCATCTTGTGTACATTGCAGGCCAGTAAGAGCCGTGACAGTTGATTCCAGCAGTCGGTTACTATCGCGCAATATTGGTTGCTGCACTAATAGCTTTTCTACCATGTTGCCTCTATTGGAATTGAGATTTTGTGATATGCTGCTCGAGTCGTAGCCGACACTTTTAGACGTATATAGGCACAAAATGGCGTGCCCATACTCTTCTACAGCACAGCAGGTATCCATCACAGTCGCTAGGACATCATCGTCAATCGCCTGTCCGACAATGGAAGACTCCTCACTGTCGTACAGAAAATTCTTTGCGGATCCATCTACTATCTTCCAATCACTTTCATTCTCTTGGTAACTTTGAAGTATCTTCATAACATTAATTGCTCGTTGATAATCTGCATCGTTTTCGCAAGCACGAAGCACCCCTCGGATTGCATCCAACGAAATGCGCCCTCCTTCTTCAATAATTTGATTGAAAATCAGTAAAGTTGCTTCTCCAAATCCTTGCTTTGTGTCGTCAACAGTCATCAACATTCGCATTCCTACAGACCGTAATAACAAGTCCATGCATAGTGGATGAGATCTTGCATACTCGCCTTCCCACTGCCAATCGTTACCTGTTGAATCTGAACCGTGTTGCATGTTGTAGTATATATCAAGGACAGAATCATATTTCTCACAAATATAACATGCATTCATTACAGCTGCAAACAGTGGTTGCCCCAGTTCTGAAGAATCAGATTTATTTAAAATGTAGTCAACGCACCCTTGCCATTGCCCCGCTCTACCAAGTGCCGATCCTGCAGCCATTAGATCTATTGAAAGTGTTATATATAAGTTTTTGAGACGTATTTCAATGGGTCTTTCAGCATTCACAACAGAAATACGATGGTATACTTACATTTCTCTTGATCAGTGGGGGATACCATACACATATCTCGAACCGCATTCAGAACCCCTTCCACAACTTGTACACCTTCAAGTCCTCGATGGCTTAAATCCATGGAAAGCCCATATAATCCCATCTCTAAAAACCCATTCCAGCCTAGCTGTGGATCAACAGGAACCAGCCCATTAAAGTCAGGATCAATTTGTCTGCCAAATAAAGAGGAAGACAGTTCCCATTCATGTTCTTGATTTGCTGCTCTAATGGTACAAAAGTTGTGAATGTTGTGTATATCCAGGTTCAACGCGTTGAACAAAGATAGTACCTTTGAACAAGTTTGTGAAGTACTAGGTAAATCATTCATGGTGATTCGTCTCGGTGGCGATTCTGAACAAATGAGAAGAATGTTTCCCAATATTGCAGTAAGATCTCTGATGTCTCGTCCTGAGGAAGCCTGAATTCGATTGCCTTTGATGGATAACTCGATTGCTTGAGTCAGTGAAATCACATCTTTGTATAAATCCTCTCTTTTCTGTTTATCTAACTCGTCCAGTAATTCATGATTTGATAAGAGCCAATCAATTGGCGGTGGTGAGAATTCCTGTCTCCTGAGCAATAACTTGGCCATGATATCATTGCATTTTGAGAGAGTGCTTGATCTCGCGTCCCCTTTGCCATCTTTTGTCATGTTATGTTTGTCATTAGGTATTCTTTCAATCATAGGTTTAATTCTGCTTTGTGTGTTTCCATACTGCGCGGTTCTACTATCACGTTTCAGCCGAGCGCCCTTTTTGGGATTCTTTCCTCCGTGTTTTTCATTGCCTGTTGATCCAGTGTTGGAGGAAAATGCAGTGGTGCGGCATGAGATGAGTCCTCCCTGTCTACTTCGACAAAGCTGCGTATAGTTTCGAATGGATAGTTTAGATGTTCTAGTTACCAGCACAAACATTTCCACCCAGAGTTTGATAACGGCTGACCTATTTGAGAATGTTGTAAGGCAATTTTTGTTTTAGAATCTGCATGTTCATGTGCAATGGATAGAAGAATAAAAAATGAGTTGGTCAATGGTCAAGTCAGAAGTCAGAATGGAAGATGAGCATTGTCGCATGGTTGCATGTAGCATGTAACATGTTGAAATACGAAGTAGTCACGGTCTGTTATCTCCTGTTGCTGTATTCTTGCCATTATGCAGCAGGTTATAGAGCCATTTACTTTGAATTTTGAAAATCATCTCAATCGTAGAAATACTGAACAATCCACTAATGTTGTGCCTCCTCCGGCTATCGGCTATCGGCTATCTAGAGATAAGGAGTTTTCATGATACCATTTTATAGAAACCATGGCGTGTGCATGGAAATTATTGGAAATCGTGTTCTAGTTCTACCCAAGTAGCAAGGTGTAAATACTGTACAGTAGACAGGATTCAAAAAAAGTCATTATCTATTGTATTTTGGGATTCCCAGCATCCTTTTGTAAATAGAATACGTGCGTATGAAAGAAATCAAGTATCGTCACAAGCAACGGGATGGTTAACGCTCCATCCATCAGGAAGATGCCGTGGATGAATAGTATCTATGAAAAAAATTCGCCACTGTCTAATAAATGCTGTCATCTCATCATCATTGTCTACAATTGATTTCACAACTAGCTCTGGACCCGGTACATACTTCGGGTTCTCAATTCTATATTCGACATCAATCACACTTTGCAACAAATCGATCGATAATTCTTCCTTGCCACTAACCTGTCCGCCACTTTTGGAAAAATATGTCCTCACAATCGTTTCATGCAATGCTACCTTCTCCTCTGGTATTTGATGCCTCCAATTAATGAGAGCCAATGCAGCACTTCTCACTTTATACTGCTCAAAATCAGTACTATATCGTTTCTGCGGCACGAACTTATCCTCCAATTCATTCATGCGAAGATTCGAAGCTTGCCCGACTCTCAAATGACAATCCGCACAGAGTAAAACCACATCATGCGACATGTGAGTTTTATACCGTTTGGGAAAGAGGCTTCTATAAGCATGTGGGACGATAGAAAATCTCATTTGACTTTTGCAGCCATCACCGCAAGATACGCAAATATTCTGTTTTGTGCTTCTGCCATAGTCTCCATCTTCTGATCGAGCTTTGGGTTCAAATTTCAGTTGTATGAAGGCATCTCCGTCGTCTTTCCATGTAGCGAGACCCTTGTTGACATACCATCTTGCCTTCTTTCTAGATATTTTGCTGAGGGTTTGTCCTTGTGGGTCGAGCATGGTGATGTTATCGTACATTTTCGTTTTCATGGCGAGAAGTGGCATTTTCTCTTGACGTCTTTTCTCTTTCGTGTGTTCTCGGATTATGTGAGATGGTAGAAGTTCGGACCATTCTGATTGAGATGGAGACGATGAACGACGGTGATGGGAGCTTCCTTCATCTTGCGTGTTTGTTTTCTTGTCTGGGTGGACAGGGTTGGTATCATCACTGCTCGTCCTTTCTCTAGCTGTGCCTTGTAATTTCTTGATTGTGTGGATAACAGTAGTAACAGTCGCTAAGATTCCAAAGGCTAGTGCCACGCTTCTTTGGTTCGATGGCATGGGGTTTTATATGGTGCAATGCTAGTGCCACGCTTCTTTGGTTCGATGGCATGGGGTTTTATATGGTGCAATAGAAAGATATATATCAGGATGGGAGAACTTCAATTAACTCTTGCTCTCAGTGCTTGTTTGTGTCTTGCTAACGAGTTTTAGTGGCTCCCTTGCTCCACTTTAGCCTTGCTAGCTTGTGCCTTGTATACTATTAACAGTGTGCTTAACTACAAACTACCTACAATAGGTAGGTAGTATTCTAGTATTCTAGTATTCTTCTTCTTGTCTTTTTGTCAAGAATAATGAAGTGTCGGAAAGAGAAAGATCTTATAATTATTTATTATTTGACTGAGTGATGAGGAGAGAAGCAAGAGAGGGGAAAGAAACAGAAACAGAAAACAGAAAACGGAACAACAACATAATAGTCAGTAAGAATTCACACATCATCACACGAAGTAACCAATTCATCATCATCTATCATCTACATATAAAACCTATACAATTACACAAACAAGATGGAAATCGTAAAGACCCTCGTGGACGGCTTTGGCGTAAGTGGATTTCTAGATTTTTTCAGCTTCGGTCTGTTCCGTATTCGGATCCGTCTAAAATTAATCGCTGCTCTTTCGCTCATGTTCTTCATCACGTCTCACTCCCACCAAATCTTTGCCCCTGGTACATGTATTAACATAACAACGCTTTACATCAGTACCTAATCATCATCATCTGCGCTTTTCTGGGGTACCGCTTTATCAACGCTGTATCAACGCCGAATGTCGATAAAGGACCTAAATCGGCGCAAGGGGAGAAAGAAGAAGAGGAAGATGACGAAGATCCACCTAGAAACTTTACACAGAAGCAATTGTTGGAATTCAATGGAACACACGATGAAAGAATGGGAGAACCGAAGTCAGTTTACCTTTCTTTGAACGGCATTGTTTTTGATGGTAAGAATTGAATTGAGAAAGGACAACCATTCGCTCGCTACTTTATTCCGTATATGTACTCTACTCTTGCAAATGTTGTGATCAAGTAGTAATCAACACTCACACTCCATTCTCAATACATATGACCTTTTTACCACTCAATCCTACGATAGTCTCGAATGGAAGAGACTTCTATGGCCCTGGGGGTCCCTATGAGCTATTTGCAGGACATGAATGCGGAGTAGCTCTGGCGAAAATGAGTTTTGATGCTGAATTCTTGGATGATCTTGATGGATGCAAAGCGCTCAATTTTGGCGAGAAAGAAGAGCTCGAAAATTGGATCAATAAATTTGAACACTGGAGAAATTATCCTATCAGAGGTCGACTCATCCCAAACGATAAAATGCCTGATTCTGAGAGATTCTTGTCCGAGGAGGAGCTGTGGAAGAATAATGGGGATGGAGAGATGCCCGAAGGATATGCTACTGCGCCAATTTATATTGGAGCTCATGATAAAGTTTACGATATGAGCTTTGGAGGTGTGAGCTTCTATGGAAAGGGGTGTAGTTACAATGGGTTTGCGGGTAGAAATGCTGCGAGAGCTCTTGCTCTCATGAGTCTTGACCCAGCTGACGCGAAGAATAGTGACATTTCTGATTTGACCCCCAAGGAGATCGGAATTATGAATGACTGGAAAAAAACCTTTGAGGAGCGGAAAGGCTACCCCATAGTCGGGAGATTGAAGGTTTGATTACATATATATAATATACTCTATAGAGGGATGCATTAGATGATGTCTACAATCTTATATGTACCATCGTTCTAATAAGTACCTCTGAAGTGTTGGAAACCCATTTCTCCAAAAGAATATGGAAGTTACTACCTTCTAATGGAACTTGGGAAAGACCGAACTAATCATGTTCCTCATTGCCCTATTTGCTTTAATGCTTTTACTAGCCGTGTGTTCATTTTTATGAAACCAGCAGAAGGATAGAAAGTCAATGGACACGAAGAAATAAAGTCAAAGTAATACACAGTAAATGTAGAAGGCGAATGCAATATGCTTCTATAGTTTAGCTCACACTTTAGCGCACAATTTTTGCTTGTGTTTTCATGACAACACCGTTCATTGTATGCAGTCAGAAGTGCTTATTTTGCTTCTTCTACCACAATACATTGCCGGCAGTAAGGACAAAAGTCTTTGGCCATTAACCATTGATCCACGCATTCGTGGTGAAAATAGTGTTTGCAAGGCAATAGACGAATTTTCTCTCCTTGCTCATATGCAAACTGACACACTAAACACTTGACACCTGAATCGTTCTCATCTTTGCCTTCTGCCATGGCATTGCAAAATATGGCGGAAGGCAACTTGGCGATCTCTTTATTAGCTATCATAGCCCAACGTTCAGATTTTACATCACCAAGTCTTTCCCCCAAATCCAACAAAGCCTCATAAGACATGTCTGCAGAATCCATTGCATCTTCTGCATCTTCTAATTCACCCTCGAACACTGGATTCTCTTCTGCCATGATTGCTCGAAGAGCTGCCAAATCTTCCTCGCTGTACTCATTTACGTTCTGCTGAAGGAATTGGGTGCTCTGATTGTAACTAAACATTGCTTCTTCAGCCATGAGCTGTCTTGCCAGTGCCTCGGAATCAGCTTCCTCTCGAAGATGACGATCTTCCTCCGTCTCTTCTTCATTACTTTCATGCTGCCTTTGTTCTGGTTCATTACAGTCAGCAGAGTCATCATTATACTTCTCTCCCTTCGTTGGCGTGCGGAGCTGGAGTTGACGGCAGCTGTGAGTACTTGTGCCAAGATTGGTTGAATCTTGGAAATTCAGTCTTTCGTTGATGATCATGTCATTTGATTCCTGGCTTTGGGTTGGAGTTTTAAGGAAAGAATCGGAGACGCTGCTGTTCATGAGGCCATCGCTGTCATTACCATCGGTATTGACATCATGATTCATTTTCCAGTTTTCATTTCGATGGCTCTTGAACCTCAAGGATGTATCTATAGGAGAGAATTGAGGAGTCTGGTTGATCGCAAAAAGGCTCGAGGGTGGTGTTGACTTCGAGGATTGGAATTCATTGAAGGTGGCATCAAAGTTATTCATTTTGCGTTCATGAGGTGTTTCAACTCGGGTATGGGATGGCGAAATAATTCTTGATGCGCTCATTATTAAATTCTGCTGCACAGAGGATGATTCGGCGATTGCGTGGGTTGTGCTTTGTTTTGTGAGAAGAGCTGAGCGGCTGGGCTGGCAGTGATAAAAATGGTTTGTGGGCGTTTTGTTTGGCGATGATGAGAGGATCAATGATGAGCAAACTAAACGGCTAGGGGTTGGGACTAAATTCCTCTTTTTTTCTACCAAACGTCGTAGAGTTGTCACAATTCTATTGTTGTACTTTTATAATTAAAATGAGGAGTAAGCTCAATAGGATTCAACACAGATTTGAAAGATAGACCACCTTTAAAAATTTGTTCAGGGTAAAAAGATGCTCTGACATTGATAACGAAAGACAGTCCTCCACGTCTGCCCTTGGCTCCTGAAACCTCCAGTAGACCCCATTTGGATCTAGTACATATGTTATCAACTGGATCTATCTATCCCATACAACCTAGCATATTGCATCAATTAATCATACGTGCTAGTGGACAAGTCCTTTACTGTTCCCATTCCGATGTCTTCACCCCACCCCATTCAGGCGTGAGGATTTGTGTAGCAAAGGAAGAAGCAAATGAGTAATGTAATTTTGACGAGGAAATTCCTTGCCAAAGGTACTACCAAACAGGGTGAGATAAGAAGGTATTGATACCAAATAAGGCAAGATACAAATCTAACGAACTTTTGATCAAGAGAGCAACTGGGAGATTGATCCTGGAGAGAGCTCGACGCATATTTGTATGGGAATGGCTTTAATTAAAACCCATATACTCCAGCTGTTTTGCCAGAAGAATTTCATAGGAATTTAATCAACTTCAAGACGCAGTATTATTACTTTCGTAGTCAGTGATTCAGGATAGGTATATGTTCTTTTATCACCTTTTCCCTTTTCCTATTCCTGCGTGAGACGCTTTCCTTCTTCTTTTACACGTTTTTAAAAAACTACCAGTTTGCATTTTTAAAAGTAATTATTAATCCGGGTCTCAAAACTGCCATCTTCTCAATTCCAGTCAATCGGCGACCTTTACTACGAATTCGGAATCAATTGTCCAAGTTCGAGTTGGGAGTAGTTAAGGAAAGTGAAGAAGAGTTTCGAATAGTTCTGAAAATTTCTGAATAGTTCAAAATAGTTCAGATTAACTAGTAAATTTACGCGTAAATCGATTCTCGATCTCAGTCACTAATACTAAAGAAACGGATATCCACAGTGTTCGAAAGTGTTGTTGAATTTCCCATCTCTTCCAAGTCTTGCCACTATATCTCGGATTGCTTGTTCCAAGTGCTGCATAGTCCACTCACGTTCAACAATCTTTCCCAACTCACATGTAAGCTCACAAAAGACGTACTCAATCGGAGCTATCTTGGGCATATAGGCTGGCCTGTTCATTGTCGTGAATATATTGGGAGACGCTCTCTCCTCGATCATAATATGGGTCACATAGGCTGTGTTGTGAACACCAAGATTATCCCACATAATTATACGGTCGTCATCATTTCCAGATTGGACCGGGTTTGTTTCTAAGTCCCCAAAGAGTTCATCACAATAATCTCCAAAGACAAATTGATCGACATTCTCCATTGTCAGTTTCAACCAACGCCTTGGATTTTGTACAGAACCAACAAGATTTGGTGCAAGTCTTGGATCGCCGGCTTCAATGGCAAGAATAACATTGACCTTGGGTTCCTTTCTAGTGTAATGTCGCGGGACTCTCACACGGTGGCAAATAGTTCCTCGGCCGTAATTCGAACCCAAATCTTTCAAGTAGAAGCCAGTTTCATCTACATCAATTAGTGTTCTCACTGGTAATGCATGAACCCCCTATGGTGGCGGCAATGTCTTAAACCATCTCAATTTCTGCACGTTCCGCTGAGAAAAAGCTTCGTATGCCTCTTTCAAACACCTCTTCCTGGTGATCCTAAGTTCCAAACAACGGTCGCATATCTGAGCCCGTGAATAGACATCACTACCATTCGCAATAATGAACGCGCAGATTTGATCCTCTGTTGCAGATGGATACATGAATATGCAAATGACGAGTACCGATATTTAATCCATTCCTACCTGAGCACTTTTTTCCTGTCCGCCTGTCATTCTGTGTGGAGTGATTCTGCTTTCCCACTTTACGATCGACCTGCCGTTGACATTGTGTGTATCGGCAGCTGCTTCACGGCCAAAAGTATTGGCAGTGGTAAGAACATGTGTACGGAACCAAACTGGGTACCCTCTGGTTCCACCTTTCGCTGGGTTATGAGATATGTCAGTGCGCGGCGGTTGTAACTCCCTTGATAAACCAAGAGCACTTCGGGATGTAGCATGTAGCTCTATCATTAGCAGTGTCCGGTCTAGAGTTGGCATTTGGCATGATAGGATGGCCCTCTTCCTTGAGCTCGCGCGGAGGTGGGTGCGACTCTGTGCGACTTGGACTAGATAGTACTAAATATGAATGAGATCGAGAATCGATTTACGCGTAAATTTACTAGTTAATCTGAACTTTTTTGAACTATTCCTCACTATTAAGAATTTTTCAAAACTATTCGAAACTCTTCTTCACTTTCCTTAACTTCTCCCAACTCGAACTTGGACAATTGATTCCGAATTCGTAGTATTTCAAATCGCACGACCACTTGAACTTCTTTCTTCTTTCAAAACGATCAACAATGAATAATTATTATACGACCACTTACAAAACCGACCAACTCTGATGAATCAACTCTACGACGTAAACCACCAGTATATTGCAATGCCGCAACTAGAAGATGAAAATGGTGCAGACACAAGCCTCAGGATTGATGGGGACGTCGAGCAATTCATGCATCATGCTCCTTCCAACAGTTGTTCTTCTTCAGGCACACGTGGAATAGCAAGACAGCTTAATCGATCTCTAGTTATCAAAAGAAGAACCTCCAATTCTTCTCAGGTCTCCGAAGTTACCGCATCAGAAGATGATACATTGGGTTCAAATAATGCACTACGTCGTAGAATGTCTCTCCTTTCCACTGCTATGAATGCAAACAAACGCGTGGAGCGGCGACGTATCTCCTACATTGAACCGGCACCTTTGCCCGTTGATTCGGATACATTTACAAACGAAATCTTCACCGGTACGACTCATATGAATCGTCTCTTCAAAGAAATCAGGAACTGTTTGAAAGACTTGAAAAGCCATTATGACTATCCTCTAATGGAAAAATGGGCGTTCATAATCTATGAGAGCATGTCGTCCCCAAGCCGCACATTTCATTCAGTGCAACACGTGTTCGATATCTCTAACGGTGCAGATCCCATTCAAAAGTTAGCTGCTTATTTTCATGACGTTGTCTATTATAATATTGATGGAGGTCTGAATGAAGATCAACATGCATTTATTGGTGATATCATTCTTGAGAAGGACAGTGTCGTTTCTATCGCAGAGGAATCATCGTTTGACAAAAATATACTCATGACCATGGACATCTTTGGCTTTCATGCTGGACAAGTGTTGAATCCTTTTCAAGGCATGAACGAATTCCTTTCTGCTGCTCTTGCTGTGCGTTGTTACCAAGAAGCTTTGGAGCCTCCCATTATTGCTCAGATCGCTGCATGTATAGAGGCTACAGTTCCATTCCGTAAACGTGACAAACAAGGAAAACGTCCAATTGACCTACTCTTTGACAGGATGCACA
>Ga0136554_1000315_pt1 | contig 17967 bp, 15 predicted proteins | sample AntRauTorckE5431_FD_104637 | JGI IMG/M metagenome (GOLD analysis project Ga0136554, IMG submission 104637) | Saline lake microbial communities from Rauer Islands, Antarctica - Metagenome Torckler E5 #431 | ecosystem: Environmental > Aquatic > Non-marine Saline and Alkaline > Saline | place...
CAAGCATGCGGCCAGTTGCGCTTCTTCATTATGGGCCACCACCAGGGCGGAAAGCTTAACCGTCATTGCCTCGAGAGCCTCGCCGCTTGATCGTTGTTATTGATCGTTGTTATTGATCGTTGTCATTGATCGTTGTCATTGATCGTTGTCATTGATCGTTGTCATTCTAGGGCGCGTTTAAAAAAGCGTAATCCGTTGCGCCCCCCCCCGGTACGCAACAACCGTCCGGTAAGCCTATGCATCAGGACCGAGTCGCCGCCCTCGAACAAGCGTGCGACAAACCGGTGCACCGCAGGGTGCCTTGGTTTCAGCAACAATTCCGTGCCGCCCTCTTAACCCTCCAAAAGCGAAAAGCCAACCATACCGCCTTGCGCGGCCATTTCCTGGGTCCCACATTGCGAAGATCAGGGGTTGATGAAGACGTAACCGTCCGAAGCCCGACCGCAAACCGATAGGATACCGGATGAGCGAGCGAGAGTATTTCCACCGACCAGACCGCGGCGTCGTGACCATCGCGGGCACGGAACGGGCGTCCTTCCTGCAGGGCCTGATATCGAACGATATCGACCTGGCGGGAACGGGCGACGCGATCTGGTCGGCGCTGTTGACGCCGCAAGGGAAATTCCGGCACGACTTTTTCCTCCTCGATGACCCCAATCAGACAGACGCGCCGAGCTATATGATCGATTGCGAAGGCGGTGAGCGGTTGATGGATTTCGGTATCACGCTGCGGCGCTATGTGCTGCGGGCAGCCGTAAAGCTGGATATCGCGCGCGATCTGGCGGTCTTCCAGGCCCATGGGGACGGGGCGGCAGCCGCGCTGTTGCTGCCGGACCGGCCCGGTGCCGCTGTGCCCTTCGCGGGCGGCGTGGCGTTCATCGACCCGCGCGACCCCCTTGGCGGTGTGCGCATCATGGCACCGGCTGAGGCCGCACAAGCCGCATTGGAGCGCGCAGGCTTCAAGCCCGGCGATCGGGCGGCCTGGGATGCGGTGCGCATACCCCGCGGCCTGCCCGATGGCAGCCGTGACTTGATCGTCGATAAGGCGGTGCTGCTGGAAAACGGCTTCGATGAACTGGGCGGTGTCGATTGGAAAAAAGGCTGCTACATGGGCCAAGAACTGACCGCGCGCACGAAATATCGCGGGCTGGTCAAAAAACGCCTGATGCCGGTGCGCCTCTCAGGTCACACAACTGGCGGCCCGCAATCCGGCGCGCTGATCACGCTGGGGGGGAAGGAAGCGGGCGAACTACGCTCCACCGCTGATGGCTGGGGGATGGCGCTGCTGCGGCTAAAGGCCGTGCAGAGCGCCGCGGCAACCGGCAAGCCGTTGGAGGCTGACGGCGCGACCGTCACGCCTGCGCCGCCGGAGTGGTTGATTTTAGGCGACAGCGAAACCGCCTAGCGCGCGGCGTATCCAGCGGGATCGCTGCCTTCTGCGTTTGACGGGCCAATCGGGGCGGCAATCGGGGCAGCAGTCCGGCGATCCCGGTTCGTCACCATGCGATCATGCAGCGCGGTGATCTGCCGGCTGCCCGTCTTAACACATAAAAAGGGAAAGACGGCGTGCACCAAGCAGGCGCCGGCGGCCAGCGCGCAGCCGCCCGCGAACCCCAGCGCATGCAGCAGATGCGCCCCATAGCTTTCGCCAACGCTTTTCGGGTGATCGGTAAATGCCTGCTTTAAGAATCGCATGGACTGGGCTCCCCATCGCCATCGTGAATAGGGGATCAGACTATGCGGATTCGCTTGGAATATGTTATCAAATATGGCGTGAAACTCCCTTATAATTGATATTTTATCCTATTAATTCTTCTGTATGTAGGATAGTTTAACAGAATGAGCGTTAGTGATAAAAAACTAGACACCATCGACCGTCGCATTTTGGCCGCCCTGCAGGGGCGGGCTGATTTATCGATGAGCGATTTGGCGGCCCAAGTGGGGTTGTCGACCACGCCCTGCTGGCGGCGGGTTAAGGCGCTTGAGGAAGCCGGCGTTATCCGCGCCCGGGTCGCCTTACTGGACCCGGTTCAGATAGGGCTTGGCACGACGGTCTTCGTCGCGGTCCGCACGGCCCATCACACGGCCGATTGGCTGGGCCGCTTTGCCGATGCCGTTCGACAATTTCCAGAGGTCGTGGAATTTTATCGGATGTCGGGGGAAATTGACTACATGCTAAAGGTCGTCGTGCCCGATATCCCCGCCTTCGATCAGTTTTATAAACGACTGATCGCGTCGGTGGATATGACGGATGTCTCCTCCTCCTTCGCGATGGAGGAGATTAAGAACACCACCGAATTGCCGCTGGATTACCTTTAGTTTGGTTAATTAGTTTGGTTAATTCTGGGCAAGCTTCGCTTTGCTGGGTGAAATCGGCAGGCAATCCAGCTTGCGGCGTTGAAGCACACGGCAGGCAAGCCGGGCTTTGTCTTCATCCTCAATCCCGCCCAGGCGCCCGCGATAAAGGCCCCGACCGCTCATCCGATCGACGACGATCGACAGGCCTGCGCCCAAGTCGCGCAATTCGCCGTGCGCCGTTTCGGCCAACCGACGGGCGGCGTCTGAATTTTTGAAGGCGCCGACCTGGATTTTCCAGGGGCCGGTCCGCTCCAGCGCATCTTCGACCAGCGCGGCAATCCCATCAGATCCAACCTTTTGTGCCGGATCGGCATCGCCTTGGGCCAGGATCGGGGGGGCGCTGCCTTTATTGCGGAAGGGGTTGTTGGCATCGATCCGTTCGGCCACACGGGCGGCCTCAGCGGCGACCTGGGTTAAATCGGACCGGGTCGGGATCTGGGCCACGCGCACGAAGCCCCGATCCAGCAGTGATTCCATATGGGCATCGCGCGTCTTGGCGCTGCGCCCGCCGAAGACCACGCCGATCAGGCGACGTCCGCCCCGCTCGACCGAAGCGACCAAATTGAAGCCGCTGGCGCGCGTATAGCCGGTCTTGATGCCGTCTGTGCCGCTGTAATGGCCGAGTAGATTGTTGTGATTGCCGTATTTGCGCCCGTTGTAGGTGAAGCGGTCGCGGCTGAAATAATGATAAAATTGCGGGAAATCCGACATGATCCGCCGCCCAAGCAGCGCCATATCGCGCGCGGTCGACAACTGGCGACGGTTCGGCAGGCCGCTGGCATTGCGGAAGGTGGTGCGCCGCATACCAAGGGCGCGGGCCCGCTTCGTCATCGCAAGCGCGAATTTATACTCCGTGCCGCCCAATGCTTCGGCCACGACGGTGGCCACATCATTGGCGGATTTCGTCACCAGCGCCAGGATCGCATCTTCCGCACGGATCGTCTGCCCCGGCTTCAAACCCAACTTCGAGGGCGCCTGACCCCAGGCCCGTTTGGAGACCTTAAAGCGCGTATCCAGCGAAACCTGACCCTTTTCCAACGCTTCAAACAGCATGAACAGCGTCATGATTTTGGTCAGCGATGCGGGGTAATTGCGCGTGTCCGAATTGCTTTCATGCAGCACGCGCCCACTTTCCACATCAACAATGATGGAAGCGTATTTCGCCTGCGCCGGCTGCACGACAAAAAGCGTGCAAGCAAACAGCAATAAAGCGGTGAATTTGACCACCATAGCACCGGATTTCATCATAGCGTCCCCATACCTTCCCCAGACATCAGGAGTCCCAACGGTGTAGATGATCAAAGAGAAAGCAATTTATAGGCCAGATGAGTCCTTCTGTCTAATGCGAACCTCATAGATTCATTGAGTTTTTTTCTTGTCTTCGTAAAAATTCAAACGCGGACTCGAAAAGTTCAATGGAAAGAGTCATTTAGGAGGGGCCGGCAGATGGCCGCGCCAGACACAACATGCGTCCGGAATACTTAAGGAGCCCATCATGGCGACAACGATCCCTCACCAGTTGGCACGCATCAGCCGAGCAGGGTTGGTGCTGATCGGCCTAGCAATTCTTGCCGGGTGCGCCAGCCAGGGCAGCATCAGCAACCCGTTTGAGCGGCGCGCGGTCTGGGTCGACTACATCTCCGGGGGGGATATTCGGCGGGCCTGCGCGCAAGGCACACTGCGTCCCGGATCGGCCTATCGGTTCGTTGAATACCGCAACCGGGCCGATCAGGTGCGCGTCTATGAAGCGCGCGCAGACGACGGCCACGCGCCAGCCTTGCAGGTCCGGGTCCTGCGCGGCGGCATTCGGCTGGATGGGTGGAGCCCCTTCACCGACCCCTTGCAGCCCTTTCGCGGCACCGAGGGCAGCGCGCGCTTAACCGATACCCAATTCGCCACGATCAAGACGCAAGCACGCGCCGACGGCCTGATGACGGCTCCGCCGGTTGATCGCAAAATCGCATCGCGCAGCTATTTCTGGCTGGCCAGCGCCTGCACGGGCGACGGCTTCGCCTTCCAGGTTTGGGAATGGCCCGCGCAAGATTATCGCAATCTGGCCTTCGCCGACACCTTGCATGAGTTGGACCCGACCGACCTAGCGCTGAACCCAGCGCCCCAAGGTGATGAGCGTTTGGTCAATTCTCCAGACCGCCAACGCCAGCGCCAACTGACCGGCGATGATCCGTTTCCGCATTATGACCTGATTGTGCAAGAGACCGGCGTCAGCCTGGGGCGCAGCTACTCAACCCGGTAAGGGTACTCAACCCAGTAAGGGGCGCCTCAGCCCTCTTCGTCGGTGGACACCACATGCAGCCGACTGCTGCCTTTGCCGCCGGGGATCAGGGCCTTGGTCCAGGGACCGTTCGGCATCTTCATCGCCAGCTCTGTGATCTGCTTGTTCCACCATTGGCGCTGTTGCACGACATCGTCATAGTCGTAATTCGCCTCACGCCAGAAGGCTTCTTCCGTGCCGTAGGTCAGCATATCAATGGGAAAGCCGACGTCCGCCGCGCTGATGCGGGTGGAATCGAATGACAGATAGCCCAGCTTCAAGGCGGTCGCGATATCGGTGTCGCGGGTCAGGGCCCGGTCCAAGATCGGCTTGCCGTAGCTGGTCTCCCCGATCGAGAGATAGGGGGTGCGGCTGCCGATCTCGATCCAATTGCCTTCCGGATAGACCAAAAAGCAGGAGGGCTCCCGATCTTCTTCCATCTTGCCGGCCAGGATCGTGTGGATGTTGAATTTAAGATTGGATTTCTTGAGGACCTCCTGATCCTCGTCGCGAACCTCCCGCAATTTCGTGCAGTAGGCATCCACCGCATCCAGCATCGAGGCGAAAGGCTTCGCCGTCGTGCGCTGCAGGTCGCGCCGAAAGAAGGCGACGGTTTTATCCCGCACCGAGCGCAAGCCCGATGTCATGATCACCATCTCGCCCGCCGGGCCGGATTCCGCGACGCCCAACCGCTCCACCTTGTGGGCCGAGGTCACCTGCGTGCCCGCCGTAATGCGCCCGTCCGCCAGACAGACAAGACCATCGCGCACCTTGATCGCCAAGCAATAGGTCATGGTCGCGTCCTCTTCCCGGCCCCGGCCCTCTTAATCAAGACGGTGCTTAAGGCCTTTCTATCATTCGACAGTATCGCCGAGTGCAGGCGCAAAGCTGGGGTAGATTCTAGCCAACGTCCAGCGAAAGGGCGGAAAAAAACGCCGCTCCGCCCAGATTTTCAGCGACCCTCCAGGCCGTTTTTCGAGGGCGTGTCGTAAATAACCAATTGATATTAAACACTATATCGGAAAAATAAACGATTTATTGTGCACTGCACAAAAAAAACTCTTGACGATCGAAGCCTCTAATCGCATATACCATTCATCAAGCGATGCTGCGGTGCACCATAACGGTGATCGCCACATCGGTGATCGAGAGAGCGACAGACCATTGCGCTCCTCGCGCTTTCGCCGTCGGCTTTGAGCCGGCGCGCGATCTTAAGAAAGGCCTGATGCAGGGCCCTTTGGTAGAGCGCCGCCGACGTCGGCGGGTGAAAGCAAAACCGCAGTAGCGTTTACATAAACCCGATAGAGCTGAAAGGAGCTATATCATGACACAGCAGCAGAAGAAGACCACCGCCACGATGACCCCCGCGATCGACACGAAGCAGGTCGATGAAGCCGTTCAGGCTGGCAAGCAGACCGTTGAGCAGGCCGTTGCCGCCACGAAGGAACAGGTCGAAAAGGCCTCGACCGCCGCGCTGAAGGGCTATGACGAAGTGGCCACGATGAACAAGACGTCGATGGACGCCTATGTGAAGTCCTCGAACATCTTCGTTAAGGGCGTCGAAGATCTCGGCAAGGCCTACTTTGCCTTCGCGCAGACCACCGCCGAGTCGAATGCGGCTGCCGCCAAGAAGCTGATGACGGCCAAGACCATCAACGATGTCGTCGACATCCAGGCCGACATTGCCCGCACCGGCTTCGATAGCTGGGTCGCGGAAAGCACCAAAATGTCCGAAATGGGCATGAAGGTTGCCAACGAAGCGATTGAGCCGATCCAGGCGCAGTTCACCGCCGTCGTCGAAAAGATGACGAAGCCGGTCGCCGCGTAATCGGCCCACCACGGATTGCCTGACCGCCCCTTGCGGGCGCGGCTCAGGCTACCCAGACGGAAAGCGGCTCTTGGGCTTAACGGCTCAAGAGCCGCTTTTCTTTTTGCGCTTGGCGACGACCCTTGTTATAGACCAATCCATCCCCTTCATGAGCATCCAGGGATTTTAACCGTGCCGCGGACGGCGCGGGGTTTCGCTTGCCCGCAGCATGGCCTTCAGGCCACCGCGAAAGCCGCCGCCGCATGATAGACGCGCGAACCCCGCGCGAGATGGAGAGACGAAGACATGGCCAAGCTTTTGATGCCCAAGGCGACTGCCGTTTGGCTGATCGACAACACCACGCTGTCCTTCGATCAGATCGCCGCCTTCACCGACATGCATGCGCTTGAAATTCAGGCCATCGCCGATGGCGAAGTTGCCGGCGGCATGCAGGGAATTGACCCGCTTCAGGCCGGTCAGCTGTCCAAGGATGAGATTGAGCGCTGCGAGAAGGATGACACCGCGCGCCTGACGCTGCTTAAAAGCGATATGCCCGAACCGATCATGCGCCATAAGGGCCCGCGCTACACACCCGTGTCCAAGCGCGCCGACAAGCCGGATGGCATCGCCTGGCTGGTACGCCACCACCCAGAGCTGGCCGATGCCCAAATTGGCCGCTTGATCGGCACCACCAAGCCGACCATCAAGGCGATCCGCGATCGCAGCCATTGGAACAGCGCCAACCTGCGCCCGCGTTCCCCGGTTGAGCTTGGCCTATGCGGTCAGGCGGAATTATCGATTGAGATTGAGCGCGCCATCCGCGCCGGTCGCAAGCCGCTGGAACAACCGATCCACGAGCCAGTGACCGACGACCCGGAAAGCCTGAGCCAATCCGGCGGCTGGGAAGGCCTAGAGTAAGCGCTAAAGCGCGCCGACATATCCCGAAACTAAATCCGGGGCCCAGCGGAATGCGGGCCCCGGATTTTTTTATGCCTATCGCTTAAATATTCGAATCGGGCATCGATTCCTTGCGTTTGGCGACGAAGGCGTCCAGGGCCTCCAGCATGCCAGCATCGATCGCCGGCGCCTTGTCGTCATAGTCCACCAGCAGCTTTTTCCAATAGGCGTTCGCGCGCACCGTCATGTCCTTGCCGCCTTCGCTGTCCCATTGTTCGAACGAATTATTATCGGCGAGCGGCGAGCGATAGAAGGCATCTTCGAAATTGGCCTGGGTGTGGGCGCAGCCAAGATAGTGGCTGCCGGGCCCAACCTCCCGAATGGCGTCAAGCGCTTGACCGTTTTCCGACATATCCGGCCCGGCCAAAAGCCGCGCGATCATCGCGGCCTGATCCGCATCCATGACGAACTTCTCATAGCCCATGGCCAACCCACCTTCGAGCCAACCGGCGGCGTGCAGCATGAAGTTCACGCCGCCCAAAGCTGCCGTCTGCATGGTGTTCGCGGCCTCATAAGCAGCCTGCGCGTCCGGGATTTTGGAGCCGCACAAGCCCCCGCCGGAGCGGAAGGGCACGCCGAGGCGCCGGGCCATCTGCGCCGCGCCATAAAGCACCAGCGACGGCTCGGGCGTGCCGAAGGTCGGCGCGCCTGACTGCATGGAGATAGAACTGGCAAAGGTGCCGAAGACCACCGGCGCGCCGGGGCGCAGCAACTGGGTCAGCGCGATACCGGATAAGGCTTCGGCATAAAGCTGCGTCAGGGTGCCCATCACGGTCACCGGGCTCATCGCGCCGGCCAAGATGAAGGGAGAGACCACTGTCGCCTGATTATTGCGCGCATAGACCTTCATCGCGCCCAGCATCGTGTCGTCCCAAACCATCGGCGAATTCGCGTTGATCAGGTTGATGACGACGCAATTCTGATCGACGAACTCTTCGCCGAACACAATTTTGCACATATCGACCGTGTCTTGCCCCCGCTCCGGCGCGGTGACGGAGCCCATGAAGGGCTTATCCGAATAGCGGATATGGCTGTAGACCATGTCGAGGTGACGCTTATTGACCGGCAGATCCACCGGCTCACACAAGGTGCCGCCCGAATGGTGCAGACCCGGCGACATATAGGCCAGCTTCACGAAGTTGCGGAAATCCTCAATCGTCGCGTAGCGCCGTCCGTCATCCAGGGAGCGGATGAAGGGAGGGCCATAGGCCGGCACCAGCACCGTGTGCCCATCGCCGATCTTGACCGTACGCTCAGGATTGCGCGCATGCTGCGTGATCATGCTGGGCGCCGTGGCTTGCACGATTTGCTTCAGCATGCCGGGCTCAAAGCGTACCCGCTCGCCCTGCACGTCGGCGCCGGCTTTGCGCCAGATATCTAACACCTCCGGATCGCCACGAAATTCGATGCCGATCTCTTTCAGGATTTGATCGGCATTGCGCTCAATCAGCGCCAGGCCTTCTTCATCGAAGGCCTCGAAATAACCGATATTGCGTTTGATGAAGGGCTGCGAGCGGCCGACATTGCCGGCACGCTTGGCCTGACGGGCCGCGCGACCGCCACCCTCGCCGCGACCGCGACGAGCGCCTTCGCGACCTGCCCTCGCCCCGCCTGCGGCCTCACCGCCTGCACCGTCACCACCTGCACCAACTCCGCTGGGGTCGATCATATCGTCGCTTGCCGTCGTGTCGCTGTCGCTCATCTCTTAACGCTCCGTATCCCGGATGGGTCGCGCCCGGTCAATGGTGCCGGACGTCATTGGTACAATTGATCAAGCGCTTGGCGCGCACCGCATCGCCGAGCCTATCTGCAACTATCCGCCCATTCGCCCGCCCATGAATGCACGAGAGCGACACCGAATGGGGCATAGAGCGCCATGCGACGGGTTTATGTCAGGGACCCGGTCGGACAAAAATTCGATCTCAAGGGCGAGGGTTCAGGGCCTAGATTCAGCGCAAAAAAACCGCCGGAACCCTGCGGCTCCAGCGGTTGATGTGAGGGTCCGATGGCGGCGGGTCTTTAGGACTTCATCCGCTCATTCTTCGGGTCATAGAGGGCTTTGTAGCCGACGGCTTCGACCTTGATCGGGAATTTCTGGTTGAAATACTCGATCTCAAGCGTGCGGCCCTCCTCGCAATAGTCGTGGGGGAGGTAGCCGAGCGCGATGTTTTTGCCAATTGTCGGGCCGAAGGCGAGACTGGTGGTGTAGGAGCGACGACCGGCGCTGTCGATCAGCACTTCGTTGGTGGCTGGATCGACGATCGGGCAGTTGCCCAGGGGAAAGCGTGTCACGCCGTCCTTATCGATCGCGTCTGTCACGGTCATGGTGCAGAGCATGGCCGGCTGGTGGGCGCGCGCGCGCTGTTCCACATAGGCCGCCTTGCCGTGGAAGTCGGCGTCCTTGACCTTCGGACGGGCCAGCCCCGCCTCAACCAGATTATATTCGGTCAGCAGATCGGCGTTCTGCAGGCGCAGGCTTTTTTCTAGCCGTCGGCTGTTGGAGTAGGTTTCGATGCCGATGGGCGGGATGCCGGCCTCCCGGAACATGTCCCACAGCGCCAAGCCGTAGCTCATGGAGAAATGCAACTCCCAACCCTGTTCCCCGACATAGGAGATGCGGAAACCCTTCACCGGCACACCGCGCAAGGTGAAGTCCTTGCAGGCGGCAAAGGGGAAGTTCTCCAGATCCAATCCGGCCGGGTCGTCAGCCAGCTTCTTCAGCGTCTCGCGCGCGTTCGGGCCCCACACACCGATGCAGCCATAATGGTCGGTGCGATCCTCAACGAAAGCGTCCCACCCCTTGTCCTGGGCCATGCGGCGCAGGTAGGTGGCGTCGCGGTTACCGGCATCGGCCCCGTCGATCATCTGGAAGCGGTTCTCACCAAGCCGCAGCACGGTCAGGTCCGCCTGCACGCCGCCGGTGCTGTCCAGGAAGTTGGTGTAGACGCCCTTGCCCACGGGCGTGTCCCCGGCAACCTTGGAGCTTGAAACATACTCCATCAGGGCAGCCGCATCGCGACCCGAGATGTCGTAGATCGCGAAGTGCGACAGGTTGATCATGCCGACGTTCTCGGAAATCTCCAGATGCTCGGCATTCGAGACGCGCCAGAAGTGGCGGTTGTCCCACTCGTTCTGCCGCTCCGGCACGCGATCGGCATATTTCGCCAGAAGCGTTTCCTCGTTCGCGGCATAGCCGTGCGCGCGCTCCCAGCCGGCGATCTCCATGAAATAGCCGCCGAGTTCCTTCTCGCGCAGGTAAGCGGGGCTGCAGCGCAGGTTGCGGCCCTTGGAATAGGGCTCCCGGTTGTGGACCGGCGGGTTGTAAACCTTGAAGCTGGTCTCGTAGCAGCGATCCTCGATATAGCGCTCGCTCTTCTGGACGGGATAGTAGCGCGCATAGTCAACCGCGTGATGGTCGACCTCGGTGCGCCCATCGGTCATCCAGTCGGCGAGAATTTTGCCGGTGCCTGGGCCATCCTTGATCCAGACCGAGACGCCGTACCACAGGCCGCGCACGCTGGTCGATTCGCCGAGCGACGGGCCGCCGTCGGCGGTAACCTGCAGCAGGCCGTTGAAAGACCATTTCTCGTTATAGCCGATCTCGCCCAGGATCGGGGTCAGCTCAAGCGCGCGCTCCAGCGGCTCCATGATCTCTTCCATGTCGAGATCGCGCTGGGAGGGCGACAGACGGGCCTGCTCCTTCTCCAGGATATCGCGCGGGTGGACCATGCGCGGGTCCTTTTCCTCGTAATAGCCCCACTCAATCTGGCCGCCTTCGGTGGTGGTCGGATCGCCGGTGTCGCGCAGATAGGCGGAATTCCCCTGATCGCGCAGCAGGGGATAGCCGATGTCCTTGCCGGTGCCCTTAAACTCGCTGTAGGGGCCGAAGAAGGTCAGCGGATGATCGAACGGCATGACCGGCAGATCTTCGCCCACCATTTTGGAGATCAGGCGGCTCCACAGACCGGCGCAAACGACGGCATATTCAGTCTCGATATAGCCGCGGCTGGTGTGCACGCCCTTGATGCGCCCGTCCTCAACCTCAAGCCCGGTGCACGGCGTGTTGGGCAGGATCTCCAGCTTGCCGGTCTTCACCGCGTCCTGGACCATCTCGCCGGAGACGGTCTGGGAGCGCGGGGTCACCAGCCCCGCATTCGGATCCCACAGCGCGCCCTGGATCACATCCTCCTCAATCAGCGGCATGCGCTCCTTCGCCTCTTTCGCGGAAATGATTGAGAGATCCGCCCCGAAGGCGCGCCCGGATGTGACCCGGCGCTCCAATTCGCGCATGCGCTCATCGTCGCCCACGCGCGCCACTTCGATGCCGCCGATGCGCTCATAGCGCCCGCGCTTCGCGAAGAAGTCGGTGCTGTACTTGGTGGTGAACATCGTCATCGGGTCGTGCACGGTGTGGAAGCAGAAGTCCGACGCGTGCCCGGTGGAGCCGATATCCGTCGGGATGCCCGACTTGTCGATCCCGATGATGTTGTCCCATCCGCGCTCAATCAGGTGATGAACGACGGACGCGCCGACAATACCGCCCTGACCGATGATGACAACGCTGGCCTTCTTGGGGAAGTTCGCCATGGATTTCAGCTCCGAAAATTCAAAAAAGGGGCGCGACGTGGCTTGCGCGCCGCCGCTACACCACGCGCGCCATATCATACCGTCGCGCGATGAGAGACTTGGTGTGTTACGACATCTTTTTCCAGGAGAGCGCCCTAACCTTACATTCACCCAGACGCCCGCCAAACTCGCCCGACAGTCACCGCAAGGGCCGTTGGGGGCATCCCAGCTTCACTTTGGTCTCTGCGGGCGGGTTCCAGCGACTCGATCGCAGGCTGGGGTAGCAAGTTTTTGAAAAGCGCGGCTGGAAGGCAGCCTTTTTCGCGCTAGAAGAGTATTAAGCGCGACGCAAACACACCCTCGGTGTTGGTGTTTAGCGCCGAACGCCACTTACGCTTGATTATTTCACGCTTTTTAGGAATGATATTGAATACACTCTTTTCAGAGGTTTTATGGACTATGGCGAATCTTGATTTCCTTCGTGATGAACTCCGCAAGTTGCTGCGTGAAGCACAGCCGATTTCGGAACAGGCAAAACGCCAAGCCGTTCAGGAAACCGCAAAGGCCACCCATTCGGAGCTTTTGCTGAAATATTGGTTGAAAGAAAATTTCGCGACGACCAACCTTGACGACATAGAAGGATTCGCCCTCGACCGCGCGATGCGCTATATGAATACCGTGGCTCAGATGCTTGATCATGAAGAGCCGCAGGAAAAAACTGGCAGCGCACGCGGGTAAGATGACGGTACGCATCGCAAGATATCAGCATGGAATCGCTTGCTGCGAAGGATAGCGCCTTCGCAGAAGCTGTCGCGTTCAGCCGTCTTGGCGGCGATGCTGCCGCCCAGCCTGAGGCTTTCGAAAACCTCCTCGACCGTTTGCAAATTTTCGCGCCGAGCCGTGATGGAGCGCCCTATCTGCACTGCGGGCATGCCTCCACCACGGGGGAACTCTTCGGACGGGACTTCGTGCAAGAGCTTGTCGGCCAGCCGAACTTAGCCCATGACGAATTCGAACGGGCCGTTAAATCCGCCTACCTCAGCGTCGTTGCCCCGTGCGGACAGCCGGTGAGCCAACGCGTATCCGCAGTGCTGGATGTGCATGGGCTCCGCCGGCTTGTGTCCTATTATCGGCTGGTCTTCCCCATTCAGCTTGGCTCCAGCACCGTTGCGGGCTGTTTGACGCGGTTTAGCTGACAATCCCGCACGACCAGCTTGCGCAGGCTTTGGCGCGTGCAGAAAACCAACCAATCCGACTCCAACAAGAACGGGGCACCGCGCCGCCAACCGGAACCCAACGGCTCGATATGATGGTAGCCTTCGCGGAAAAAGAAGCCGCGGCCCGCCAGCGGCTGCTCCATGAAGCCCACCACGTAATCCGGATCGAAGGTCATCATCGCACTGGCCACGCCTAACGCGCCAAGGCGTTCACCCGCGCCGGTGCCGCGCAACTTTGAGTGACACCACAGATCACCGTGATAGATGACGCGTCCGCGCATGTCCTCTAAGGCATCGGAAATCCGTCCATCGGATAGGGCCGGATTTCCGAAGATGCGGGAGAACTCAGAGCCCAGCGCACGCTCCATCGACGCCTCCCCGGTATCGATCATCCGGTAGGCTTGCACATGCACGATCTCGTTATCAATCGTGCCGCAAATCCACCGTGCTCGTTGATCCAGCAGATCGTGGTGCCGGGGCGAAAACATCGGGGATATCGTCTTCCCCTCGATTTCGAGGTCGTAAAGCGTCTCAAAATCATCGCGTGTTTGAATGTGCATGCCAAGATCGAGCAACTCTTTCCGGCGTCTTGCGATGAAGTCTGCGAGGTCCAAGGGATCGTACATTTCAACTCCTCCTTTAGTTTTGAATGCAGCAGTGACCCCAAGGAATTGCCACACCCTCAGTTGCGGCGCATCATATTATCAATTAGATGTTGAAATTATTTCAATCTACAGCGACTTTTTTAGCAATTTACGATTTTAAGTGGCTTGTTTCGTGAAAAAATATTACCCAATGCGTGCATTACTGACATCGCTACTTGTCAGATCCGATTCACCTGAGAGTCTATTTTCTGACGGGGTGCTATAGACAGGCCGTTTCAGGCGAGGGCGTCTCGCAGCCGGAACCACATCATGCCCAGCGACAGAAGCGGGGTGCGGAAGCGTCCACCGGGGAAGATCGGATGGCGCACGGCGGCCAGCGCATCATAGCGCTCGTTCTGTCCCCGGATCGCCTCCGCCAGCAATTTGCCGCACAGGTTGGAAAGCGCCAGCCCATGGCCGGAATAGCCCTGGCTGAAGTAACATCGGCTGCCCATGCGCCCGACATGGGGCATGCGATCCACCGTGATGCCGATATTCCCGCCCCAGGCGTAATCGATGCGCGCCTCGCCCAATTGCGGAAACACGTTTGTCATGCGCGGGCGCACGAAACCGGGCAGATCGGCGGGTTCAATCCCCGAATAGGTGGCCCGACCGCCATAGACCATGCGCTTGTCACCGGACAGACGGTAGTAATCGACGATGTGGTTCATGGTCACGACCGCGTCATCGTCGCGGATCAACTCGCGCGCCATGTTATCGCCCAGCGGTTCCGTCGCCACGATATAAGACCCGACCGGCATCAGGCGGCGGTACAGAAAGGGGGCGGTTTCCTGCAAATAGGCATTGCCCGCCAGCACCATGAAATCCGCCGTGACGCTGCCGTCTGCGGTTGTGACCTGGGGCCGCGCCGCGCGCTCGCCGGTCTCAAGCTTCAAGACCCGGCTATGCTCGAAAATCCGGGCGCCGGCGGCACAGGCCGCACGGGCCAAGCCCAGACAGAAGTTCAAGGGATGCAGATGCCCGCCGCGCGGGTCCTCCAGGGCGCCATGATAGCGGGCCGTGCCGACCCGGGCGCGCAGGTCGTCGCGCGACAGCATGCACATGCCGTCATAGCCCCACGCCGATGCCTCCGCGGCATAATCCGTCAGATCCCGAATGTGGCTCTTCTTATCGGCGGCGTGCAGGTAACCCCATTTCAGATCGCAGTCGATGGCGTATTTCTCGACCCGCTCCCCCACAAGTTTTGGGGCCTCGTTGCCAAGCTGCCAAGCGATCTGGGCCAGCTCACTGCCAAGCTCCTTTTGAAGCGCTGTCATCGACTTGTTGTAGTCCGGGCACACATGCCCGCCATTGCGGCCAGAGGCGCCGTAGCCAACCGTCTCCGCCTCCACGACGACGACATCATAGCCGGCTTCGGCTAGCTCAAGCGCACTGGACAGCCCGGTATAGCCCGCCCCCACCACGACCACGTCGGCGGTGATATCACCGGCAAGGCTGGGGTGGCGAGTCTCGTCGTTGCGGCTTGCCTGATAATAGGACGCTCTGGTCTGGTCGACGGCCATGGCTTCCTCTCAAAGGTCAAACGGTGCGCATATACCAGCTGTAATCCAGGGCCGGGATATGGGCATTGAAGTTATCATTCTCAAAGCTGCGCGCCGCCACATAACAATCGCGGTAATGGGGGTCCAGATAGGCGCCCAAAATCTCACTCTCGCCCATCGTCAGCAGCGCTTGCCACCAGCGCAGCGGCAGGCCGGTCTCTGGTTTATCGTAGGCGTTGCCCCGCTCCATCGCGCCGGGGTCCAACTTGTTGGCAATGCCGTGATGCATGCCGGCCAAGACGGCGGCGACCGTCAGATAGGGGTTGGCGTCGGCACCGGCCACGCGATGCTCAACGCGCATCTCGTCACGCTCGCCGCGCGGAATGCGCAAGGAGACGGTGCGATTATCCACCCCCCAGGCCGTGTTGATCGGCGCATAGGAATTAGCTTGGAAGCGGCGATAGGAATTGGCGTTCGGCGCAAAGATCGCCATGGCATCCGCCATCGTCGCCTTCAGCCCCGCAATCGCATGCTTTAGCATGGGGTCGACCGGCAGGCCGGTTTCTGCATCCACCTGATCGGCACCGAACACATTGCGCCCGGCCTGATCGACAAGGCTGACATGGACGTGAAGGCCGCTGCCGGCATGTTCTTCAAAGGGTTTGGCCATGAAGCAGGCGGTCATGCCATGCTTGCGCGCCACCCCCTTAATCAAGCGCTTTAGCATGATGGCATCGTCGCAGGCGTCCACCGGATCGGCGACATGGTGCAAATTGATCTCATATTGGCCCGGCGCATATTCGCTGGTCGCGGTATCGGCGGGCACGTCTTGGGCCTGACAGGCGCTTTCCACATCCACCAAGAAGGCTTCGAAGTCGTAAAGCTCCTCAATCCCATAAACCTGGGTCGTGGTTTGGCGGTGCGCCGGGGCCGGCGGGCGGGCGGGTTGCGGGCGCCCGGCTGCGTCGAAATCGCCGTCGATCAGATAAAACTCAAGCTCGATCGCGACCACGGGCGTCAGGCCCATATCCTTCAACGGCTGGGCGGCGCGGGTCAGGACTTGGCGCGGGTCGGCGAAGAAGGGGTTGCCATCGCTATCCAGCATGGTCGCGATCACCTGTCCCGTCGTCGACGACGCCCAGGGGACGGGCTTTAGCGTCTCGGCAACACCAAAGCAGGGGTAATCCGGGTCCCCGTCACGGGTGCCGTAGTCCAGCGTCTCGCAATTCTGGCCGGTCGCATCCAACAGATAGGTGGAGCCGGGCATCTGCACGCCCTTTTCATAAAGCTTATCCAGCGCCTCCGCCCCGATCCGCTTGCCGCGCAAGATGCCGCACATATCGGGCAGCAGCATGTCCACGCCCTTCAAATCGGGATAGGCTGCCAGGAAGGCGTCCACCTCGGCTTTCGTCAATTTGTCGGTCATAATCGACCCCATCTTCATAACCCGCCCGAAATGGGCTATAGCTTCGCCGGTTGCGAGGCCGGAGTATAGGCAATAGAAATGTGATCACAATTTCAAAATCGCGAAAGGACAGTTCCAGCGTGATGCCGGTCTGTCATTTGCGAGCGAGGGATCATGACAAACGAAGATTTGGCGCAATGGGTTACCGGGCGAAACGTTGACGAGGTGGAATGCCTTGTCCCTGACATGTCAGGCATTGCGCGCGGCAAGATTTTGCCAGGCCCGAAATTCGTCAAAGGCCTGGGCGGGCGCGACTTGCGCCTACCCGACAGCGTCTTCATCCAGACGGTCACCGGCGATTATGTCGACACCAGCGAAGTCGCCAGCGACGAAAGCCTGGATGTCTACCTAAAGCCCGATCCGAACACGATCCGGCTCGTGCCCTGGTACCCGACGCCCGTGGCGCAGGTGATCTGCGATGCCTTTTATCTGAACGATACGGCGGTCGATTATTCGCCGCGCCATGTGCTGCGCCATGTGGTCGACCAGTTCACGGCCATCGGCCTGAAGCCCGTCGTCGCGCCGGAGTTGGAATTCTATCTGGTGAAGAAAAATGTCGACCCGGACTATCCGCTGGAGCCGCCGATCGGCCTATCCGGGCGCCAAGAATCCGGACGCCAAGCCTATGGGATTGAAGCGGCCAACGAATTCGACCCCATCGTCGAAGATATCTACGACTATTGCGAAGCGGCTGAGATCGACATCGACACGCTGGCCCATGAGGCCGGCGCCGCCCAGTTGGAAATCAACTTCAACCATGGCGACCCGATGGAATTGGCCGATCAAGTGTTCCTGTTCAAGCGCCTAGTGCGCCAAGCGGCCCTGAAACACGACGTCCATGCCACCTTCATGGCGAAACCGCACCAGAACCAGCCCGGCAGTTCAATGCATGTGCACCAATCAATGCTGGATATGAAGACGGGCAAGAACATCTTCACCACCAAATCCGGCAAGGATTCGCAGCAATTCATGCATTATATCGGCGGTTTGCAGCGCTATCTGTCGCCGTCGATGCCGCTGCTGGCGCCCAATGTGAATAGCTATCGGCGCATCGCGCGCTATTCGGATGCGCCGATCAATGTGCACTGGGGGCGCGATAACCGGACGGTGGGCCTGCGCGTGCCCGAGTCCGGGCCGGAAGCGCGGCGGGTGGAAAACCGGGTCGCCGGGTCGGATGCG
>Ga0136554_1000324_pt1 | contig 17551 bp, 18 predicted proteins | sample AntRauTorckE5431_FD_104637 | JGI IMG/M metagenome (GOLD analysis project Ga0136554, IMG submission 104637) | Saline lake microbial communities from Rauer Islands, Antarctica - Metagenome Torckler E5 #431 | ecosystem: Environmental > Aquatic > Non-marine Saline and Alkaline > Saline | place...
ATTACTGCTCACCCTCCGCGGTGAGCTCTCCTCCTTTCAACGAGCCGGGAGTTGAAAGATAAGAGGAGCGAAAATTTACTAAAGAAGAAGGTGGGTGCAACCCATCCTACTTCGAACACTGAGCCATGTATCTAGCTCATCAGATAGGTGGGTGGGCGGGTCTAACTAAAAAAAAAAAAAGTTTCTAAGGATCTAAGTACATCTCTAGAGCCTATTAGATACCAACTTTGTAGATCTCTGTTTATTCCGTAAAACTGTCATAAATACCTGAAATATGGCTATTGACAAAGTTTAAAGATTAATGTATTTTTCTCTTTACAGTTTAACACTAGTCGAAGGACGGGGGGACGGACAAAAACCGGACATCTCTCACGCTCTGGGTGACCCCCCGCTGTCGAGTCCGGTTTTCTGTCCCCCCTCCAAGACTAGTAATCACAAAAAAATACGCGCGTACACTAAAATCTTCTTTCTGTCAAGAGCATGCGTGAGTTTTTATTCTTGTCAAGACACTAATTTTAGTTCTGTAACTGACTCATAAAAGACACGCTATTTTTAGTAGACACCTATCTTCTTACTAGTTCGGTTGTGAAATAGATCTAACTGGAAGCAAGGAATTAAGCAGACGAGATCCTTGAAAATTGTGTAGAATCTGCATAAGCTTCCTTAAAGAAAGCCTCTTCTAACAATTTTTGATAGTAAGGTACCAGTATGAAGAAAGAGCATGAGTACGAGTCTGATAACTACGGTTATGTAGCCCCTAAAGAGAACTTAAAGATCCATTACACGCACAAACTTACAGTTCGAGACCTTAAAGGTGGTGAGCTTTTCAATCAAGGGAAGTTTACTGAAACCGATTCTGAGTTACCTGCAGTTTTACTTCACGTTCTGTTAGGAGCTAAGGTTCCAAAAGGCCGCTTTACCTGGGAATACTACGAAGCTAGAGAAGCCCGCAGGATCTATCAAGCGGCAGGTTTAGAGGTACCGGAGAGGTATGCTTTAACCCCTTGCACAGCCTCCCGTTATCAAGATGATAGGGGGGACAGTGACCATAGCGGCCCACGTGCTGCTGATAAAGTGGATGCTGATCTATTTTGCAGCTTACTAGGCTATGATCCTGAGGATCGTGCCAGCTGGGAATGCTACGAGGCTTATGCAGCCCGTAAGATCTATCAAGACGCAGGTTTAGAGGTACCTACAAGGTATGCTCTTCCTCATCATGAATAAACCTCACCGCTACGAAAAATATGAGTAAGATACACCCTTCTAAACAGACTGGAGGTGAACTGTTCCGCACCCTACTAGCCAAACAAGATCAGATTAGAGAAAGTGAAAGAGCTACTTACTCTCAGGATCTGCCTAGCTCTAGTCAGCCTGATATTACTTTGTTGCACTTCGCTTTGGCTCATAACGCTAAGCAAGAGTCCATTCTTTCTGATAGTTGTGAGACTAGTAAGGGTTATCTAGAACCTGGCTCAAAAACGCCTGTAATCAACGTTCTAGACCCACAAGACGATCAGTCTGATTTCCCTGTATGGCAGTATGGTGTATACGACAAAGACAAGTGGTTTGATGAGTCTTATAAACTCTATCTTAAGTACAAGGCTGAAATTGCCAAGAGTGAGGAAAAGAAAGCACAAGGCCCTGCCTCCAACAAGCAGCCTTCGCGCTTAGCTAGCGAAGATCCCAACCCCATTTATGCGCACACACAAAATAAGGTCCTCCATACTAGTACTAGGGGCAAGGAAGAAGCTGGAAGAGCTGCCAGTCACCAGGAAGAGATGGACATACCACTTTATCCTAAAGACCAGCCTGTTGAAGACACTATAGATCCTGAGGATCCTGTTGCTGTAACTGATTTAGAAGAACCTGAACCTCCATTAGATTTGAAGGCTTCTGCTCCTCATAATTCAGCTGTAGAGCATCAGAAACAAGCTAGCACGCAAGACCTGTTAGAGGCATATAAAGAGCAGTTCCAAGAAATAATAGCACTGCACAAAGCACATACCGAAGATATACGAACCCTCTACAAAGAGCAGGCTAAAGAGATGTTAGCCCTTCGGGAGCAACTAAAGGAGCAGTCCAAAGATTTGCTGGTCTTAAAAGAGCAGACTAACAAACTGTTAGAGCTCTACAAGAAGCAGCCTGAAGTTAGCTCTCTTCTAGCGGATAATGACACTCCAGAGGAGCGTAAGAAATACAAAGATTACTATCACCGCCACCTGACTAGAGAGAAGTATCTGTATCCTATGGTTGTTACTGGGGCTATTAGGCAGCATTGCAAGCCATTACTACTTCCGGCGGCCGCTTCTAACGCTAGAGCTAGTCCCAAAGACAGTGCGTTATATCTGAAGATCCACAAGGAGCCATAATTACAAAGCTTTACCTTTTTGTCGTAGTCTACGTCTACTGCAATCTAGCGGAACCTGTTACCTTAGTGTAAGTTAGATATCGTTTAAGGTTCATGCTGCCAGCAATGAGATATAGACCACTATCGTTGCCAATACTGTGTTAATTAAAGTTACCTAGTACGAAGGCTTGTACCTATAATAAGTGCCTCACACTGCATAGAGGGCTAGCCTGCCAAGTTTTTCAGCCTTACGGAAACAGCCAGCCAGCGTATTGTGTACAAAAAGACGTCTGTCCTGGGTGGCCATAGGAACTCTGACAATACTTGATTTCAGCTTTCTTAGTTTCCCTTCTGTCAGGATCCCCAAAACCTCACCAAGCTCTAGCTGTTGCCTACAACTCCAGTTTGAACCATAATGCGTCAAAGAAAGCAACAATCATACTTGTTGAAGGTCACCTTATTAGCACAAACACGAGGATAGATATGGAAGCAAATAACTTTGACAAAGACTTATTGGAACGCCATAAGAAACAGTTGGAAGCACAAGCTAAAGAGTCGCTGGAAAAACATAAAAAGCAGCTTGAAAAGCAGAATAAAGAGGCATTAGAAGCTCATAAAAGGCAACTCAAGGAACAGGCTAAGGTCGAGACTAAACAAGTTTCCAAGCCAGTGGAAGAAAAGACCCAACGTTACATATATGGTATTGACTGGCGTAGCCTTACCTTTCTAGGCCTCACGAGTCCGATCGGCAAGTTTTTCAGTGCAATCTGCTTTGTTCTAATACTGTTTCTTGTAGCTCTGTTGTTGCGCAAATCACCTTAAGAGAAGAGCAGTAATTCCTAGCGCCTACCAACTTGGTTTCTCTTCTTCTATGCGTATTCTCAGACTGGGGATTAGTCCAAGAATATATTTAAATTATATGCTAGCTGGATCTGTGACCTCATGAAGACCCAACTACGGAGGTTTTAGGGCTTTTACCAAAAAAAGGAAGCCCCATTAGCTCCATCCCTGTTACACATACCTGTTGCTTACGCGATCAGTTTTGATCCATAAGGCCGAAGCTAGGGTGGCAACAAATTTACTAATATAAGCACGAGGATAGATATGGAAGCGAATAACTTTGACAAAGATCTGTTAGAAAACTACAAGAAACAGTTGGAAGCACAAGCTAAAGCGTTGCTAGAAAATCATAAAAATCAGCTTGAGGCCCAGAGTAAAGAGATCTTAGAAGCTCATAAAAGGCAGCTTGAGACCCAGCTCCAGATCGATACTAAACGCGGAGGTATTTTATTTAGGCGGTTTATCTTAACTTTGTTTGTAGTTGCTTTGCTGTTCAAAAAATAAGACTAATTACACTTAAACTATAACTAGGAATCTACTGCTAGAGCTCCCTACTTTTCTACTATCATGATCTCTATAGATGTCTCAGTGGATAGATAAGTTGCTTATAGTATCAATTTCTTTAAGAATATGTAGGCGTCAACAACCTTTATGCTTGCAGCATTTTATAGAGTAATACAAATACGGAATCAGTATGGATACAAAGAGCCTGGACAAAGAGCTGCTAGACAGTTACAAGCGGCAGCTGGAGCAAAATAGGAAAGAGCTTCTAACGCTTGATAAAAAACAGCTAGAAGAGCTTCTCAAGGCAAGTTTAAAAGAGACTAATAAAATACTGCCAAACCAGAACTTTGTTCTAGCATTCTGCCTCCAGATAGTGATCCTTTTCTGTATAAGAAACTTACGCTAGCGCAATAAGCTGATAGAGCTTTTACCGTGAGTAGTGTATGGATAATGATGAGATATCCTGTAGGTTCTCATCACTTTGTTTAAGAAGTTCAACATAGTGAAACTAACTCACACTAGTTTAGTAGTGAGCTAGTCAGTCTCTATCTCTAGGTCGGTACGGGCACGCGCAATACAGGTGAGTACTTCCTGGTCGCTCACATATGCTAGCGGTATACCGTTGTAGTGAATCTCACCTTTAATAAGGGTGATCTTACAGACCCCACATATGCCTTGCAGACAACCACTAGGTACCGGAATACCGCAGGCACGTAAGTCCTGTAATAGTGAAGTAGAGGGAACTAGATTATATTCTTTACCTTTGTACTTTACAGTAATAGTTCCTTGTAATTCCTTTTTACAGGTCATCCAAACCTCCAAAATTACGTTGCATCTGTGTATTAACTTGACCACTAAGATAAGAAGACACTTCGGTCTCTTGAGGAGCCACCTGTACGTTATATGATTTTAGGTAGTACTCCACCCAAGTGAGGCAATGATCGGTTTTGATTATAGGGTAGCTTAGTCCTACTTGCTTCATACTTTTATAGGCCAAGAAGTCGATGTAATCACAGAGCTGGCGTTCGTTTAATCCCGGTATAGCGCCGTTTCTAAAGATGTACTTAGCCCAGGCTTTTTCTTGTTCTATACAGTCCATAAAGATCTGATGAGCTTGGGGTAGACATTCATGAGCCATGGCTGTCATCTCTTCGTCCTGATCTTTACCCTGCAGAATAATGTTCAACATATGAGTGGTAGCGCTAGCATGTATGCTCTCATCTCTAGCAATTAACCTCATGATTTTGCTACTACCATCCATTACCTTATTTTCTGAAAAGGCAAAAGTGCATACAAAGCTCACCTGAAATCTAATAGCCTCTAATGCGTTAATAGTGTATAGGGTAAGTATCAACGATCTTTTTAGACTGCGTAGATTTACCTCTAGCTCTTCACCCTGCCAGGTATAGGTACCTTCCCCTTGGGAAGTGTAACACTGAGACATGAAGATGAGCTCATCGTACTGTTTAGTGACTGAAGCAGCTCTAGCAGCAATCTCCGGATGTAGAGTAATCTGATCGAAGATCTCAGAAGGGCTATCAAACAGTGAACGGATCATATGCGTATAGCTACGACTATGTATGGTCTCCATAAAGGACCAGGTGATTATGAAGGACTCTAGTTCTGGGGAAGATACTAATGGAAGCAAAGCTACGTTGGGTGCTCTACCTTGTACCGAATCCAGCATAATTTGGTATTTAAGGTTATTTACAAAAATCTCTTTATGTACCTCAGACATAGCTCTGAAGTTAATACGGTCATGTGACATATTAATCTCTTGGGGACGCCAGAAAAAAGAAAGCTGAGTTTCTGTAAGCGTTTCCAGTATTTCGTGAGACTGTTGGTCGTAGCGAGCTACATCCACACATGGCCCTAAGAACATGGGCCTATACGTATCATTGTGGGAAGAGAAGGTTGAATATTCTCGTTTGGTCATTACTCAGTATTCCTTAAGTTATATTGTGCAGCCACAATCTGTTGGTTCCATGATGTCATCTAAGGTGTTTTGGTAATAAAGGGTCTTTATACCTAACTTATATGCTAGTAGAACATCTGCGATAATCTGATCTAGGGGTAGTAGCCTCTTGGGGTAGTTATTGGGATTGTAAGAAGTATTAGTAGAAAGCGACTGATCTATAAACTTCTGCATAATACCGCATAAACGTAGGTAACCTTCGTTGGAAGGCATCTCCCATAAGAAAGTGTAGTGCTTTTTCAGCTTGATATATTCAGGTACCACAAATTTAAAGTAGCTCTGCTTACCTTGCTTAGAGCTAACTGCACTACGTGGAGGCTCAATACCATTGGTAGAGTTAGATATAATAGAAGAGCTTTCACAAGGCATAATAGCTGTGAGGGTGGCATTACGCATGCCGTACTTTAATACTCTAGCTCTCAAGGCTTCCCAGTCTAGTAATAGACTAGCACTGTGATGTTTATCAATCTCAGGCTTATAGTTATCTATAGGCATAATACCCTGACTATAAGTAGTTTCTGAGAAGCCTGTACAAGGTCCACGCTCTTCCGCCAACAACGAAGAAGCTTCGATAAGATAATACTGAATAGCCTCAAAGGTATGGTGTACGAGGTTAGCAGCTGCTGGGTCCTCATACTTCAGATGGTTCTTAGCTAAGAAATAGGCTAGGTTAGTAACTCCTATACCTAAAGACCTACGCTTGTGAGTGGAAGTAGCTGCCGGAGTTAAGGGGTAGTACTGATGCTCTACTACTTCATCGAGAAACCTTACTAAAATATCACAGATACCTGGAAATTCTTCAGTACTGGTGACCCCTAGGTTAATAGCAGCTAGAGTACATAGGGCAATTTCGTAGTCGTCATCTTGTGCCCTTACCTCTGTAGTAGGTAGTAAAATCTCCATGCAGAGGTTAGAACCTTTGATAGAAGGGGCATGCTCATTGAAGCTGGAATAGTCGTTACAGTGATCTACATTCTGAATGTAGATACGACCAGTCTGAGATCTTTCAATCGATAATAAGGTAAATAATTCTACAGCCGGTATAGTCTTTTTACGTATCTGCGGGTTCTGTTCGGCTGCTTTATAAATTCTCTCAAATTCTCTTTGATCTCTAAAAAAGGCCTCATATAGACCAGGTACTTCTGAAGTACTAAATAAGGATATACTTTGCTTCTGAATAAAGCGTTCATAGAAAAGGCGAGAAAGCTGGACACCATAGTCTACATGACGCACTCTGTTATCTTCATTTCCACGGTTATTCTTTAACACTAGTAGTGACTCTACTTCCAGGTTCCAAATAGGATAGAAGATAGTAAGAGAGCCACTCCTCACTCCTCCCTGTGAAACTCCTTTAATAGTACTTTCTAGCAGTTTGATGTAAGGAATATAGCCTTGATGTACTTGTCTACCAGATCTAACTGGGCTCCCTACACCTCTTATGCCACCGATATTGATACCCATACCTGCGCTGTTGGCAGAGTACTGCATCACCGCTTCAATGGTGCGTGCTTGAGAAGATATACTATCCCCCACTTCCATGAGTACACAGGAACTAAACTGAGAGCAGCGAGTACGCATATTAACTAGAATAGGAGTAGGTAGATTTACCTTGTGTAGGCTGATAGCGTTATAGAACCTAACTACTAGCTCTAAACGTTGTTGTCCTGTGTAGTGTTGAAATCCATACATAGCAATCAGCATGTATAGAATCTGCGGGGTCTCGTAGAGCTCATCCCGCACTTGGCTTTTAAGTAAATAACGTGTCTCAAAACTTAACCAACCAGCATAAGTGATCTTGTTATCTCTATCGTGTTTAAGCTCTTGGTTTAAGTAGTTCAACTCTGCATCACTATAAGTAGTCAGAGGTGCATATATACCAGACGCTACACCCTCATCCAGTATAGTCTTTAATGATGGAATAATAGTTGCTTCGCCATATACCTTGCGATATATAGTAACCATATGCAGTCTACCTGCAAGGTATTGATAGTCCGGAGTTAATTCCGATATAAGGTTATTACAGATACGAGTTAGAGTACTTAGGATGTTAGCTATGCTACTGGTTAGTTCTAGTTCTAGTAGAAGATGATCCATAATCTTATCAACATCTATCTGGTCCAAGTCGAAACTATACTGATGTATCAGAGAACGTATAAAATCCTGCGTAACTTTAATCCCTTTAAAATTAGTGTCTAATAACATGATATATCAAGGGTGGATTTAGATTATTACAATGGAGTGTTGCGATACACAGATGGTAGCCTGAGAAGATAACTATCCCCACCAGGCTGTATTTTTGTGTTCGTAGCATACCCTATGGATACGCACAACTGAATTGTAACGTAAGGACAAAATACTCGCAATGACACCTAGAGAACAGACAGTGATTGCCACTTTTTTAGCTCAAGAAACCCCAGAAGATCACTACCAGTGGCTTATTACTCAAGGTAAGAAGGGTGTGCAAGCAGCCACTATAGGTAGTGATAAACTAGTACCGGGATGTCCTTCTAATACCTACTTTGAGTGCACAATAACCGAAGGCAGATATCATATCTCTGGCAGTAGTGCCTCCTATGTGATTGCAGGAATCATTCAAGTCATTAAGGACATATATCACCTGCAGTATGTGCAGAGTTTTAAGCCCACCTGGCCAGACCAAATGAACTTAAAAGGACTGTTAACCTATCAGAGATGGTTAGGGGTACAGTATATGTTGAATCTACTGCATCCTCAGGGCAGCGGGAGCCGGGAATAATAGAGATAGTACTCGAGATACGATAATACCACTCAATATAGATATCAGCGTAGCTGCGTTAGCAGTGAGCAGTACTTGAACAGTGATAAGGGTCGTAATGATTACCACAGGAGCGGATGGAGAAGAAAATACCGCGAAAATCTTTTTAACCTTAAATTCATTAAGGTATAAGACCGTGAAGGCAGCCATTGAAGCTACTATAGCTGATAGGTAGATATCTTGTTCTCCTAAGTTTTTAATCCAGAGGAAGGATTTACCTGCCAGAGCTGTGCGCAGGAAAGTAAATAGCTGAATACTGATTAACAACTCAATGAAGGCTTGGATGATTAACCTAGCTACTTGATCCATCTTGATCTGTGCAATAGCCAAATTAATCAACTTAGGCGTAAGGCGAAAGATAAAAGTTAGAGCGACAGTACAGAGCACAGGGTGTAGGTGCTGTGCGTTTAGGTAGTCCCATACTAACTTAAGGGATACTTTTATAAAATTATAGTCCATACGGATTATGAAATAAGGAAATTAAGTCTTAGTTTCTAAGTACTGGAAGAATGCAGCGATCGCTAGCTTAAGTTCTTCTTTATTAGCCTGATTAGTCTGCGAGGTACCCCATATTACTATAGTTAACCCCCTGTGGTGAGCAAGTTGGCTTTTCCACAATCTATAACATAGGTGTCTCTTTACTGAAGTTTTTACTTTTCGCCTAGATAGGATACAGGCAATAGAAGAAACGTGCGGATCGTCCGCAACAAAATACATAACCTTGAATAGCCGAGACAAAAAGAATTTTTTGTCCTGGGCTGCAAATAGCTTCTGTAAATCTGCTCTCTTAAGAGTATTCCAGTGTTTAGCCACTGTTTTAAAGCTTAGGCAGCAATAACATGTCTACCTTTAGCTCTTCTATTATTGAGGATGCGTCGGCCGCCTAGGGTGCTCATGCGGGCTCTAAAGCCATGGGTCCTTTTACGCTTGATGTTACTGGGTTGATAGGTTCTCTTCATGACTAATGTATGGGAAGTTTTGGAGTAAAAAGGGTTGTTGAACTGACAGGTAGTCAGTATAACTGATATTGGGTGAGCATCTCTAACTGTTTTTGCTTAATACGTTCTTTAAGACATTCTGCAGCGAGACGTCGGAGTGAGCAATATAAACACAGTGGCGTGCACGAGTGAGAGCCACATAAAATATACGACGCTCTTCTTCGTTATCATGGAATGCTGTAAGGGACTGGTTACCTACTAAAAATACATAGTCGTACTCTTTACCCTTAGAAGCGTGTATGGTACTGACCTGTATAGCGTTAGCGCTATAAAGATATAGCAGGAGCCCCTGGAGATCCTGCACAGAGTTTTCCGTACCCTGTTTATTTTTTGGGTTTACCTCTGCGGGTAGCTCCTGAAATCCCTGTCCTATCTCCTGAGAACTCTTGCTTAGGTTTTCTATCATTCGCTTTTCTGTAGCAGTGAGGACCTTGTGCTGCAGCTCAGAGGAGTCTCCCATAAACTTAAGGATATCATCAATGATCTGCTTAAGCTTAGCGGAAGAGAGCTTACCAGGTGCAGCGAGGGAGTTTAATTGGTTTACCATCTCTACTAGCTTCTTGGTCTGGTCAGGATACATCTGTTGCGCCCGGCTATATAGGCTCTCTCCTTCTTGCTTGGTCAGCAAGTTACTATACTCTGCAGCATCAAAGATAGAAACTTTACTAACGTGCTTAAAAGGCTCATCCCCACGGGTTAGTAACAACTCCACAAAGTTAATGAGGTAGAGCATAGCACAGGAGTAGGAAACCCCAGCTTTAGAATAAGCCAGGCCACACGCCAATAAGCCCTTCTCTATTAAGGGGCTTTGATTATTCCAACGAAATAATATTGCTATGCTAGCCTTGAGGTTCTTAGCTAGAATTTCCTTACAAGTTAAGGCGACTCCTAGTACTACTTCATGCGTATCCCTATACAAATGTGCCATAACGCTGTTGGAACGTACTAGTTCTGGCGTTGCAAGCATCTGCCTAGAGTTAGTAGGTGTATCTTGGCTGCCAAAAAAATTGTTAAGCACTTCTTGTGCTGATACTGGCCGAGTAAAAGTACCTACTTGTGGAAGTACTTCAATCTTGATTGGGTCTTTGTAAGAAATAAGATCCTTACCAACACGTTGTTCATTTAAAGAGATGATAATATTAGAGATGCGAACTATATCTTTATTGGAACGGTGATTTTCACTCAGGGTTAACAGCTTAGCCCGAAACTTCACAGATAGGTCTTTAAAACAGTTAAATGCTCCTCTAAAGCCATATATAGCTTGGTCATCGTCTCCTACCATAAAAAATCCTGCTCGCAAGGCACGCAGACGCAGTAAAAATACACTCTGGATTTTATCAATATCCTGGAGTTCATCTACAAAGATCTTGTGAATATATCCTTGATACCTTTGCTTGACCCGGGTATCTACCAGTAGTTTGTTAGCTATATGCAGGAGATCATCGAATTCTTTCAACCCATGTTCATCCAGGTAGTCAAAGTAACGCTGCAAAAGGTTTCTAACGATAGAGCTCAGCCCCTCGTAGCCTAATTCACGAATAAAACCTCGTATGCTAAGGACTTTCGGATACTTCCTTACATAATATTCGTAGTTGTCACCGATATTTCTAGTGCAATTGTTAATATAGTTTAGAGCCGTTGTTTTTACTTCTATCCTCCTGGCAATATCTTTCTGCAACCATAGATTTTTGACAAAATCTTTATGCTCTCGAAGCAGCTTTAGCATAACGGTACTTTTTTCGTAATCTGAAAATATCTTTAACTCTGCCGCATAGTGTGGATACAGTTTGGCATTTTGAATTATGATTTTCAGGGCAACACTATGAAAGGTACCTATAAGATCTTTAGGAGTAATGTCCACTTCCAAGCGTGCCATCATATTAAGTGCAGCCTGCTTGGTAAAGGTGAGAAGAATGAAGTTACTAAGAAAGTAACCTTGGTCTAGATAGCTTTGAATTCTAGAAACAATGACATGAGTTTTACCACTGCCTGGGCCAGCTGCTACGATTATGTTGGGTGCACAGTGTTCCACAATCTTTTGCTGTGTAGCATTTAGAGACTTGGCAGACATGGTGTATAAGCTGGAAAGAGAAAAGATACGAAGTGGACGGGGATCGAACCCGCGACCTCCCGCTTGACAAGCGGGTGCTCTAACCTAGCTGAGCTACCACTCCTTTCTTGTGTGCCGAATCTGGGACTCGAACCCAGGGCCTGAAGATTACAAATCAACTGCTCTACCACTGAGCTAATTCGGCGCGAATAGTCGATATTATTTAATACACGTGTATCATATAGTATAGTGTCAACACAATACAAGTAAATAAACCTATTAAATCCGATGAATAATACCAAATCCATTACTTATAAAAACGTTAAAGTTGTATGCACTTGTGGCCATATCTTTGAAACGCGTTCCACCTTTTCTGGAGATACTCTAAAGCTCGAGGTATGTTCTAATTGCCATCCTTTCTATAACAGATCCAAAGAAACTAAGCGCGTGACAGAACGAGCTGAGAAATTTAACAAAAAGTTCAGTCTTTAACTTGTAGAGTCGGAAACAAGATCACATCTCTTATACAAGAGCTATCTGTTAGTAACATAACTAAGCGATCTACTCCGATACCTATACCGGCACATGGTGGCAGGCCGTATTTTAGAGCCTCTACATAGTCCATATCAATACCCATCTCGCTCTGCTGCTTAAAGCGTAGTTCTTGCTCTTGGGGATCGCTAAGTTCTGAGTAGAGGTTGGCTAATTCCATACCATTTACAAACAGCTCTGCTCTTTCAGCTATACCATCTACAGCCAAAGCTAGGGGACTGGTAATACTAGGATAGGAATGTACAAAAGTAGGCGCGGTAATCTTGGGGGATACGAGTTCGTCGAATAATATCGTTTGCAAGGACCCTAGATCCGTAGGTAGATCTTTTAGTTCGTACTCCCTGCCAATTTTACTTAGTGAAGCTAGGCATTCCAACTCAGTGTTACTAAGCTTTAGATGTCTAGCAGTAATGTCCAGTAAGCTTATTCTTTCAAACTTCTGACCTAAGATATGGCTTTCTAGTTCTAATACCTCTACAAGGTAATGGATTAAATCCTCTGTAAAACTCATAGCATCTCTGTAATCTTTATAGGCTTCATAGCACTCCATCATTGTAAACTCGGGGTTGTGACGAACAGAAATTCCTTCATTACGAAAACTCCTGTTGAGCTCAAAGATTTTACTCATGCCCCCTACCTGCAGTAGCTTTAAGTGGAGCTCTGGGGAAATACGTAGGAACAGGTCTCTATCAAGCGCCTTGTGATGGGTGACAAAAGGTTGAGCTGCAGCGCCAGAAGCTACTCCTTGTAATATAGGGGTTTCTACTTCTAAGAAACCTTTAGTTTCCATAAACCTACGTATATAGGCAATGATCTTAAATCTAGTCTGAAAGGTTTGGTAGATATCTCGGCTATGATTTAAAACTACGTAGCGCTTACGGTAGATATCATCCTTGGATTTCAACCCGTGATACTTCTCAGGCCATTGGTTTAAAGATTTACTCAGTAACTGCACCTCTTCCACTACTAGAGTTAATTCACCTGCATGGCTTAGAGTTAATTTGCCCTTTACCCCGATTACATCTCCTATATCCAAACCTCTGTTAGCTAGCTGCCAGCTAGGCTCAGACAAGTTTGTAATTTTCAACATAAGTTGTATCTGTGCCCCATCCTGCTTTAAGGTGAAGAACATAGTTTTACCAAAGCTACGTTTTAGCATAATACGCCCTGCCAGAGAGAAACTAGTAGCAGGTAGCGACTCCTCAGCAGTAGGTAGCTCCTGAATAGCAATATTAGTTCTAAAATTATTCACATATAGAGGAATGTTATTGGCAGCAAGCCATGCAGTCTTGTTATTAATCATAAGTTTATATCTACTTGAGCAGAATGCTTTAAAGAGGCATAGATAAACTCATCAATATGCCCATCTAAAACTCTACTAATGTTTTTATCAGTATATGCAGTGCGTAAATCTTTGATACGTGACTGATCTAGCACATAAGAACGTATCTGAGTACCCCAGGTGATCTCTCCTCTTTGGTCCCTAGCTAGTAATTCCGCACTACGGCGTTTATCTAGTTCTAGCTGATAGAGTTTAGCCTGTAAGCACTTCAAAGCATCTTCTTTGTTGCGGTGTTGAGACCTATCGTTCTGGCACTCGGCCTTTAAGCCCGTAGGTAGATGGGTAATGCGTACTGCAGATTCAGTTTTATTAACATGTTGTCCTCCTGGGCCAGAAGAGCGCATAGTATCAATTCGCAGTTCAGCGGGATTAAGATCAATTTCAATCTCTCTAGATACTTCGGGATAAATAGATACAGAAGCAAAAGAAGTATGTCTTTTGTAATTATCAAAGGGGGATTTACGTACCATTCTATGAACACCGGCCTCATGCTTTAACCAGCCGTAAGCGTACCTTCCCTGCACCCTTAAAGTACATGAGCGTATGCCTACCTCTTCTACAGTTAGCTCCAGCACTTTCACCAAAAAACCTCGCCTCCAACAGAATTTAGTATACATACGTTGTAACATAGAGGCCCAATCCTGTGCATCTAAGCCACCAGCTCCCGAAGAGATCTCAATTATTGCTGAACCCTGATCTTCTTCTTCGTTAAACATACATTCCGTTTCTAAGGTTTTTATGTTGTGAAGTAAGCTTTTTAAGCTTGAACATACTTCTGCCCATAAGTCTGCTGCTGCATAGAACTCTATAAGCTCCTTGCATAGAGTTAACTCTTCTTCGTAGAGATCTATTTTAGCTAAGCCTTTCTGCAAGCGGCTAATACGTTTATATGAGTCGATACTCCCATCTTGTGTCTGTAATAGGCTTTGAAGATAGTGATATTTACCGGAGTAGTTACTTAACTTCTTGATCAGTTCTAGCTTATGAATACCGTCCTGTAAGAGCTGCTTATATTCTTCCAAGTACATCATCTAGTATCCCCTTTACAAGAGCTCTATAGGCCTCTGCTGTCTGTTCGGGCTTTTGTATAACTAGCGCCAATACCTCTCCCAGACGCACACAATCTGCCTCCCGAAAGCCTAGAGTAGTGATAGCTGCTGTTCCTAAGCGCAATCCACTAGACTCTAGCGCACTACGCTGATCTCTAGGAATCATATTAGCGTTGGTAATGATACCTAGCGTCTCCAGATAAGCTGCCATATATCTGCCACTAACTGTGTGGTCGCTTAAGTCAATAACCACAGTATGAGTTTCCGTTGACTTAAACACTAACTTAATACCCTGGGCTTCCAAAGTAGTAGCTAGGGTTTGTGCGTTAAGAACAACCTGTGCCGTATAGGCCCTGTACTCCGGCTGGGCTGCCTCAAAGAAGGCTACAGCTTTGGCAGCAATAGTGTGGACCATAGGCCCACCTTGTACTCCTGGGAATACAGCAGAATTTATTTTTCTAGTAAGAAGGCTCTCTTTAGCAGCCATGATCATACCCCCTCGGGGACCCCGCAAGACTTTATGCGTAGTACCTGTGATAACATCAGCATAAGGAACAGGAGAAGGATACACGCCACCTGCAATTAAGCCTGCAATATGGGCAATATCTACCAGGAGATAAGCTCCTACCTCATCAGCGATCTTTCTAAAACGCTCAAAGTCTATAAGATGCGTATAGCAGGAGTAGCCCGTCACGATAAGTTTAGGCTTAACCTTGATGGCTATCTCTCTAATAGACTCGTAACAGAGCTGATTCTCATCGTTGAGGTAGTAATGGTAAGATCTGTACAGCTTACCAGACGAGCTCAGACGGTGACCATGCGTAAGATGCCCTCCATGGTCTAGGGCAAGGGAGAGAATAGTATCTCCCGGTTGTAGGAGTGCTAGATATACAGCCTGGTTAGCTTGGGAACCAGAATGAGGTTGCACGTTAGCATACTCTGTGCCGTACAGTGATTTCAGACGCTCAATAGCGAGAGTTTCTATCTGATCAGCAGTAGAACAACCTTGATAGTAGCGCTTACCTGGGTAACCTTCAGCATACTTATTCATTAAGCATAGGCCTTGGGCTTGTGCCACCTCTTCGCTAACGTAGTTTTCAGAAGCGATGAGGTTAATAAACTCTAGAGGCTTATAGTCTGCTACGATCTCCCAGAGGGCTTTATCCTTAAAAGTGCGCAACTCTCTGGACGTCAATCGTAACATGGCAGGTATGATCGTTAAAGAAATTTAAAGTTATCACATGTTCACCTATAGTTTTAATGGGCGACATAGCTATATCTTTACGCGCTACTAGCTGTTCCTTTGCGTTTATGAGGTTAAAAACATCTTGAGTGTTGATAGAGGCATATAGATGTCCCTTAGCGTCAGCACGTGCTCTGGTAGTATAAACAGTACCTTCTAGTCTAGCTGCTAGCTGCTGGGCTGCCGCAACCTGTTTATCAACGTCTTGCAAAGCTTGTGACTTTAACTGTTCTCTATTTAAGAGGACTTCTTTAGTAGCTTTTAGTGCGTACCCGTAGGGTAAAAGCCAGTTACGTGCATAGCCTCTACGAACTTCCACAAGATCACCTACTTTACCCAGGCTTTTAACCTGCTTGAGCAAAATTAGGCCTGTTTTAGTATTTGTCTTTTTATTCATGATTTAGCATGCTGATCGCAGTATGGCATTAGGGCTAAGAAGCGAGCTCTTTTAATCTCTTTAGCTATCTTGCGTTGCAGAGAAGAGCGTGTAGCTTTAACCGCTGCTGGTAAAATAGCAAAAGACTCCGAAATAAAAGGTGCTAGCTTACTAGGATTTTTGTAATCTGGTCTGAAATCTTTCACGATACTTCTTCCTTAATCTCTGGCTGTTCTGGATTAGCTTCTGTTAAGTTTAAGTTGAGCTGAGTTAGTAACTTATTAGTAATTTCTAGGTCGATCAACTCTGTAGGCATATAGGCCGCTTCACCTTTAAGCTTTACAGTTAAACAACGTAGTACTAAAGGATCAAATCTTGAGGCTTTATTCAACTCTGCTAATACTTCTGGAGTAGAGCTAAACTGCAAAAAAACATATTCAGCCTTTAGCATCTTCTTGATAGGATAGGAAAGATCTTGTCTGCCCCAGCTTTCAAGTGCCAATAGTTCACCAGTTTTTGCAATAAGTTCGAGATATGGGGATAGTGCATCTTCTATCGTAGCTAACTTGTAGGGGTGAAATAAGATGACCAATTCATAATGTCCCATTGTCTATGGTCTCCGAATGGTAGTGGATTAAAAAAGAGTGGGTGCTATAGGATTCGAACCTATGACTTCTACCGTGTAAAGGTAGCGCTCTACCGGCTGAGCTAAGCACCCGTATACATATCCGATCGGTATGTAAGTAGCTGGATTCTACACTGATACTACTACAAGATTCAAGCGTATTAAGTCAATATACGGTTTTCTTGAAAAATACGTAAAGCACTAATAGTGGGCTTATCCTTTTTAAGATGTAACTCTTCAGTCTCTTCTAACATATAAGTTAATCTGTCCTGTCTGACCTGCAGACTAATTAAGACAACCATCTCATAGATGTTCAGACCTTCAAATTTAAGGTCTTGGTTGGTAACTCTTGCCATAAGCTGTGCATATATTGTAAGGTTGAAATTATGGGCCTGTGTTATTACGTGCACCATGACTTTAATCATATCAAGAGTAACAGCAGGAGCGCCATGTGGAATTGCCAAAACCCAAGCAAATACTAAGAGTCTCGCCAGACTTACTCAATGGCCCTGCCTATATCAATGTAGCCACAAAGCTAGTGAGGGAAGCAGGCAGAGTGTTTCTAGAGGCCAGTAGAGATACTAATAGGATTACTGTTTTAAGTAGCAACCCCTTATATACCTCAGTCAACCAACAAGTAGAGCAGAGCCTACTACAAGGGCTTACTAAGACCTATCCTGAACACAGTATAGTCTGTAACACTAAATATCTTGTGAACCGCGGAAATGAGTTTACCTGGCATATAGAATCTGTAGATGGTATGGCCAATGTTATGCGAGGCTTACCTATGTGTTGTATAGCTGTAGGTCTCACCTACAGAGCACACCATATGATGTCCGTCATCTACCAACCAGTG
>Ga0136554_1000325_pt1 | contig 17533 bp, 14 predicted proteins | sample AntRauTorckE5431_FD_104637 | JGI IMG/M metagenome (GOLD analysis project Ga0136554, IMG submission 104637) | Saline lake microbial communities from Rauer Islands, Antarctica - Metagenome Torckler E5 #431 | ecosystem: Environmental > Aquatic > Non-marine Saline and Alkaline > Saline | place...
CCGAGGCCCGATGCCACATTCAACATAATAAATGACAAAAAGAAAGAAGGTTCAAGAATTCTTGGAATCATCGACAAGACTGACCGCTATTTACCACCCCCTCCCCCCTCCCGCACCAAGTAGTGGTCACATTCCTTCAGATCTTAGATAGTGTCGAAAGAAACGACATCTTGCTTAATAGTCTTGACGGTGAATCATCAGAAGAGGAGAATTCACAGCATCCATCTAGAGAGAGTATGTTAATTCAAATAAAGAAAGACATGAATATTGTGTTGATTATATTTAACTTTGTGCTCTTACGATGCAATTTCCCCCACAAGTGAAGAGGTAACAAAATATACTCTCCACCACTTCCCCCACTCCGAAGAGTAAATGGAAAATTTCAGCAAGATTACACAGCAACGTCATATGATCCTTCCGCGAGTTCAGGAGGGGGAAAATTGTGCGGATCATTCATCGTAATCTCAGGAACGTGTGCAGGTTCCGGCACGGGAACATGTAGTCCGTCAAATTCCATCTTTGGGACGCTAGCATCCACCGCAGCCTGAACAGATGCTTCCATTGCAGCTACAGTTTGGGCATCTACAACGTGAGCATCAACAGCGGCAACAGCAACATGATTGATGTCGACATCCATGCTTGTAGCACCAGTGACATCCAATGGAACATGCATTCCAGGAACAGGAGGCATGCTTAGTCCATGATCAATACCTACAGCTTCAACAGTAGCTTCAACAGAAGCAGCTACTTCTGCAGCTACGGCTGCTGCAGTCTCTTCCTGCGCTTTTGCCTCTGCGGCGTCCGCCTCGTCTTTTACAACCTTGACCGCTTCAGCTTCAGCCTTCATTTTTTCTCTCCTCTCAATAACAGATCTCTTTTCGTTTCGAACTCTCCACTTGAATCCCAGTTCTTCCAACTTTTCGATTTGCTCGTCAGAAATCTTAGACTCTTTGCCATCAACTCTGCTGTTGTAATGATGACGTTGTTTCTCAACCCACCGACCAAGAGATCCTGTAGGATGCTGTTTGGAGCGAACCCTTACGTCGCAATGTCCATTCTTTTCTTTGAAATCCTTCAAGGACTGGAAGTGAGCATCCCATGTCTTTCGAGGTGCCATCTTTGAAGTATCCCTCAAACTCCATACAAAGCCTACCTCTTCCAGCGCTTTGATACGTTCGGCAGTGATATTAGTTTTGTTTCCCTTCTTTTTCGCACCATATTCTTGGCGCTGAGTAGAGACCCATTGTCCAAGAGAAGGATTATTCTTGTAGCGAATGGGCACATTACAATTTCCCTTGTCCTGTTTATAAGACTTGAGTTCTTCAAATCTTTCATTCCAAGATTTCATGGTAGTATGACGCTGTAGAGCCCACTTGAATCCTACAACTTCCAACTGTTCAATTCTACTGAGAGTCATGGCAGTCTGTTTTTTTTCATTAAAAAGCCTGTACTGCTTACGCTGATCATGCACCCAGTGCCCAAGTGAAGGATTTTCCTTGGAAAGAGTTGGTACATTCGCATTTCCATGCACCTTTTTGTACTCCTTCAGCTCTTCAAGCCGTTCCTCCCAAGTTTTCTTAACCCATCCCTTTCTCCTTCTCTCGACAATTCTTGATCCGGGCATGTTCTTGGCAAGTTCATTCTTTTCATCTTGTTGTGGTTGAGGAGCTGGAATACTTGCAGGAAAGGAAATAGGTTCCTCTTCCTTCGTTCCCAAAATTGCTGTAGCTTCGACAGCTGCAACTGCTGCTGCTGCAGCAGCGTTGGCTTCTGCTGCTGCGGTGGATGCGGCTGAAAATGCTAGTTCGTCAGGATTCTCCTTTGTTTCGACGGCAGAAAGCACATCAGGTTCGATATTATGTTCCATGGCAGCTACGGCTGCCACTGCTTCCACCACATTCTGTGTTTCCACAGGATTGGGCTCGTGCATCTGAGCTTGCATGTTTACAACCGCGTCGGCGACTGAAGTCTCCACTGGATTGGGCTCATGCATCACATGAATATGATCAGTGAGCGGGGTCTCGACTGGGTTAGGTTCAGTGAGTTGCGCCTGTGCGTGAGCCAGTGCTTGCGCGTGCGAATCCGCTTGTATCTGACCGTCTTTATCTGGGATAGGATGAGCGCCGCTTGCTGCCTCAACGAGTGCTTCAAGATTTGTATTCATGTTACTAATCTAATGGAAGAGTGTCAATGCTTGTGTTAGCGCATCAATTCCCAAGATCAAATCGTATACAAGGACATTCATCACGAGGAGAAGCGATCGTGTTCGTGCACATATATTTGCATGAAAGCGCACATGAGCTGATTTGTGTTCCTCTATTGCATCATCAGAGGTTTAATGTTATCTCACTGCCTGGAGCCTGAGGTCAAGTTTCAAGTCGCACACTTACATTTTCTCGGAAGGATTGTTTGGTAAGGATTTACACCAACACGGTCTCTTTGTGGAGTATTGTATCTTAAGTTTCAAGTAGTCTACCTGGGATTTGCTTATCCGCTTCGAAGCTTTGGTGATTTTTTTCGATTGGTGGGTAGGGGTTTGCTTGCGTGGAGATTATTGTGGTTTCAGAACATTCATGTCAGACATACATATATAAATGAATGTATATACGTGTAGTTAAAAAGGCCTTTACTACCGCCGCTGTTCAAATATTTGAATCAGGTTTCCCGCCTTCTTGAACAAAAAATAAAAAAATTAGAACAGAACAATAATAATAAACAATAAAACCAAAAGCAGCGCGCCGTGCGGTGGTGGGTGGTGGTAAGTAGGTACATACCATGGGCGAGTAACTGACTACGAGGAGTCCGGAGTCCGCTATGGTACTGGTACCACACAGTGCTGCTATTTTCGAACCAGTACTTACTCGTATTGCTCTGATCAGCAATTTCTCTACAACAGAACCGTGATTTGTCATATTGTTTTGTTTCATAGCAATACTTTCAGTTGACTTGTGTACGCAAAATGTAATTCATTTTGTAAATACTGTTGTACCATAAAGTATCAATCAGCTACCACTTCTTGCCAGCCTTGCTCAATTCTAATAAATCAACGAATATCAATGCGTTCTCTTCTGGATCAACAAGCATTAATGCGTTATCTTATGAATTAATAAGCACTAATGTGCTTCAAGATCGACATACTTCTTGGCCTTAATGAGACTTTCCAAGATTGTGCTGCCAACCAAACGATCGATCGTTCCTGTTGTAATTCCACCATCTGGAGAACATGTGGATTTTACTTGATCTCGCCACTCAGGCCTCAACTCGTAATCTTCTTCTTTCACTTGATGACGAAAAAAGAGACCATCATGTGGAGTTGATGGAATCATTTCTGTTGTACTGCGGATATGACCAATTCGTTGTATTCTGGCTGGGTCCAGTGCACATGATGGAGTTGGACAAGCATAGATATCAAAAAGTACGCTACCACTTGGGATTTCCAATAGATCTTCAATGAACTCATCAAATGTTTCATAATCGTCATCATTCTGAGATGTCCTCGTGTTGTAAATAGGCATGAGCATGATCACGTAGGGAAAGTTGTTATCTTCATTGATTGTATCATTTCCATGCTCATCATGGGCACAAAAATCAGACACGCCCAGACTCAAAGGATTATCCGAATAGGAGTAGAACTTATTTATAAACGGTTTCAGCAGACTAGGAACTCGTTCTGTCATTTGCGTGCATAAACAATGTCGAAAGAATTCTGAGCTGGCTTGTCCAATTTTTCTCCCTCCGAATAATAGATTCCCACTTCTCCGATTCTGACGGAGACACTTCAATGCTACCATTGGGAAGAGTTTGGCATTTTTCAATTTGCCCCCAGTGGCTTTGAGAAAGAATTTGCCAAACCTGTTCTGTTCCTCAGCCGGTGGTTTCATTGCACTTGATAGTCGAATGATACAATCTTCGATGGTATTTCCAGGGGCTAAAAGACCTGTATAGGATGCCTCTTGTGTATTATTTTCAAACAGCTCCAACTTTGCCAAGCATGCAGTTCCGTGGGGGCAAAAGGCTTTGCTGAAGCTCTCATTCGGTTTCCGCGTTGATCTTGATTTATGCACCATATCATGGGGGCATTCCAGAAGATGGTTATAGTCAGAGCCTGTAATATCATCCATGATAGCTTTGTAGGTTGGCCATTCTCTCTTGTACGGACAGGAAGAAGATGGGGAGGATTGCTTTCGTGAAAATATTAACGATGTCGGATTTTGGCTCTTATGTGTAGTAGCACTTGCGTCTGACTTCTTCAGCGCCGCATTTTTGGAATCATCTGCTTCTATTTGCTCTTTCAGTTTTTTCCACAAGATTTCTTTCTGTTCTGATGGAGGAGCTTCATGATTACTATAAAAGTATTCCTGTGAAGAGCTCATGATGATGTCAATAAATTTTAATGTCGTCGGTCTGGTTTTGTGGTAGGAACAAGTTGGAAGTTGGATTATTGACACGATTGCTCTTCTGTCTGCACACCCATAATGAAACTACCTACCCCACTGATGGTTTTATGCTGTTTTATGTTTTATGTTTGATTGGAGGGAGGCCTTTCCATCTTTATCTCATGATAAAAGATAAAACGGTTAATTTTATGCATGTTGACAGAGGTGAACGTTAAAACGATCTGTTGAGTGTTGGGTTGGGTTCGGGTTCTACCGAGTGCACAACCGACCATCATTAACCTAAACCTAACCCCTACTCCCTACCGTAGGTATGTATGGTACTATTTACAGTAAAACCTAAAAGCGTGAAAAGGGAAAAGGATCACTAAAATTAACACAGATATATATTATATATTGATACTCATCTCCCATCGTCCATCATAGTATCCTCTCTGCCTTTCGAACAGTGCAGATAAGTACTGTAGTTCATGGGTGACACGAGAATATCAGTTTCTCTTATTTTGAAAGGAAACAAAAAGTCCATTGTAACTTTTTTACCAGCCGACTCTCCTCTCTGTGAAGTTGCTCATCGAATCAAAACTTCTGTCCTTTCCGGCATACATGGTTATTCATTCAACTCCGAAATGCAAAAGGAAGGTAACACTAGTGGGGATCTCTTGCTCTCCATATATGACTGCACCCTGAATCCGCCAAAAGATATGACTCCTTTTATAAATGAGTACCGCTCGCAGACCGGTCCAAACTCCATTACTCTCCATACTCTCAACTGGTTTCCTTCCGCAAAACTAGTGATTTTTGAAAGCGGTGACGATCAAGCGAGAACATCTGTTCTGAACAGTAGCATCAATGTAGATGAAGACTTTCAGTATAATTTACCTTCTTCCAATTCTACATATTGCCAAAGAACAAATACAAATGGAGTCAAACTTGCATCGGAAGGAGTAAGGAGTGGCAGTGAGAAAAAGATGCTTCCTTCAGAAATATTTCAAGCTGTAGAGGGAAGGTTTGATGGATTAGAAAATATCACAAATGCATCGCATGAGGTTTCAAAGGTCATGTCAAAGCTTGCAAAGAAAAGAACGGAAGAGGAACGGCAGGCACAAATTGATTCAAGGCTCAAAAGGCTGGATACAAAATCGAAGCACTCCAAAGTATCTACTCAAGTAAAGAGGATGCTTATAAAGAGTCGGGCAGATGGCGACAAACAGATTAGAATGGAGAACAGATTTTACCTCGAGACTGTCGTGATTGACGATTCTAATGGGAATCTGGATGATTCTACAAATGATGAAGAATCTGCACATTGTTTTTATGGAAGGTCGAATAATGTAGGCAAGATTGTGTCGTCAGCTTTGCGAAACTTCAATCTCGACTGTGATCGAATGGCAGAACTGTTGGTAGTAGCCAGAAATAAGGAAGATAGAATTTGCTCTTTTATGAGGCTTCCGAATACAATGCCAATTTACGAAGCAGAGAATAGTGGACATATCAAAATTTTTGACCGTGTCATTATTAGAGTATACAATAGACTAGAAGATAGAAGCAGCCATGCCTTTGCGGATAGTCATGATAAAACAACTTCTCAACAGGGTGACGCAATGAGCTTGGATGGTGACAAGGATGACGAGAGTCAACCACGCGATAAAATTAGTGTTGGTATCACTGGCGAAGTAACCAATGTCATAAACCCAACTTTGTGCATGAGCATCACCAATGCTATTGACGAACACGAGAAGAAGAAAAAGAAATCAAAGAAAAACGCTGCCACTACTGAAAAGGTAAAACAGATTCTGCTGAAAGGCAAAGCAAAAGGAAATAAGAAAATACGAGATGTTGATCGATTTTATTTGGAAGTGGTGTGCTTGAACAAAGAATTCAAACCTACGATCTACCCTGTCTTCCTGTCGGTGTATGATCCAATCAAAGAAGTTTCTAAATGTGTCAATGAAACTTTAAATTCATTTACCCTTCTGATTGAAGGACAATTTGAAGATAGCGAAATTGAACAGACATATAATGCAATACCAATAGAGACACGGTGTATTGACTTGAAGAAGGAAGGGCTTCTTGATTCATTCAAACGCGTTATACTTTTATTAAAGCACTGATTCTTGCAAAAATATCACTCGCTTATTTTCTTAATTTTGAATATGAAGCACTTGGTAACTACAGATTGCGAATTTTTCCAGACAATGCGATGTCGATTGCCAGCTCGACGATTTGACTTTTCATGATTCCTTCTGATTCTGAGAGTGATATTTTCGTATCAAGTTTAAATGTCGTTGTCTTTAGTCTCATGAGTGATCTTTCTAATACATTGGATAAAAGTCCACTGGATGAGAACGCCCTGGTTCTAGAAGAGTTGGACTTGGGGCGTGTAGCCGTGAAAACAATGATGATAACGTGCTACTCTTAAGCCTGGAGAATATCGTGTGTTCAAGCCTACGAGTACCGATGAAGCCTAACAATTGGTTTAATGCGAAATTCAGGTTTTACGAGTGTGTTTAGTGTAATATTTCTTCTCAGCAACAAAGAGATTTTCCCTGACCAGGTGTTTGAGATGCATTTGAAAACCAATGTCGAAGGCTTGGATCTTTCTCTTTATTGTATATGCGGAATTTGCCTCGCAGGAATACCAGACTCTGCGAATTCAATGTAGCCAAGTCGGGAAAGTGTTGAAGCTGTACATCATCTTGATCGCCATGAGATGGAGCGAGCCTAGACGTCAATTCTCGGCACAAAGGGTCCCCTTCTATTAGACCGTGCAACTGAGGAGCTGGGAATCTTGACTTCGACCTATCAAGAAGATAGGATAAACAAGCCTTTCTCAAATGATCAAATTGCTCACCTAAAACTGAGGTTCCTGACCAGACAAATAGTCTATCAAACGTATCAACTGCAAGAATACTTTCATCCCACAAAGTCAGAGTTTCTGCCGGAGTAGATTTGAATTTAATATCCAGATTTGCATCTGACACACATCTCCAAGAAGAAGGAGCCATCATAGAAATACATACAGCAAGAGGAGAACGAAGGAATATATCCCTCGCGAGCGATCGATCGTCTGATGACTGGAGGAAACCTTCGCCCATTATTGTGCCTCGGCCAAAATGATGCAGTTTGCCAAAGAGCTGATGAAGTTCAACGGGCAGCTCCATTCTAGGAATAGGAACATCTCTTCTTGAAAGGAAGGGTGGAATTAGTGGTGTGAATAGAATGTTTCTACTTGTATGGCTAGATGACCAAAATGGAACTGAACTTACTTTTGAAGAGAATTGTATGCCTTTATAATGTCATGGGCTGTTGATGCCAAGTCGCTCTGGGATGAACAAGTTCTTGATTCAATGTCCTGCTGAGATAAAGCAATATTTAGGACGTCGTCTTTCCCCTTCTCACTTAAAGCCATTGATCTAAAGGCCGCTTCCTTCCCTAACAACACTGATGTCATTTCAATGTTCACAGATTGGAAGAAAGTTGTATTATCGTTTGAGACTGGCATTCTATGCGTTGACACTCTTGTTACCAGATTATTGGTTTCGATATATCTTGTGACGAATTGAAAGTGGACAAATGAATGTTCTGGTAATGATCTTTCTGTTTGTACAATAACAGATATTGATGAAGTTGCATCTAGTCGCCCCATCTGTATTTGCATCAGCACCATATCTATTGTCTTTAGAGAAGGAAGGTTGTGTGTCGGTAGGCCTCTTTCGGCTGTTAAAGCCGAGCATGATGCAAACGCAGCCCGTTCGTTGGGAAGTGGAAATTGGCTATCATGAATAATAATCCCAGGTCCCTGCATAAGTTTCGGGATGACATAATCTGGCATTCTGACATCCATTACAACTCCATTCAACATGTTCATTCTATCAGGACTAGCCATTCTTTGTATTGTTTCTTCGACATTGGAACTGCTTGACACAGCTCGTGACATATGCGTTTCAGTACATACATATGAGACATCCCGTTGAAATGATGCATCATCAAAGGATGTATGGGACAAAACATAGCCGCCAGACGACTTCACAAGACCAAGATACCCTTGAGTTCCCAAGAAACTGTTTCCACTGCAAAATACATCGATTCCGACACCGACTTCAAATGCATCTGCACCCAGTGACCTCATTAGTTCTGCGGCTGTTTGCATTTTTTCAAAGTCCACGGTATCTGCGTGGCTACTGTCATCAATGTGATCGTTGTCAATGACAATACTGCCTTGCCCAAGATTGCAGCAACCGTTCGTAAATAAAAGAACTTGTCCATTTTGGAATTCCAAGATACGCATCATGTGAACAGCATACAATACTGCTTCGAGTGTACACCGTGTCAATTTTCTATGAGAGGCATGCTGTTTGGCTTGTCGAGCTTCTTTCAATAGCTTGGCAGTTTTCGAAGGATCGAATGCATCAAATCTATTATTACAGTTTTCAATCTCTTTGCTTAATCGTGCTTCCCTATTTATCTTGAGCATTTCTTTCCGAGAAATGCTCTTTTTATTGTCCGCAAGCGTAGGACAAAGCAAAGAGCTTGTACCAAAGAAAGCATCTGCACAATAGCCAACTTCATCCATGGTGCCGAAGTACAATCTATCTGTTACGTCATCACCTGCATCTGTTGGATTTAATGTTGGGCTATAAATATCAGCACTAGCTATCCCTTTCAGACCAATCTGATAGACGTGAATCATTTTGGAAAAAATGACAAGACCGACATTCTCTAATTTTAGAGAAGCTAATTCTTTCAGTATTGCTTTGACTTCTACTGGTGGAATATTTGCATCGATTACAATCATAGTAGCTGATTTACTTGTTTTCTCACAGTAGCTGGTATCAATGGTTATATCATTGTCAGTTCCAGCCGCCCTTTGACGGAACTCGATAATAGGAGATTGCAATACCTGTGGATTACTTGTAGGTGCTACATTTGTTGCTTCGCAGATGCAACAAATCCAAACACCACTTTCTTTCTCAGGTAAGGTATATAAATTCAGATATGCTCCGCAAGTTAAACATAGGTGCATATCTTGCTCATTTAGACATTGGATGTCTGTTGTCTTTGCCATGGGGGAAATCATGAATCCTAGGGGCAAATTGCATGATCCCTTCAATCCTGGTGTACCAGGAAATACAGAACTAGTAAATTTTGCAGTTGGACTTGTCTTGTCCATGGTAAGGTCGTATCGTTCCTTGATGAGATTGAAATAAATAAGGGGTGTTGAAATGGAAAGCTTTACTAGCTGTTGCAAGTGCTAGTTATTTTAGTCGGTTGTCGGTCTTCGGTTGTGCGTTGTGCGTTGTGCGCTGTTGTGCGGTTGCTAGCAATTTCTCTCTCGTTATTCACTTAATACTCAAAAGATCTTCAAAAAACATCTCGTAGAGATACCTAACATACTGCTTATGTATATGGTAGTTTAAGACTGGTACCATAATATGTACTGCTATTCATTGTAAGTTGTAGATGGAAATTTTAGTCTATTTTATTAAAAGAATGCTTGAAACGGATGTTGCCTATTTTCATAGAAGTATCCGCAAGCGCTTAAAGTTACATGCCATCCATTTGCAGCCTCCCTTTTCTCTCGAACTCCAAATCAAAGAAAACCGTGTTATAATTTTTAATGAGGTGTTTGTGAAGGCTGCATATTGCATGCTTGTCCAAACTGTCGCAAAATTAGATTCTACTAATCTTCTTTCTCGAATGAAGAACGCGAACATTACCGAATCACGCGCCTCCTCGTTGTTGTTCTACAACTTAACCAGGAAAGTGTGAAGTGTGTACATGCTGCATCATTTCCAAAACATGGTAAAATGAGAATAGATCTGAGGCAATGTTCCAAATTTTTGGATAGAATTCTGATTGAGATGAGAGGGGCACGTGGTATACTACTGTTGTACATGTAGGTGCTGTAACCACAGCTTGTGTTCCCACCTACACACTCCATGTTACATCATTGGCAGGGCATATACGCAGAAGATGATGTGCATCTCCATAGATATATAGCTCTGTAATAAACATCGTGTACTTCATAATTCATTTCGTAAATCCATCAATGATTCATAATCTTTGCAGTATTCTTCTTACATTTTCAGACAGTCGAGTGAGAGAATACTCAAAATTACCTTCATCGTCTCCATCCCAATGAACGGCGAGACCCTTCCGTTTGCCTAAGCATTGATTCAAAGCGAATCCAAGGGTCGGTTCATATTCCATTTGACTCGGAACAAGAATAAATCGAGTAGATTCAGTATCTGTTCTAAGCGAATATTGAATGCGTCGTAAAACATCGCTATCTTTCTCGGAATCCATATTCAATACACCATATGGTGCCTCTACAATAGATGGCGGCACATCATATATAGCAGGATATGTAAGGTACTGATTGTTTAGTTCCAGTTGATCATGCATGTAGTCCATAGATGTAACGGTCCATAATGCGCTTGACAGTGCAGCTTTCTTTATAGTCCCAAATCCTTGCTGAGTTTTCAGCTCTCCGCACCATAACACAAACTCTCCAGATTTTTCTCCTCGCTGCATCCTCATTAGATCAAAGTACTCAATAATCGCGCACCAATCAGAAATTTTCTTCGCTAGTGATTCCCTGAATGTTGCCTCGCCTTCGTCACACAGCATTTGTCCATTAGCGTCTAGGACAACTCGGCACGTCCGTATTTCCTCTCGAATTACGTCAAGAACGTCCCGAATTTCTTCATAGTGATTGTATTCAACCTCTGCTAGATGTTTGTAACGATCTACCAAGGCATCTCGAATCAGATCAAATGCCAGGTTTCGGAGAGTATTGTTTGAAAAGAGTACTTCAAAGAATATTGAAATGGACTTCCCGTCACCGTAGCGCGAAAGAATTGAAGATTGTAAGCCTTCTGGGAGATCAATCATGACGAAAAGGATTTAATTTTGCGAATGCTGTGTCTGGTATAATGGGGTACCAATAATTAATAGTTGGTGATATTTGATGTGCGATGTTCGATGTTCGACATTCGTCTACAATCTATTCGATACTCTTCTACACCTTTCTACACGCTCGTATGTGCTGGCGTTGTGCGTTCTGGGTTGTGGTTTTAGCTAGTTGTGGGTTGTGGTATCGATCATCAGGCGAACTCGTATTCATTATTCTCACGGGAGGGGGGAGGGGGGAGCGGTCAGTCTTGTCGATTCTTCCAAGAATTCTTGAACCTTCTTTCTTTTTGTCATTTATTATGTTGAATGTGGCATCAAGCCTCGGAAATCGGAAATCAATGATGAGAGATAGAGAGAGAGATCAGAGATCAAACAACACCCGCAACAATAATAATAATATCACCTACAACAATACATCATGAGCACCATCACCACGAAAGATGCAGACGATAGTAAACATCAGTGTGCTGCGTGCGGTGATAGCGATGATGGCGGCGGTAGCCTCAAGGCTTGCGCAGCATGCAATCTCGTGAAATATTGCAATAGAACGTGTCAGATTGCGCATTGGCCAGCCCACAAGAAGGCATGTAAAGAACGTGTTGCTGAATTGTTTGATGAGAAATTGTTCAAGCAGCCTCCGCCAAATGAAGATTGCCCTATCTGCTATCTACGACTTCCAATCGATGTAGATCAATGCAAGTACCAGTCGTGCTGCGGTAAAATGCTGTGTGTCGGTTGTGTCTATGCACACGTGGTTGCTGCAGCAAAAATAGGAAAAGGAAAGTGTATCTTCTGTCGATCTGAAGTATCTTCATCAAATGAGGAGGACATTAAAAGAATGAAGAAACGCGTGGAAGCCAATGATGCGCAGGCGATGTGTAGTCTAGGGGAGTGTTATCAATTTGAGAAGAAAGGTTTGCGACAAGACCACGCTAAGGCATTGGAGCTCTTGCATAAATCAGCAAAACTTGGACACCGTCATGCACATTTTGGTCTTAGTTTTTGTTATCGCAATAGGGGTATCGTAGAAAAAAATACAAGAAAAGCAACATATCATGCACAACTTGCTGCTATGGCTGGGTGTGCACAGGCAAGGTATAATCTCGGGTGTGAAGAGGAAAATGCAGGCAACATGGATCGTGCACATAAACACTGGATGATTTCAGCCAATGACGGCTTTGATTTATCTATGAAGGCGGTTCAGGATGGATACAAGAGTGGTTTTGTCACGAAAGATGACTATGCAAAAACTATTCGTGCACATGGTAACTCAATCGACGAAATGAAAAGTGATGATAGGGATAGATATGCTGCCTTACTTTCTGAATAAAGCAATAATACATCTAACATAACCAAAACTAGATTAAATGCAACATGGAAGTGTCATCAGATATTATCAACATGGGGTGATATGATATTAAATAATTTTGTCAAAGGATGAAGACGATACACTTATTCGATCCTGGATCGGTTGACGAGCTGATTTGAGCATTTTTCCACAAAATACTCCTGACAAGCATACAGTCAAGATGCGTTCGTCTTCCTAAGGCAAAGGTGCCTATCCCTTCTTTAGTGTGTAGCGACACTGAAACCCACGAAGGTGAGGCTTGCATGGACATAACCAACTCTAGTGGGTTTATGACAAGATAAATCAAAGGTGAAAGACTGGCTCTTCTTTCCATCTAAATTGAAGGTGTGAACATGGACTTTGCCCAATCCTTGAGCTGACGGGTCGGTGATTTTGATCTTTTGTCCCTCGGTTACAATACCATCGTAGATGAGTGTGGATCCGACCTTAGAAGTAATCAAAAGACGGCTCGAAGATGCAACAGGGCAGATATCAATGCACCCAGTCTTAATTTTTGTTGATCCCTTACTGCGTGTAACATGTTTCTTGCTTTTAGATTTGATTTTTCTTCCCTCTTTCTTAAAGCTCCATCCGTTACCATCCTTACAGATCCTTGGCTCAAACAAGAGCCAAACAGCAGTGGGGCGGACAAAGCAAATCTTGTTTTGATCAGAAGGCTTATTTGTTCCGGGTACAAGCACTGATGGATTCGATGAGAAAGTATTTCGTACAGGAATCAACGAACTTTCAATGGGAGGATTAGAGGGAGCTTTCGCAGGAATCATTGAAGGCAATTTACTGAAAGAGAAAGGAGCTGCGGTTGGACTTGTTGTGAGGAAAGAAAGGCTACCGAATGCGTCGAAATCACCATTTATTCTCAGCACGACTGGTAGAAGAAGACCACGATGCTGACAAAGGTCAAGAAGTCTTGTTTCGACGAAGACCAAAACATCATTAGGACAAAACATTGCGTTGTTGCTCATATTCAGGGCGAGATCGCGTGGGCTCTCATTTCCTACCTTGGCATCAATCGAGGTAATGTCAATACAGGTCCGCCCAATGTTCTCGACTGCGAAGCGTAATGCTGCAGATACAACACATTCTTCTCCCACTGGGTAATCTTTACACTCCTCAAAATTTCCAATAGAACAAGGAACAGGAGACAGTATTTGAATCTTTGTGGGGAGTCTGTGTTTATAGCGCCATCATAAAACAATCAACGGTTAAAAAAAAACGAAAATAAAGCCGATTTAGATGTGCTCGAGGTAGCAATTTGATCAAATCTTGTGAATTTTAACAGGTCAACTTACAAAAAAGGTAACTCAAAATCTCCTCTAGCCGAAACAGGTATTTTAGAGGTAACGCCAAGTCCAAAAACGGCGTTATTGATTAGTTCGCCAACTTCTCCATCGCAGACATTTGTCTTGATGTAATATTCAATGACATGTTCTACGCCTGGACGAATGAGCAAGATCTCGTCCTCTTCAATCAATTCAGTAAATTTTCCGCCTTGTCCAACAATGAGACCTTGAATTTTGATATCCTCCCGAGCAAAATTGAGAATGCTGTATTTCAGCTTGAGCTCTCTCTCACAAGTACCTGGAATATCACCAGGAACAACGACGAATTTGCAGGGAACGATAAAGGCATTTGATCCAAGAAAGCCTTGCGGCTCGCTGTAACATTGCGTTTCCAATTTGATGACTGGGTCGGAGAGGGGATTTTTTGAGGGAGAGTTTGACTTGTTTGCATCCGGCATCTCCGTAGGATATGTTGGCATTGATTCCAAAGAAGGACTATTGGTAGGATCACTTGAGATTCTTTCAGTGGGTGTTACAGTTGGAACTCGTGAGATCATTTCAGTGGGCGTTGCAGATGGAACTCTTGATACCGTTTCAGTAGGCGTTGCGGCTGGAACGCATGAGCATGATGACCTTTCAGTGGGCGTTGCAGTTGGAACTCTTGTGATCATTTTAGTGGGCGATGCGGTTGGAACACGTGGGACAATTTCAGTGGGCTTTGAAGTTGAAACACTTGATATCATTTCAGTTGGCACTGCGGTTGGAACACGTGAAATCCTTTGGGTGGGCGTTGAAGTTAGATCGGCAGAAACAGTTGGTTTTGTGCTTGGAGAACCACTCGGCTTGTAAGGACTGGTTATGTCTCGAGGAAAACGAAATTTCAAGTATCCCCAAGCGTAACAATAATAACCCTTGATATTATTTTTCCCTTTGATCCAGCCTTCAATCTTGATGGATCCAGGAGCTGTTTTAATCGTGCAAGTGTCAAATGTACGAGTATGCTGATGTGTCATACATGTATTCTTCACAAGAATTTCATTATCTGAATTAGTGTACACTTGGCTTGCGAATTTGATGACCTTCTTATCTTGAATAACGTCCACGTCTTGTGCCGCCATGTTGTTACAGTACTGGTAAACAAATGTCAGCTCGATAGAGCGACAGTCTTGAATATGAAACGGTTCCATCTCATTACACTTCCTTTCTTTATCTGTTCCATGATCAAGTACACATACGACCTTTGCAGAGATGTTACAGAACTGTTCCTGCATGTTACGATTGCCAATGATAGAATCATCTCTTTGAAATGTGTAAGATCAAAATGGTTATTTAAAAGGTTGTTGGAAACGGGTTTGCGTAATAGAATAACCTTGTTGAACTGCCAAAAGAAACTTACGACACAGAAATCAACGAAGAGGACTGATTCTCTTCGAGACCGTTGGTCGAAGAGAGTAGAAACAAGAGTAACGCAATGAATTTCATTTTCATGTTGCTTCGGACTGTACTTTGTGTCAGTAGAAACGGATAAAACTGTTGTTCGGTTATTGGTTATTGGACCGTTCCTGGTTGTTCCTTCAAGAACGAACTTTTTTGAATTAGTCAAACGGTTTGTTTTTCATTTCATCCATCTGCCCCACTGCTGATGTGTGACAATGAGAAATAATCTTTAATTAGAGCGCTATCAAGCTGGGTGCCCATCAAGATTGTATCAGCATTTTACAATTTAACTTTAAAGAGAGAATTTAATTGAGGTCAAAAAACGCTGGGAAAAGAAATTGCAAGAAAGCAGCATGTATGATGTGTGCGATGCTAACTAAAACTGCTTGAATGATGCCATCATCGAACTTCCTCAGTTCATTTCAAAATAGGATCAATAGACACGAACAGCTTTGCATCCCCATGTATGTAGTACCCAAGTACCCAATACTGTTAGCAAAAGAACGTTTGATGATTCAACCATGTCCATTGGTGAATATGATGCAACCTTTTACCTCCTGAGTATTCAACACCACAGCGGCTCAAAAGAGATGGAGAGCACGTGCATTTCGAATTTAAAAATTGTATAACCAATTGATGAAGTACCACATGATACCATGCCAGGGTTTTGATTTTTGCAACAGTCGAACCATGCTGGGAAGAGAGCCTAGACAAACTTAATAAAAAACATTCAAAATATTCAAACTCTGTATGATCAAATGTGTTCATAGTTGCAACTCAATTTTATATTAGGTTGGACTTCGGCACACATTCCGTCTGGTTCTGTTCATCATTATTGGCTTCTACCGTAGTAACCAAACACTGATTGGAGAAAAAGGCAACACCACCATTAAAATAACATAAAACATTGTATTTGCTCACCTGGAATAGAATATCCAATGCATTTTGCAAATTATCAGACAATGTCTTAATCAGAAATCAGCTATCCAAAGTGGTAAAGGACGAGGTTTCTGTGAACATTGTGCACAAAATCACGCAAATAAATAATATATCGTAATCCTTTGGGTGCACTCCAATTACAAGCACGAACGCCCCATTCACAATACCATCTCCAACCTCCAAACATACCAGCAAAGAAACCGACAAGGGCGCAAACGGCAGATAATGCACTGACTGAAGATTATTGGGCCAATCCCTATGTGGCTTATTTGCTCAGTTTTTTAACATGGCATGTGATAAGTACATAATGATGATTCAAATCACTAGGCCATGTTCCATGTAAACTTCGTCAGAGCATCAGCACCAAAATGTTGGATAACAATAGAAATATTTCCCAGAAAGAGCCCTTAAGAAGTTCCCTTCTCCCTATTTGCTCCTTGTAAATCTGATTCATTTTTGCAATTCGATCAAGAAGTACACCCCCCCCGTATGTGAAGCTACAGAGATATTCAGCTTCCTTCATTACACGATTGAAGAGATATGATCAAAGTCCTCCTTGATACAGAGGATATCAACGGTGATTTCATTAGGATCTTACTTTTCAACGCCGCATTGTTCATTACGACTTTCAGTCCTCAAATATCGGAGGATTGCAGCAATCACGTTGATGGTTGTTCAAAATTAGTGACATCAACCGACGTTTGGCGTTTGACCATATTTAAAAATCAAAATGAGTAAAACAACACAAATTACTGGCTTCTCCATTCTCCATTCTTCATATACATATACGTGATTACACATGCATGTCATCTTCAAGACGTCATGGAATCATGGATGTGTCATTGAAACTCTTACTTTTTCTTTCCCATCATCAATTCACAGTTCAGATTTATTACATTCAGAAGAATCACGGATAAGGATGAAAATACAAGTGCAGTAGAGTAACAAAGATTGGATTACCATGCCTTTTACAAAGTAGTATTTAGATGCATTACAAAATGCACTCCAAGGTCCAAGGTTCAAGGTCCAAGGTCTGGAGTTCAATTTAAAGTGACCCTCGTCGGTTGAACTACTGACTAACTGAACGGCTGCGAGAATTCAAAAATTGGCTCCTTCCCTAGGTACGAAGCTAGCTTGCCAGAGGACAGATAATGCTACTCTATACTCTACTCGAACACATATCTCATTGTAAAGTCCCA
>Ga0136554_1000326_pt1 | contig 17455 bp, 16 predicted proteins | sample AntRauTorckE5431_FD_104637 | JGI IMG/M metagenome (GOLD analysis project Ga0136554, IMG submission 104637) | Saline lake microbial communities from Rauer Islands, Antarctica - Metagenome Torckler E5 #431 | ecosystem: Environmental > Aquatic > Non-marine Saline and Alkaline > Saline | place...
CATAACTCATAACTAGGCATTGGGGGGTGGGGTGGGAAAGTAGAAGCACTCTAGCTAGTATGTTCAATTGCTCGATTTCCTACTTCAAAGTTGGCAGACACTGAACAACAAAGCGGTGTGTGCGAAGAGACGATTGCACTAGACTCAATTGGCATCATCTGCATCAATGTCACCAGTGCCGTCTCCATCGTTATCATCTAGCCATGCCTTATAATCCTCAGTTCTCTTCACAGTGATTATTATTCGTGATCTCCGGAGTGGATTTCCTTTCTTTCCTTGATGGGGTGGCTTCTCTCCTTCAGGTTGGTGATGATGTCGATGAGTGTGTGGATGCGGTACTTGCGTAGTACTTGGAACGGATGACGTCGCGACGGAAGGGGTATTTATCTCTGCATCTGAACGAGCTGAAGATTTCTTTCTCGGTTCAACATTAACATATGACGTTTGGATGCTGTGTAAATGGAGAGAGAGGGGTGATTAGGTTCGCTTTCTGATGAACAAATTTGCAAAAAGTGTCTGAAAAAATTGTAAAAGTGAAGCATTGCAATGACTCACCGGACTATTTTTGCAAGCTTTGATCGTTCCAACAAGTGGGCAGCATCAACTGCTGAGACGATTGCGCCCTCTAATGCAGATAAATCACAAAATTCATCTGTGACGAGAAACCTTCGTGCTAAATTGAAAAAGGCGGCTGGATTTTTGGACGCACTAACTGCTATAACTTGTCTTTCCCGAGTGCCACCTTCGGTACCCTCTGTTCCTGGAACATCATACAATGGACGGCTCGGTTGAGTACTGGCAGATGCTGATGAAGGCTCGGATCGTATTTGCGCTTCTGGCTCATTGGAAAGGCCTCGAGTTGTTGTGGCAGGAAGTTTTTGATCTTGTGTGGAATATCTTGTGTCTTCAGCATCTCCTCCATCATCTCCTGTTGACATGCTAGCTGGTAATGTAGATTAATTATTGTAAATGAATGCTATTTATCTTTCAGCGTATTTCCAATTTCATCCACGTTACCCCTAGTAGATCATTTGTTTGTTTCAAAAAGTATTCTATGCGAGATCTGCAGATCAGAAATTCCAAGAGAAATATTAACACAAAGAGGACCCACTGTATTTGAGTAGCCTTCTATTTCCTCCTGCTGATAAATTACAAATAGACTGAGTTAGCAATTGATTCCTCTCCAAGGGACTTGAGGAGTTGTCCCACATGGTAGATACCCAAAGATCTAGGTGATCTGTTGTTCCAATCTTCAATATCAGGTCATCTTTTTGAAAAGGCGGGGAGCGATAAGATTTCCTCAACATCAATCTGGGGTGGTTGGTTTTATGAAATTCCGTTGGAACCCCCATCTGAGATTGATGGAAGGAAGAGAAGATTGATCGTCCCAATCCTACAGGGCTCGACAATCACAGACAAAAGAAAAAGGTGAGCATCGAAATCAACGTGTGGTGGATGATACGACTGTTGATTGTTGATGATGTAGAGCAAGCGACAAGCGAAATGATCAACACAAGCAAAAGAAGCACATTATATCCTTACCTAAATCCAATTTTCAAATACACTATGGACGACGTGAGTAGCCGTCTTTCTGCTAAATATGTTAGGAAGATGAAATACCAGAAATGAGCTGTGAAGTTCTTTGAAATGCTGCATTTATAATATCAATGTAATGAATCACCGTCGTACTTTTCATCGTCTTTTGACGGCGTGACTGGTTTAAATACGAATCATCTCATCGTTCTGAATTTCAATATCTTCCACGAAACATGACTAACACTCTTTATCGCAAAATGCACAATGCAGAATGATGAATGCCCCCTGTGTTGCGAAGAGCTTGATATATCTGACCAACAATTCTTCCCTTGTAAATGCGGTTATCAAGTTTGTATGTGGTGTTGGCATCGCATCAGGGAATCGGAGTCTGGTCTCTGTCCTGCATGTCGCACACCCTATGGAGATGACCCCCACGAATTTAGCGCTGTAGATATGGAGGAAGTTGTTAAAGCCAACAAGGAGAAGGCAGCGGCGGAGAAACGAGAGAAGGAAAAATTGCGTGCGCAACAAGCAGCGGTCGCGGGTATTTCGAGTTCATTCGGTGTTGGTGGAATGCATATAGGTGGGGGGTCTGATGGCGACTTAGCAGTTGTGACGGCTGGCGGATCCAAAGGACATCTGGATCCCCCAAAGGATCGAAATCAGCTTGCTGTCATGAGGGTTATTAGGAGGAACCTAGTTTATGCTGTTGGGTTGCCTCCCTCGATTGCTACTGAAGATATTTTGAGAAAACCAGAATACTTTGGACAGAACGGGAAAATCTCAAAGATCGTGTTGAATCGAAACCATAATGGTAATGGTGATCCGAGAAGAGCAAGTGCTTCAGCCTACGTGACGTTTGCTCACAAGGTGAGTGGTTAAGACTTTTTGTACTGTCCTAATAATGTCGCACAACATTGGAATTCAAAATGCTAACATCATTCCTAATTATCTGCAGGAGGATGCCCTTGCCTGTATACTGGCGCTTGATGGATTTTATGTAGATGGTCGAAACATTCGTGCATCGTATGGTACCTCGAAGTATTGCTCCGCATTCATTAAAAACGTCAGGTGTAATAACCCAGATTGTACATATCTGCATTGTATGGGTGATTCCGATGACACATTTACAAAGCAAGAGATTCAGGCGGGGTATGTAACAAGTGGTCGTGACGTGTTGGCAAGACAACAACAGCTTTCTGCAGGGTCTAATTCGAGGCGTAGAGTTGGAAGTGGTGGTCCGTCGGGATCAGGCAAGGTTGCGAATAGTCCAGTCTTTCCTCCACCGACGTATGAAGAACCAAGTAAACCCACACAGTCAAACTTAGTTCCACCCCCACCACCAGCTACATCTTCGACTACACAATTTCCACCTGTTGGTAGTACATCGATTCAAAGATCCGTTACTTCTACAGGGGTTGCAGGCTTTTCGTCTGTTGCTGCAGGAAATGGGACGTCAGCAGCCGTGGGGAAAATGTCTAGATCAGCATCTGTTCCTAGGTCAGCCACAGCTCACAAAACAGAACCTGCCTTGACTCCTGCGGAAATGCTTTCTCGTCAACAGGAGGAGCTTAGGAAAAAGCATCCCCAAAATAGTACCAATGCAGATAAGAAAAAGACTTCGACAGAATCGACAACCAACTCTAGGACAAACAATTCTATAACAAGTGTGCCAGCTCTAACAACAACTTCAATACCCGTGCCTCCATCTACCACTGCGGCATCAATTGTTGCCGGAGTGCATACAACTTTGAGACCAAATGCAGTACCTTCACGCCGCACTACTTTGACTGCTCTCACCCCTTTGAAAAGAGCGTCTTCGCTTGTTGAAAAGAAAGATCTACACAAACTTGGAAGCTCAGTAAATATGACTTCATCGGATATGCTGGTTCCAAACCATATGCCGCTGCAAAAGGGATTATCTTCATCTCAACAAGCTGCTTTCCCTGATCAACGCCAAGATGCTTTTGTTGCAACTGGTCACACCAGAGACACGAAACTTGACGCGTTGAGAAGTAATAGCATGGCATTGCCCAACAAGTTTAATGCTGATTCAGCGATCTCTTCTTTACATGCACCTACTGCATCAACAAGTATTGGTTCGATTGGTGGGGAGGTCTTTGGAGGCTCAAACCATGCACCTATTTCTGTTCCTATCGGAGCATTTGGAAATCAAAGCTCGTCTATTGGTGTTGGCAGTTTTGGCAATTTAAATAATAGTGGCCATGGAGGCCTTTTAGGATCTATTGGCCCCTCTTCACTCGGTGGTGCAGAAAGAAGCGATGTTGGAGGTCAAACAATTGGGGGTTTTGGAGCTGGAGCTAGTAGTAGTGCTATTGGTGGGAACAGTATTATGTCTCAACCTTTTCCTTCCAATCTTGATGAATCCAAGGCCAACGGTAGTGGCCCTACTGGAATTTTTGGAGATTCCGAGTTCGGTTCCATTGGTGGAACAGGTCTGTGGGATCAATTTGACCAGAATAGCGCGCCTAGATATCCTTCTGCTTCTTCTCAAGGAAACAATAATGCAATTGGAGGAGCATTTTTGGGTGACCCATCAAACTCATCAAGCCTTGGCAATTCTGGGCTTTCCGAAAATAATTTGTCTGGAAGTTCAGCATTAGCCTCCATGTTAGGAATTCAGTTGCCTACTGGTGTCGGATCACTAAGGGAAACTCTTTGGGCTTCATCTACACCACTCAAAGGCCCATTTTCAGCAGTAAAGACAAATACTCCTACTCCAATCGGAGCTGGCATTAAGAAGTCAAGTGATGGATTAATCATTGGAGGACACTCTAGTATGAATTCTACTGGTGGCGTGCCTATTGGTGGATATGGCTCATCCATTGGGCAAACCAGCAGTGGTAATGAGAATGATATTGCATTGTTTCAGTCTCTATTACCAGGTGTACATATTTCAGGTGGAAATGCATATCAGCCAGGAGCTCCAAATAATGGCGGCGGAGGAGGAAACCCATTTGGCGGATCTGACTGGGGAGGTCTTGATAACTCACAGCCTAATCATCAAACTCAAAAGGGAGTAGGAGGATTATCGAATCAGCAATATCAGCAAGAAGATTCATGGAACAATGGTTACTCTGCAGCACCAGGACCCCAGAAGCAGAACAATGCCAGGAAGCAGCCAAATATTTGGTAATGAAAAAAAACATGTCTTTTTTATGGTAAATGTCGGTTGAAAGAGTCATTTCGATTCTAGCTTATTAAAACATCAAATCACTGCAATGGATTATGAAATGGACGCAAGACAAAGGATTACACAGTAATGGATTTTGGAAGAGGATTAGAGCAATGGAATGTGAAGGGCGATTTGATGTTTGTAATAAGTAGTAAACGAGCTTATCTTGGATTCTCAAAACTAGTGCATACAAGAAAACATGCGCCAGTAGTTACATCTTATCTATTACTCTGCAATCTGTCCCTTCTCTTCTCTGTAAAATTCAAAACGGTATATTATTTTTTAGTTGCTGATTCATTACAGACCGTGTTGGATGAGGCTGACTTGTCTCGTTAGACCAAGTCGCAAGCGATAGTTAGACAAAGGAAGGGGCGGAAGCGCACGCAAGCTGTCGCCTGCTGTTGGCTGGTAAATAGGCACAAGGCACAATCATAACTCACAAATAATTACCGGAAGGATAAGTTGGTACACCACCGTCTCCCACCGTGGCACAATCAAAACCAAAGATAACGCTACTACATGATTATCAGCAGTAATATGCAGCAGCTCGTAGATATGCTTTGGTTCTGCGTAGCTTCTACAGCATTTGTTCTGAAGCAAAAGCTTGCTACAACAAAAGGTTTTGCAAACACGATTAACCAAGGAGACTTAGTTGAAGCTTTGAAAAGGGGAACTACTTTGAATGCAACTGAAAATGTGTGTACTGTTGACGAACGCAATGTTCCTACACTGAGCGGTCACGCCAGGGCCAAAATGCGGTTGAATAAGATGTGGCATCGTGCAACATACATCATTATTCGTCATGATTCAGGACAAGGGAGTTCTAATATTGACGATGAGGACTCCACTTTCCTTTTAGTACAACGGCGCTCTAACATCAAAGATTACTGCCCAGGAAAGCTGGACCCGACACCAGGAGGAGTGGTGGGATTTAATGAACCGTATGAACTAAATGCCACTCGAGAAATGATGGAAGAAATGAATATCGACGTAGAAAGTGGTTCAAATGAATTGAAGAAGCTGTTCACGTTTCCCTACCAGGACGAGAAGGTCCGTGTGTGGGGTGGAATGTTTGAATGCATTTATCGGGGATCTCTCTCTGATATCAAGATGCAACCAGAAGAAGTATCTGAAGTTATCAGATTATCTATCAAAGAAATCCGAAAGATGGCTGTTGAAGATCCTGATGATTGGATGCCAGATGGTCTGTACGCCATTAATCTATACCTTCAATACCGAAGAGATCATTCTCTGAAGAGGAGGCTTCTTAAAGGATATAGCAATGGGAATTTGGATCGGTATGGCCTTCGTCCTAAACCAGAAGTGATCTTCTTTGATTGCGATGATTGTCTCTATTTTGATGGATGGCAACTTGCTAATCAATTGACAGTGAAAATCGAGGAATGGTGCACTTCAAAGAAAAATCTTCCACCTGGAGAGGCGTATCAGCTTTACAAAAAACATGGAACTGCGCTGCGAGGCCTACTTGCGGAAGGTCATATGGAGGATTGCGTAGATGAAATTGATGAATATCTCAAGGATGTCCACGATCTTCCTATCCATGAGCATTTGAGTATTGATAACGAACTTCGTGATATGATTCTCAAGATTGATCCGTCGATTCCAAAGTATATCTTCACTGCGAGCGTTCGGCACCATGCGGAGCGATGCTTGAAAGCACTTGGCATTGAGGACCTATTTGTAGATATCATTGACGTGAAGAGCTGCAATTTTGCAACAAAACATTCTACTGAGTCATTCGAAGCTGCAATGAAGATTGTGGGTGTGCAAAATCCCGAAAGTTGTTTGTTTCTAGACGATAGTACCAAAAATATTGAGGCCGCACGCGAAGTTGGATGGCGAGCGTTTCTTGTTGGACGGGTAGGAAGGGATTGTGGAAAACCCATTTCAAGTGAGCACGCAGAACATGAAATTGACAAAATTCATGATCTTCCCTCTGTTTTACCTGAGATTTTTGAGCATGATTGAAAGCTAGATATATCTTAAATTCTAGATAGGCAAGTTTACTCGGTATTTTTTGACTTTCCGTCAATGTTTGAAAGTTAGTAGCTTAATTTATTACAACGTACCCGCTGTCTTTCGTTCAAGATATTCTTGAATACTAATTCCCTTTCTAACCCTCGTGGCACTAATTTTTTTGTGACTAACTTCCATGAGGCCTGCAGTTAAAGCTTCTTCCTCAATTGCAAGATCGTTGATCTGGTCAGCAAGCTTCTTCTTATTACCGTTTTCACGATCACGTGCACCGTCTCGTCTCTTGCTCAAATCGTCTCTCTCCTCCTGAGCGGCCTTTTCTGCCATTTCCTTCTGTTTGGAACTTTCCTTTGCTTTATTCTCGTCCTTGTACTGGCCGTGATCCCAAAGAATCTTGGGCTTTACCTTTCTACGGGCAAACAAATCCTTGGTCGCCGACTCAGCCCCTTCAAGAGGTGCAGCAGCTTCACTCTTGTATGCGTCAACATCAGCTAGCTTGTTAGCAGCCTTGGCTCTCTCGTTAACTTTAGCCCAGTGCTGATTCTTTGTACTTCCTCCCATTCTTTCTCTTCGCACCTTTTCTGCTTCGACAATTTTGATTTGGGCTTCTTCCTTCATCTGAAGCTCCTCTTGCAATGCTTTAACTCTGCTATTTGCGTCATCAAGGTCATCCTTTATAGCATCTTCCTCATTCGGATCAACTTCAAGAAGTTTTTTGCTAAGCTCATCTACCAATTCTGTTGCCTCTTCCAACTGTGTCTCTGCAGCCTTCACAGCGATTGCAGCCTTCGTCTTTTCAGCTCCAATATTACTGATTGTCTTGCTCAGTTTTTTGTTTACGTTGATAGACTTCTGGATATCTTGTACGGTGTATGTGTAATTTTTGACAAGCTGGTCTTGCATTTTCCACATCTTCTTAGCCTCCTTTTTCGACAAAACATTCTGGGCATCCGCCCTCCGATTTTTCATCTGATTCAAGCAAACTCTTACATCGTCTTGAATTGGTTTTGAGTCAGAAATCATGAGCATTTTAAATGTTCTAGCGTGTTCTCCGAATTTTAATTTGAGCCATTTGTTGGTTGAGATCTACACAATATGAAGGATGTGTTAGAGATATTACGAATCGAAGTAGAGGTTGGGCACATTCCTCTTTTTGAATATGCTACTTACTGGTTTGCTGTTGTTGTTTGCAAGCTGCGGAAATTGATACTGCTTTCCTGCCACGATACCGACAATTTTACACAAGCGATAACAAGGTTTCTGTGTTTGTTGATCTCTCCCAATAGCAAGACGGACGTAAAAGTTCATGACAGCCTTTTCAAAGTAAGGTTCATTACACCACCTAGAAAGGCGACGTCGAGGAATCGTCACCCTCATAAAGTCTTCCAAATCAGCTTCCACGAAAGCTCTTTGTGTCTTCTCTCCGTGGTCGCTGTCCTCTTCCTCCTCCTCTTCCATGACGGCGAGTCTTGAAGGTTTTTTCTTTTTGGCATTCCATGGCTTAAACTCTTCGTCGTCAGAATCAGAATCGTCGTCAGCATCATCGCCGTAATCAAGATCGCTATCCTCTTTATCTTTCGCATCAATGCGGTCTTTGCGCAACTTATCAAGAGCAGCCTTCTTTTTTGCCTTTACTCCAGATACGTCGCGGTCCTTGGCTGTGCGTCCGAGTGCCATTTCATCAGCAAGCTGGGCATCCTTTGAAGTGTCAGGCATATCCTCCTCAACAGTAGTTTGTTTTGGTGCCGCCTTCGTTTGCAGCTTCTTTGCACCCTTCTTAACTTTGGAGGGCTTAGTCTTCTTATCGCCAGCAAGACGCCTCTTTTCGCGTTCTTTCTGTCTATGAATACAATAGTGGTTAGACAAGACAATGCACAAATACTGTAAAGTAGAAATCATCGAATTCAAACTTACTTGTTCTCCCTTAAAGCAATCTTCATCTCCTGGGCAGCCTTCAATTTTTCGAATCTCTCAGCCAGAATAGACTCGCGCTCTACTTCTGGCAAAGAGTCTAAGTGCTTGCTATCAGCTTCATTCTCAATGAGCTGCTTTTCGTCGAGAGTTTCAAGATCGAGCTCTTTTTCATCTTCGCTGAATTCATCTTCGGATGATTCATCTTCTGATGATTCCTCCATATCATCTTCCTCGCTTTCGACTTTTGTTTTCGCAGGGGGTCTTCCTCTGATGGCACGAGCAGGTATGACAGGTTGTGGTGGCACCTCGGCGTCAGAATTATCGGAGTCATCAATATCCATGTAATCATTGACGGCCGCTACGGTTGGTTTGATTTCTACCTCGTCGTCGCTAGAGTCACTATCCTCTTCGTCCTCTTCTTCTTCTTCCTCTTGCGGTCTACGCAGTTGTTTTCCACCTCCCCTCTGCATTGATGACAAACTTTTTCCTCCTCCTCTTCTCACAGGAGGCGCTTCCTCTTCATCATCATCATCATCATCTTCATCGCTGCTTGTTCCACTGTCTTCTGCCTCTTCTTCGTCCTCTTCCTGTGGCCTGCGTAACTGCTTTCCCATCCCCCTTTGCATTTGTGACAAACTCTTGCCTCCTCCTCTCCCACCACCCAAATATACAACAGGTTCAGGATCGCTTTCTACCTCTATCACCTCTGGTTCACTCTTTTCTTCATCACTTTCTTGCTGAGGTTGCATATAACGCAACTGCTTTCCTCCACCCGTCGCTGGACGAAATTGTTTCCCTCCACCAGGCCGTCCGTTGTAAGCGATTGTTTGCTGTGGTTGGGTGTCCACTTCTTCTTCGTCGCTGTCATCTTCGTCACTGTTATCCTCGTCGCTTTGAGGCGCCATGCGCATCTGCTTTCCACCACCTCCCATTGGACGGAGCTGTTTCCCTCTTCCGAATGAAGAGCGTGGGTATGCACTGGTTCTGGATGGTGCATTGTCTTCCTCCTCGTCGGACGAAGGCTCAGGAGGTGCGGTATGCACTTCTTCAATGAACCGCTTCTTTGTCCTTGGCTGCAAACGGATGAAGTCAGTTAGAGACTTTCAATGATCACTAGTTTCGGCGAATTGAATCAAGAATGGTTGACTATGTCACGACCTCAACATCCCATTGATGAGTGCTGGGTTGGCCCGTTGGTCCAAAATCCGAATTGCTTTATATCAGATGATGCTGACAATGCCGTTAGTTTCCTTATAAAAACATGCAAGAACTTACCATTGTGGTTACTAAGCTTAGCGGGTCTAATGGATGAAACTATGTACTGCGATGGGGGTATCTTTTAAGCGTTTGTGTCCTGCTGTCTTTTGCGTGCGCTGCCGCTTGCTGTCGGAGTTAAATTTCGGTGGAAGCACAGGATCCAGCGTCGTGCGGTTGTCGTTGTCGGTTATTTAACATTTTTATAACGGCTTTATTATATAGTTACAATCTTTAAAAAAGATTACACTACCATACTGCTCATGATGTTCACTGCCTACTCGAAGTTAACTGAATTTGTATTTACCGCTTACTGCCTTTTTTGGGTTTTTTCTTCTTTTTGTTCTTGCTAGGAGTGACTTCTTCGTCGCCTGCTTCTTTGTCGACATCATCTTGGTTCAGCTTTCTCTTAATAATTTTGCTCTGGCTCTTGATTTGTACGAGACCTTGCTCGTCAATGGTACTTTCTTTTCCTTTTAAAGCATCTTTCCAGTCTGAATCAGAACCTTTGATTGCGTACTTCATGATATCTGAATCCCCAGCCACTTCTGATGGAAGGTTGGAAGTCATTTCTCCTGTTGACAATGCCTCCATAGCATCCTTGGCACCTTCCTCAGCATCCTCGTCCAAAGTTTGACGGAAGACATCCTTGAGTTTAGATGCTTTCTTTTCTGCCTTCAATCTATCTTCACCGCTGAGTAGCTTACTTCTTTCATCCTTCTCAACCACATCATTGAATGCAATCGACAACTTTCTAATGGCTTTGTTGAACATTGCCAAAATTTGATTAGCAGGAAGTCCAATTTCTTTGGTTACCTCATCGACACCCTTATTTTGAAGTCCAATTGCACAGAGAAGTGCTCCTTGGAGACTAGACAACTTGAATGTGTCCCCAAGTCTTCCACTGAAATACACCCGAGCGAGAACTGGGAGCAAGTCTGATACAAGGTGGTGATCGCAGAGATTGCGTCCGTACAGTTCAAGCCGTTTCAAATCATGGGGTGTCAAGAAATAATTCAGTTCGGATACATCGATTTTATCAGCTGCAGTTCCTGATCTTTTTACGATCGCTTGGCTAGCATCCTTATTTTTGGCGAATGCCTTGATTGAGTTAGATTCAAACTCTTCCAATACTCCAGTAGCAAGTTTGACATTCATATCTCTGAAAGGACCTCCGAGCAATGTAATAATTCTACGCTGGGTGTCTGCAACAAATGCAGGAAGCCACGCATCATCATATCCGGTACGCCTGGGCAATGCGCGAACGAGAATGGCAGAATGTTCTCCTGTGAGATCATTCTTTGTTTGTCTTAAGTATAGCATTCTCATGCCAGATCGCCTCCAGAACCTGTGAAGATCAGATGTCAAACCGAACGAGGTTCCAAGCCAATCTAGTCTGGGTGCTTTGATGTCAGTGAGAGGTAAGAGGAGGGGTGGAAGCTGTTTCCGAGGTTTTACTTTCTCTACTTGGATGCCTTTCTTTGAACCTGCACCATCCTCACTATCGGAATCAGAAGCATCGTCATTTGATGCGCCACTTCCATCGTCCTCGTTGTCTTCGTCCTGAGATACTAAGGACACCATCTCCCCATTATAGAATCGGTAAAGGAGCTCGACAGCTCTTGATCCATAGCCCATTCCTTGTACGGAGGGATGGACGGCTACACGTACTATACGAGCCCCACTTAGCTGAGCGAAATTGGAGTCTCCAAATTGCTGACTGATAGTCCATGGAATAAGATCACCTGCGGCTCTATGACCACGGGCAAGTTGAGCCTCTACCGCCTTTCTAGAAATTTTCCCTTCGAGAGCTACTTGGATTACTGCTAGAATATCAGGGAGTGAGTTAGAGTCTTGCTCGGCAGATGGCGACAACAAAACGAAAACTGAATGCGCAGGCGCGTCTGAGAGCATTTGTAGGTCATTTGGAGTGTTTTTATAATGGGCACTTGAATACAGTCCCATCATCTTTTGCAAGAACGATTCAGAGAGCTTGTGATATGAGAATAAGGCATCGCGGTCAACATGAAACAATTCACAGTCCCCAGGCGCTGGAGCACCACCAATCAAATTCATCTCAGCTGCGGATCCGCTGTCCAAACAAAGAAGCTTATTCAACCATGATTCAACAGGATCCTTCGCAGCGTATCTGATAGGTGATGAAAGCTCGATTTCTCGTAATGGTCCTGTCGAAGAAAGGCCACCAGATGATGCAGTAGCAGCAGCCGCTGCTGCCGCTGCCCATCTCTCCTCGTGTACCTTAGCATCGCCTTTGCCAATCTTTGGGCCCACAACAGCGCCAGCGGCAGCATTCGCCGCATTGGTAATTCCCTGTCTGCCCTTCAAATCACGCATTTCTTTGATAAGCTTCAAGCTCAACGCTCTTCCTGTTCCTTCGTATCCGTTCACGGTGGAACTCATAAAGGTGAGCCGGTCACCCATGAGCTTCTTAACAATAGGAAGTGGAATTGCAGCGGCCTCGTCGATAGCTACAAGCTCTGAAGATGCAAACTTATCTGTTTCGTCGGGTTTAATATATGTGACAGCTTGACGATGAGACTTATGAATTTCAACTGCAATGATGCATTTGATTTGATCTCTCCCCTTGTTTGCATTATATTTGATAGTGTAATCCAAATGTTCTTGATACTTGAGTGCCTTCAACCCACGCAACAAAAAATCAAAAACAGCCACCAAGTTCTCAGGCTCTGGAGCAGTCACACTGATATTTGAATACCCAAATGAGAGCGCACCAGCCAAGCATAAACCAATTGCTGCAGATTTACCACGTCCACGCCCTGCTGTTAGGGCAACAGTAGATTTTGTAGTTTTCTCTGCACATGCTTCCAAAAATGTTAGAATTGCCTTTGCTTGGTCCATCGTTTTAGCAAGTTCGACCAAGACTCCAACATGCGGGGTGTCTCTCAGTGTCTCCTTCAGCTGCTCCAAATCAACGTCTTCTTTTGATTTATAGGCCAATACCTCTCCTGCAAGTCCCTTTGAAACCGTATTCTCGCCGCTAAGTTTCTTGAGTGCGGACTTTGACAGAGGTAGGACATTCAACTCGTCATCACAAACAAGACAATTGTTGCATTTCCCCAAACTCAAAATGAATCTTTCATTGAACCTTGGAACGACATCACCAGCACCTTCTGTTCTATATCTAGAATGCACATCCATGCTCATTGTATAAAGTTGTTTCAAACTCTTCACAGACCGCATTAAGAAAATAACAAGTCCTCCACCTTCTACAGTCTCAATTGTTCTTGCCATTAGATTGGGAGTGAGAGCCTCGAAATCTTGCAGTACAAGCATTCCCACCGTGCTACCAAGAACACGATGAGAATCCTTGTAGTAACACCAATTAATATCTGTGGAACCTAGAAACAATTCGAAATTATCAACAGATGGGTCGGTCTCCGAGGAAGTTCCTTTATCCAGACCTCTAGCTTTGTCTCGTTTAATTTTTTTCATCCTCTGTCAAAGGCATTTAAAAATGAATGAGTGAGGTCAGATATTGTCAGATGAATAAAACTACAACCAAACGAACTGATACAAAACAGTTCAAGGCGATGCAATGCGATGTGATTTGGGCTTACCTTCATACGATGCGTAGAGAATCCAAGTTCCTTCTTGTAGCACCAAAGTACCTTTGGTCGAGCCCTGACAGAAGTCTTTGTCAGAAGCTGATGGATGTTTGGCACTTGATCTTTTCCATGGTCTCCCACCAGGACGAGAATGGACCTTTCATTTTTAACTACTCCACGTTCAATAAGAGTCCTAACTCTCTCGTCAAGCTTCTTTCGCACCATTGTTATTGATGTATACTTTTAGTGTCGGTACTGTTCAGTAGATAGTCAGTAGTAGTAAATTTTACGAGGAAAATATTCTTTGGGAAACCAAAAAATGAGAGAAAAATATTGCTTGGCTCAGAGTTTACATCGCGCGAACTCGCGCATGTATTTATTTAGCAGCTTAAAGATGGAGGATGGAGGAAACAGGAGATAATCCACTAATTAGACTCTATTATTAGTTTCCTTCCGTCTTGTCCATCAGACCAGTCTATAATAGGCACTTACACACAGACAATACATACAAAAGTTATGGCAGGCAATGTCAGGAGCCCAAGCGCTGCATCCAAAAATGAGAGCTCTCTCGAAACAGAAATGAGGCTCAAGGAGAAATTGAATAAGCGAAAAAAAGTTGAAAATTCTGATACTAAATCGGATGTTGATGCGTCCGCCGCCGCCGCCACTTCGTCAACAACTAAAACTAATAATCAACAAGACAATAACAATAAACGAGGTCGAGATAAAGTCCAGGGCGATGGGCGTGAAATTGCGAATAAGCCGTCCAGTAGGCCGAAGCGCCGGCGTCGAGAAAGGCGGCAAGAGGGACGCAATGGACCGCCTGCTCATAACCAGCAGGAATATTATGGAGGGAGACACGATCCGCATCAAGCTCCCTACCGTGGTGGATATGGGTCTTATCCTTCAAGGAGAGGGCGGGGTAATGAACCTGATCGCCGAGGACATTATGATCCGAGTGGACGCGGCCATCCGCGTGGTCACTATGATTATAACTCCAGAGGAGGAGGAGGAGGAGGTGTTCACCGAGAAGATCGTGATCGATTTGGGAGAGGTGCCCGAAGAGAGAGAAGTCCACCACGCAGCCCCAGTAGATCGCGCAGTCATAGTTCCTACAGTAGTTACAGTAGCCGGTCGAGATCTTCTAGTGGGAGCAGAAGTCGCTCATCCAGTGGGAGCAGGAGTCGTTCATCCAATGGTTCCAGGAGATCGAGGAGTGCGAGCAGGTCTCGTAGCCGAAGCCCTAGCAGAAGCCAAAACAAGAAAAGGAGTAGTAGGAGGAGCCATTCAAGTTCTGTAGAAGCCGAAAGGGACTCTCAACAGATTAAGGAAGATGCCTTTACCAAGGAACAGAGGACTGTGTTGATATCGCAGCTTGTGATGAAAGCTGATGATAGAGATATTACTCGGTACTTTAGAAAGAAGCTTGGCTTCAAGGTACGAACTGTAATTCTCCTCTGTGATAAGCGCACTGGTAGACACAAAGGTTGTGCCTACGTAGAATTAGCGAAGCTAGAAGACATCCCACGGTCTCTAGAGGCCAGCGGCAAAGTGCCTGACTTCCAAAGATTCCCCATTCTCATCAAGGCATCCGAGACGGATAAGAATGCACCTGTTGCTGACTCTAACGCCCGTGTGGAAGCTCAAAAGGTTTATATTGGAAATATTGATCAGAATGTCACCCAGTCTCAACTTTATGCCATCTTTTCTCAGTTTGGGCAACTGGAGAGGGTTTTACTGCAAGTTGATATCGCTACCGGGATGTCAAAGGGGTTTGCATTCCTCACTTACCATGATCCAAAAGATAGTAACCTCGCCATTGTTACTATGTCAGGCCAGATCCTCGCTGCAAAAGCAATGTAAGTTCACCGAAACCAAAGTAGAAGCAACACGCAGCTATCTAGCTACCTAGGCTTGATTGCCAATTGTGTCGTTTGGCTTGAGTCAAAGACCAAATTATTGATTCATGACTAGTTCAAGTTCATCCATTTGTTGTTGTATTCGAGACTTTTGGAGTGCTTCTATTTCTTCGCCGGATTTTATGCTGGTTCCTCACTGATTCAAACTTTTCAGCAAATGATTCACAGACTTTGAATTCAGTCCTATTGTGTGCGTGGCGCGCCAAATGGCAGTTACCTGAATTGAGGAAGCCCTAAAGTTCACGAAAGATAGCTGTTCTCCATGAGGATGAATGCGATCTGACATTGAGAAGATCAATTATGCAATGGAATGGTCTGATAGCTCACCACGTTGGTGGTTGATGCAAGTCAATTGCGCGATAAGATAGTTCCTCTTTTTGGGCTTTGACCCCCAGTAATGGCTGAGTGCATTGCATGTCTGTCAAAAATTGTTTTGTTGAGTGATGTTATCTCTTTCCCTCTTCTTGCCATTGTCCAACCCAATCTAACGATCTACACTCCTTTTTTTACAGAAAAACAGGCTGGGCAAACCAAAATTCAAATTCTGCCGGATTGAAGGAAGTGCAGAGTACGGAATTTCCTGAAGATGCTGTTCCTAGAGTTGAAAAAGCTAACGTTGTCTTCAAGCAACTCAACGGCACAGGACTAGCTCAGACGTCCGGTATTCTTCTGATCCCTGGTATAGCGGGTAGGGTCCTTGCTCACAAGGCTTTATCTGCTGATGCAAACCAGACTCAAATATCTACGATTGCAGAGGAGGCTGTGAATCTAGCCCTTGGTCTTGCACCTTCAGCCATCCCATCTACCACACCACTACCAACGTATCTTCCTCCTGTGGAAGAAGAAAATCCCAAACATGTGAAAGGGGAATTGTCTAGGCATATTCTCGTTCACAATATGTTCGATAAAGACCAGGAAACAGAAGATAATTGGGCTGGTGATGTGAAATTGGAGTTTGAAGAGGAAGGAAGCAAGCATGGCAATATTCAGTCAGTGAAAGTCATGAGTCAGGAAAAGGGAGGGAAAATTTACGCTTCTTTTGATGCAGTGGAAGGAGCTGCTGCATGTGCAGAGAATCTTGCTGGTCGGTGGTTTGACAAGCGTCAGCTAAAGGTTGATTTTGTGGACGGAGCTGCTTCCGTCTGATAAAACTAATCATCAAAGCTTATGTAATCTCTCTCTATAGCTACTACCTACTAAATAATAATGTGTGTAGTAACAAGCATAAGTTGCTTGAATGATGTGTTGGTCGCCGATCTCAATGACAATTGTACTTCGTGGACGGCACAGGAATGCGTTTGTTTCTAGCTCGCAGGTCGCAGGCTTAATAAAGTGTATCACCTTCACTGCTTCTGTTATCAACAAATGTCAGATGTCCACAGGCAACAAAGGAGCACTCTAAAGCCACACCAGTAGCCAAGTTAATTCTTAGTAAATCATTGTTTCTTCTATCAAATATCCTTCCATTCATTATAATGGTGAGATGCTTGAATATTGTTAAATTTGTGTCATGCTTAACTGTATTAAAAATTGGCCAAAGAACATATCGCCCTTTCCTTTCCAGCAATCAGCTTTCCTGTGTCCTGTTTTGTAACATTTGAAGCATTCACCTTGGAATTTTCCTGCATTATGGTTCCCTTTGACTGCTCTTTCCCTTTCCGCAGTACATTCATTAGCTCTGTGCCCATCTTTTCCGCAATTGTAACACTTGCCGTTGAACTTTCCTCCTCCGGCATATAGCGCCATTTCCGTTCCTTCGGCGTCGCTATCGCTGTCTGAATCCTCTTCCACTTAGTTAAATCTGGTGATCTTGTAAATCTTCATCATCTGCTCCTCAACATCTTCTATGTCCAGTGCCTCTCTCGCTATATTATTTTTCATGACCAGTAGCTCAACACTCGGCATGTAGTCCTTATGACTGAAGGCTTCCATGACCACTTTGTTAAGTAACTCTTGTGCGTCAATCGATTTGCCTTTGATCTGTCTGGCCGCTGTTTCGATGCCGTACACATCTTCGAATAACTTTACTACATCTCCTTTGCTCGTCATCTTGA
>Ga0136554_1000328_pt1 | contig 17367 bp, 10 predicted proteins | sample AntRauTorckE5431_FD_104637 | JGI IMG/M metagenome (GOLD analysis project Ga0136554, IMG submission 104637) | Saline lake microbial communities from Rauer Islands, Antarctica - Metagenome Torckler E5 #431 | ecosystem: Environmental > Aquatic > Non-marine Saline and Alkaline > Saline | place...
GCATCTGCCACACTCAGAGTAAATCCTCCATTTTCGTCTGTGATCCTTCCATTGTTAGTTCCTTTTTCTACTACAGCTGCTCCAAATATTGGCTGATTAAGGCTGTCTGTCACTGTACCTTTTACGGTAGTTTGTGCAGAGGATGATAGAACTCCCATACAGAGTACTGTCAAAATAAGTAAGTGTATTCGCATAAGTTTTTTATTTTGTTCTTTGCGAATATATATAAACTTATAGTAAAAAAAACTATAAGGTAATATTAGTGATTAAGTAACGTATAGATTAAATACTGTTTCGGAATTTAAATTGAAGGGAATGAGTGAGTTTTATGGATCATTCAAATTGAGTCTATCTGAAGAACACCCATTCTAAAAACAAGTTTTTTTTTGAAGTAAAATAGATTGCACTATTTTTTTTTAATAGCTCCATGAGTGATTCCAAGAATCGTATACGTCTATTCCTATTTTAAAACCATCGCTATATCCCGTTTCTGTATTGGTAGCGGAAACATAGGCAGTGGTGATTTTAAATACTTGGCCTTTGATACGAAAAGACTTACTTAATCCTATAAATATTTCAGAATGCGTATACCCATTATCCTCTAACATTAAGATGCCAGCTCCAGCCACAGCTTGTAGTTTTAGTTCATTAATAACGGGAATTTTATTCATAAGAGCACCATTAAACTGATGTAAGTATTGACCTTGTAGGAAGGCCTTAGTAGTTCTCAGTGCGGTATCTAAATATTGAAAAGTATATAACGGATTAGAGAAAAAGTACCTGTCTGAACTTCTGAAAAACTGCTGATCTGCTATACGTATTTCTCTATCATTCACAAACCTACCTGCATTTATAAGATACTTACTAGTGCCTAAGGTGCCTACTGTAATATTTTGGTTTATACCTGCAGTGAGGAAGTCATAATTGACATCACTTCCAAATAAGGGCTTTATACCTTTGCGGTAGCTAAGACTAAACTTTGGGTAATCAGTTCCTTTGGATATTTTCTCATATTTGGTCATGACGTATTGCAGCTTAGGAGCCCAGACTAGTCCCAATTCAAGAATCACTTGATTATATTCAGGGAAGTTTTGAGGCAAATTATATCCGCCAAATAGCCTCTCTGACCAAGGAGCTAGTGTTAGATTCTGAATACTGTTATAAGTAGAAAAGTCTAACGATCCACTAGCTAGTAAACCATTCACTATCTCGTGTTGACCACCTAGGCCTGCATTTATTTTTCGCAAAAAATTACCTCTGCCAAATGTCGCTATGAGTGACTCGTCATCATTTAGTACATCATAGTTATCACCTCCTCTTATGAAAAAAGATGAATATTTTTTTGGATTAAACGTATAATCTATGGTTCCGAATCCTTTTACATTTTGATTTCTAAATCCATAATTCGCCTCATAGGTGATAGTTAGTTTCTTTTTATTATTCCATTTTTTCTCTAGGCTACCCGCTAGAGCATGTCTATAGCCGCCCACTGCAAGAGGACGCACTGCCGTAAGTAGCGGGGAGAAAAAGTAAGTCATTCCCTTAGGTCTATTTATATGAGACACACCTGTCAAAAGTATATTATACCACTTTATAGCATTTACTATAGAATCTTGCTCTTTTAGAAACTCGTAACTATTCCTATGTTTGAAGATACTATCCTGCTTTTGGATAAATAATAGCTCCTTTGGTTTAAGGGTATGTGGCCTTACGCTATTCCAGAAATCATCTGAGAGACTATCTGCACCCTCAGTGTAGATAAGTTGACCTTTATTCATAAAGGAGTTTGCAATTTCTTCATTGATAAGATGGCTTTTATACTGTACTAGAGTATTACCATAGGATGGTTCATGTTTTACACGCTCAGACTCCGAAAGAATCTCTCCATTTTTTCTCTCGACGGTACTGACCGTTATTTTATTTGTACTCTTAGAATGGTAGATATATTCCTCACGGTCTAGTACATAGGAGCTATCTATTCGTATATAACTCTGTACCAGATCAAACTTCTCTAAAAAGAAGAGTGAGTGCGAAGGAAATGAGATCAATGAACTGGTCAAAGCATAGGTCTCATCCTCTATGTATAGCGTACCACTTAATAAACTAGACTGTTTAAATTTAGGCCAAACTCTTATCTCATATATTTTCTGTCCATCTTGGAAAAAGGATCTGACTAAATCATAATTGTATACCAATAACGCATTGTCACCGATAGGAGAGGTGAACGGAGTCTCACTAAACATGGGAATGTCTAGCGTATTCTGATACAAGTTAAAATCTGCTTCTTGCCTATTATGTACTATGTGAAGCGGATTAGTCTCTAGTGTCTGATTTTCATAAAAGTCACCTCTTTGGGTACCGTTTATCTGTGCTCCCAGAGATATAGAAGAATTGGGTTTTTCATACTCTTGGAATTGGTAGTCCCTATATCCTTGCTGTACTTCTTTAAATCGACCTTTCTTTTTAAAGAATAGTTTTGAGTAGGTTTCTTGGAAGTAAGTATTTTTTCTGAAGCTACTAGTGTCTATTTTATCTGTGGTATCTATCTGGTTTGAGAGACTTTTCTCTAAGGTGTTTTTGCAGTAATATTCGGCCGTGAACGAATTTATATAATCTTGGTTACTTTTTCTCCGTGCTTGCACTTTTCTGATGAGCTGTTTAGCTAAATCACTTTTATCTTTGGTGACTACTACCTCACCTATTTCCTGGCTAGCGTCTGCTAGTATGATGGTCACTTTTAGTGCAGATTGTCTTACTTGGATGTTTTGCTCACTGGTTTCGTAGCCCAATACTCTCGTCACCAGCACGTAGTCACCTGGAGACAGGTATAAAGTAAATTCTCCTTTTAGATTAGAGATGACTCCTTGTTTGGAGTTTTTTATGGATACAGTAGCGTAAGGAATAGGCTCATTTTTGGTGTTTTTCAGTGTGCCATTTACACTAGTAGCAGCTGCATTTACAGATAGGGCGAGTAGCAGTAAGAGTACTAATCGGTTTAAGAAGTTCATATCTTAGCAGGGCTCATTCGTTTGGTGGGCAATATAGGATAGGTTCTTGGCATTCACGCAGGGTAAATCTTATAGTCTTGTCTTCAGGGAACAGTCTACTCGTTTATATTGGGTTTTGTGAGTGCTAACTATCGAAGAAAAACTGATTTTCGTTATCTGCTAGGTGCGGGAGCTATAGTTTAAAAAGTGAATTACTTCTTCAGTTTCCGTGCTTCTAACTCTACGTCCAAGGCTTTAGTACCATTTGGATTTTTACTGATTTTGTAAATGAAATATAAAGGGATTGAGGTGAGAAAGCCACAACTGTTCTTCACAACACCGTGTAGGGTTACTCCTATCGCAGAGCCAATGTCTTAACTACGAAGTATTATAGGTACTGTATTTTCTACTTAAGTTGATAAGCTACGAGTTTCCAAGTTTGATCTATGGATATCAGTTCAAGACTACTCCAAATACTTCTCTAATAAACTTGAGACAGATGCCGAAACAGAATTTGTACTTATTTTTTCTAATGTACTTGGCTTTAAAATCTCCTGAACTTTGAACTCTACTAAAATCAAAGGTTTCTCATCTGGTGGTTCTGGAAAAAGGTTTTGCTCTTTAAATAATCTGCGGGTAACCACAGCTACTTCATGTGCTCCTTTATAATCTCCTTTTTGCTCTAGCAAGTAAGCCAAAGCTATCAATCCATATGCATCTTCTGATTTAGGATTAGCTTCTTTTCGCAGTAGATAGTACTTCTTTATAAGTGTGTTAGCAGTTTTAAAATCTCCTTTGGCGGTAGATACAAATGACTTATTGAAATGATCAATGGTGTACATTCCAGTAGCACCGAGTGCCAGACTGATTTTCATACTTTCGGTATAGAAATCTTCTGCTTTATCCATATTTCCAATCAGTCGCCACATCTCTGCATTCATATGTGCTCTGTACATGAGCCATTGCTGATTATTAGAAGAAGCTGCTAAATCTTCCAACTCACTACTTAGCTCTGCCAATCTGTTTGTATCTAAACTACGCTGAGCATTTCTGCATAGTGAAGTTAGTGCCTTGCCTATGAGTGTATCATTATTGGTTTCTCTACCGATTTCCAGTACATCTGTGGCCAGTAGTATAGAGGCAGCATCATCGCCTTCCTTAAATAACTGATACGCTTGAGTGAGCATTTCTTTTGGATCTGCTTCTATAGTAGGTGAGGCTGTATTCTTCTCTTCGGTACTTTTATTCACTTGGGAGTTACAGGACAGTAGGAGGGTACTGGCAGCTAGTAATATTAGGTAGGATAACTTTTTCATTTTAGTTAAATGCACTTCTTAAATTATATTTTTACATCTTCCGAGGTCCAAATTCATTGTAGTTATCTGAAATTTTCCAGTACTCGTGACATTTGGTTTGTAAGTCTTTTAAAAACTTGGAATTAAGTTTTGTTGTTTCAGGGGATAAATCATAAAACTTCTCACACATCGTATACAAGCTCTCTAGTATTGGTTTAGTCACGGAGCCACTTTTAAACACAACTACACACCCTAGAGGCGGTCTTCCGTTTTTCACTTCACTCATAGAAATAGCTTCAATATCCTCTGTGAAACTGTCTCGCTCATCAGCATCTCTGTAATTATATCCTGAGTTTGAATCAGTATTTAATCTAGAGAAAGTGATCGTTTTATTTTGTACTGCTAATTTTATTAGTGTATCTCTTATTTCTCTATTGACGTATATCTCTTCCATTATGTAAGATGCAAGTTAAGGCAATATAATTCGTCTCTAAATGAAATCAGATATTTTCTGATGGTTACACTCAAAATAGTGTAGCTAATGTAAACTGTCACCATCCTCTTAGCAAGATAGATAAATACAGCTGTAAGACTGAACACTCCCAATGTGATTATTTAGACAAATCTTTTTTTAAACAGTTATGCTTAAAATTCAGAGGTTATTTACAACTAGAATTTTATTTAATAATAAACGGTGATTTCAGAATTTGGAAAAGTTACTTTTTCATCTCCCGGAGAAAAACTACCCATAGATGGTAGCGTTTCTAATTTTCTAATCATCTCTTTTTTCTCTATTTCAGGACTTCCATTATCACAGTCTTGTTTTTCTTTTTTGTACTTAATTTCACCACTGGATAAATCATATTCAAAAAGTTCGAATTCTTCACAAGGAGTGATAGAACTAACTTTGACAGCTATTAATCTAAAATCCCCATTTTGATAGGTATAGCTGTGTACATATCCCCATTTTGATCGACTCCCGCCAAAATGCTTGATCACAATACAATTTTTTTCAATAGAAATTCCTTCAAATGGGTCTCCCATCATTCCTCCTTGTTCACTTCCTAAGATTACACTAACTGATTTTTTCCAGATCTCCCAAGTGTTATTGTTGTTTTTGTAAATGCATACTTGCCTTTCCGTTCCCAGATCTATTTCTTTTTCAGTATCATATACGATCACCTTTTCAGAAACGCCATCATTGTCTAAATCTCCTTCTAGTTCTTCAAGTATTCTAAAAGATGCTGGCGTTTTAATGGGTGCTGGTGTTTTGACTTTTTCTTCATCAAGAACTGCAGTTTTAATAATACTTGCGGTGCCCATAGGACCATCAATATACATTTGTCGCTCTTCTTCGATAAACGTTAGTGTAAACCACTTTCCTAGAATTTCAGGATCAGCAACCCAACCTTGATTCTCATAATTTGATGCAGGATCGTCTATGGCTAGCTCTATGCCAAAATCAAAAGGGATAGAACCATCAAAGCCTATCATTTCGCCTGATTCCTTTTCAAAATAAATGTGTACGGCATCCCCCAACACAAAGTCAATAAATTTGGCTCTTACAGTAAACTCATCCTTTGAAATAATAGTAGTATCCTTTTCTCTAATGGTATTATCTGGAGTTTCTTTTTTAATATCAGCCTCATTGTTTCTTACCACAGTATCCAAAGTTATTTTTTTAATAGTATACAATGGTATAGAGTCATTAAGATAGTTTGGTTGTCTCTTATTGGTATACGTGATGTTAAACTCCTGTAAACTAAGGTCCTCATTAATGCCCCAACGGGTATTAGAGTCGTTTGTTTCAGATTTGTTTAGCTTCACTACAAAATCAAAGTTGTTTATTTCACAATTTTCAAAGTATATTATTCCACCGGAGTCTATTTCAAATATTAACGAATAGGGTGTGTCATCCTTCATTTCATACCAATTAAACCTAGCTGTTATGTTAAACTCTTGTTCAGATACTTCATTCGAAGTAATAGACTTTTCAACTTGGTTTTGTTCGGTGGCTTTTTGAGAGCAAGAGAACAGAAGTAAAAGACTTAGAGTCCATATAGTGATATAGTTCATGATAGTATTTTTAGATTAATTAGAAGGGTTGTTTTATACGATTGGTCAGTTGGTACTAGGGCAAATCTAATACTAAAGGGGATAGTTAGTTGTTTTTAAGCACTCTTCTATGTTGGGCACAGTTTTTTATTTTTCACCACTATCATCGGAATCATTCTTTAAATCTAAAAAGCTTGTAATATTATCTGAAATTGTAAGTCCTTCATAATTGTTTTGTAGGCTAGAACTTGCTTCACTAAACAACTGCATTGAATTACTAGTTAAGTCAGACCACCGATCAATACTATCTCCACTTAAAATTATCCCTTTGGTTGATTCGATAGAGCCAAGAGCATCTTTAAGAGAATTACCTATTGCAAAAGTTCCTGAATTTGAATAATCAAGAAATGATTGTATCGGTTTTATAGCACTAGCAATATTTGAAAATATATCTTGATTTGCCTTTATGGTTTCAGAAAGACCAGTTGTAAATATTTGATAATTTTCAATAAAAGGTTTAATTGAATTATCAATAGTTGTCATTGAATTAAGAGATATAGCTTCTCTTTCTTCTTCTGGAATTTCAAGTACATCTAAACTTTTAATTGCATCGTCTATTATTGGTTGTAAAAAGTTGCAAAGCTCATTTCCTGCGTGATAGTCTACTTCTTTCAAAGATTTATTGTGAGCCACTTTTATTCGAATCTCATAAAGTTTAGACCATTTATTGTTTAGTTGTTCTGATTCACAATCAACCACATCATTGAAGTACCTATCCCAATTATTTTTAGGGAAGTAGTTTTTAATTTCTTTTTGTTCCGCTTTAGATAGCGTTTTATCTAGCATTTTTGAAATTACTGTCGGTAAGTCATTAATATCTTTTATTGAATAGGGTTTAAAAAGGAAATGAGCTAATTGAATAAAATCAAGTTCATAAAGAATTGTATGGTTTTCTTTAAAGTTAGCTGCTTTTATTGAGGTCTTAACTTCTTTTGGCAAAGAAGATTTATGCCAACCAACACCTAAATTAATTAGCATAAATTTACTTATTAGCTTACGTAGGCTATTTTCAACAGTGTAAATTCTTGGATAAAGTGCTTTGCTCCATTCAAAGCCAATTCCATCCCAAATAATTTGAATATCTTCTTTTAAATGAACACCAACAGTCTTTCTAATTGCTTTAAGCGGATCTCTAATGTTTTTTGTTGTTTTTGAAATTTTAAAGACAACGTGAAAAACTGAATATTGTTAGTTTGGAACTTCATCCAACGTTATTTTATAATTATAAGATGAACCTTTAAATGTTATTTTATTTTTTTTAATCGAGATATCGGAATGAGCACTCAATAAGGAATTGAATGAACTTACGTTTTTGCACAAGCCATCTTTTGTGTTAAATGGAAATAAATATTCTACTGTTATCATATGGTTTGTTCAAATTGTGCCCAACGCTTGGCTAAAAATAAGCGTTAGCGACCCTTAGTGTTATTTTTAGGTGTTATTGTGTTTTCGTTTTTTATTTTTTATTCAACGTTGGGGCAACCATACTCTTTGACAAGTTTTGGCTCGTGCGGTTGGCTTTTTCGAGCGACTTGGCAATGTGTATGGATGCAAGCGTTGGCTATTTTATTATTCATTCAAGTGTTCTTTTGAGTATTTCTCCTTTTTCGGTAAGTATATATCGTTGTTTCGGATGATTAGGACTATCTGGATGTTTCATTCTAATAACCTCTTGCTCCAATGCTGGTTCTAAATAATTTTCTCTAAAATTCCCTTCGTGTTTTAAACTAAGAGCTTGTTGGATTTCTTTTCTACTTAATTCTACGTTTAGCACTTTTATTAAATTTTTAACTTCTACGGAAGTACTACGGAGCTCCTGCGGTACTTCTTCGGTACTTGGTCGGTGCTTGGTCGGTACTTCTTCGGTGCTTGGTCGATAAAGTATAGTTTTAAACGATTTATCTTGTATGAATTCAGGTTCTTTGAGTCCTTCCTCTTTAGCTATACGAACAATGTCTGCTGTTCCTGTACCTAGCCTTTCTATGTAACCTTTTAGGTACATTGGTTCAGCTAATAGTGGGTTAGCAGGAACTGAAGTATGAATTTCCTTTAGTTTTTCTGTTGTCCAACCCATTGGCAAGCTACCAGGATTAAAAACTGCTAAACGGTCTTTAAAAAGCATTACTTGTACACTACCATTACTTGTGTAATCTCTATGAACGATTGCATTTACAATTGCTTCTGTTACGATTTCTTTCGGCAACTCATATTTGCTGGGAATAGACGTTTCTTCGGAACGTGTACCAAGTGCAAAATCTAATTTAGATAAAACAAAATCTACTGTTTGGTCAACTAGTTCAAAAACATCTCCCTTAAAAACTTTGTATGATGGAATGGGCTTTACCACTTCTGTACCATAAAAATAGGTGCAACGAACTTCCGAGTTAATAAAAAATCGTTGTGGTGATTTCCCAAATAATAAAATGGCAGCATTGCTTACCTTACCATTATTAACCAAATTAAGATGGGTAAGTACATCTTCTATTGGAGCAGATTCTTGTAAAGGAAAACCTCTTTTGGCACGAGCTGTTCTTACAAACTCAACAATTTTGTTGGGGTCTAAATCTTCTAAACTCGCAGTTGGATTTATTGCGGCATCAAAAGGGCCTGTTTGTATTTTGCCTTTTTCAATTAAATAATTTACTAAAGCAGAATAAATATTTGCTTTAAGTTCCTCCACATTTGAAAAACGCCTACGCACTAAATCGGCTTGTGCTTTACTTGTAAATGCATTTTGTTTGGGCTCTCTTTCTACTGATGTGTGATTGGAAAGAAACACCAACCTTGTTTTATGATGTAGGGTAGCATGGTCAAATTCCCTTTCCGTTACAGAAACACCTTTATCTTCAAAACCATATTCTGTACCTAATAAACCTAAATAAATAGCACTTTGTTCTACTTCTTTTAAATAAACTGCTTTAGGTTGCTCATTAGTGGCAGGTAGTAACTCAAATAAGAAAGGTTCAAAAAACCGACCTAATAATGAATCGGATAAAATGTACTCATTTAAGGCTTCTCTTTCTGATGCAAATTCTTTTTGAACACTGCTTATGAATATTTTGATTTTTGCCATGCCTTATATTTTAACTCTCTAAAATTGGCTTTAAAATCTCAGGGCTTTTTTCTTTGAATAGTGCCATGCGTTTTACCACCTCATTATCGGGATGGCTCCAAGTTTTGTGTAATTGTTCTATTACCCCCTCCTTTTCAGTATCGCTCAAGTTTTCAAAATCTCTGCCTTGCATTACTTTGGCAATATCCTGCTCCACAAACTCCAACACATCAATTTCTTTTTCTTGCATGTGGTCAAGAAAGTAGAGGTTAAATACTAAAGCATCAATGACATTCGAAAACACTTCACTGAGGTTTCCAAAAGTGATTCTAGTCAATTCTTCCAAAGTCCTATCAAATTTCTGATTTGTCTTAATAGGAAGTTTTATTACTTCTTTAATTCTTATTTGAGGCTGTTTCTTGTGACCATGTTTGATAATATTTCTCTCCAAAGCATAAAAAGTCAAGAGCTTGCTATTAATTAGTCCAAGTAAATAATAAAGACTTTTATTGGAATTTAATTTTGGCTTGAAAAAGAAAAACTTATGTTCACCAGTTTGACCGGAACTTGCAATTGTAGCGCAAAGAAATGAACAACTTTGGCGAAGAATAATTTTATCCTCAAAAATGAAAGGAAGATTATTCGGAAGGGCAATATTCGCATCCCTTACGGCCTTGTTCACCAGTTTACCTAGTTGAATATCAAAAGAGATATATCCATCGGTTTCGGGCAAGGCGTAGCGGTCAATACTTATTATGTTCCTTATATCTGTTTCTTCATTCTGTGGTTCATTTTTAAGAAATTGGGATCCTATTGTTTTGCCTTGGAACAGCATGTTCTTTCCTCCAATCTGCACTCCGATCGTATGATCAACAAATTCACCTAAATTGACAGATTTAAATTCTATTGCGCTAAGGACTGCCTCCATTTCTGAATGATAAAGGGAATATTGATTGTCCTTATTACTTAATTTATTCTGGGGTATTTGAATAAAAGAATTATTAAAACAGGGGTGCCACTTGACTAAATGATTATCAGATGCAGGAATTGATGCCGCAGTTATAATTAATTGATCACTAGTAACATTTTCAAAAACTGAAATGCTATATATAATATCTAAAATACTGAAATTATCTACAAGGTACTTGCGAACATCGAAAGCTGCTTTTTCATTTAATGAGATATCTAATATAAGAGAAAAACTACCTATGTGTGATTTATAGTTTAACAGAGACAGTGACTTTTCGATGAAAAAACTCATTGAATTTAGTCGCCCTTTCACCTTCTTATTTTGTACGAAATCATAACTCGTTTTGAGTTTATCCACATAATCTCTGGATTGATATGCTGTTTTTTGATTTTTTGAATAGTAAGATATAAAAGGAGGGTTCCCTAGAATTATGTCAAACCCACCAGAAACGTCAAACATCCACTCTGGATCAAAGAATGGAGAAGAAGCATTTTGGTCATAAGGATCCCAGCTAGCTAACTTTTTGGCTGTATCATTTGCCCACCCGCTTTTTATCAACTCTAAGGCAATGGTATTACGCAACTCTTCGTCTTTTTGTCTGTATTTTAGTTTGGTATCTTTGGTTCTGGCACTAAATAGTTTGTGACGTATTTTTTTGAGTTCTTTTTCTAAGTTCTTTACTTCTTTAGTATCGTAAAGACTTAATTGGTCACTTGGTTTGTCTATCCCAATTAAGGTATTTGCAGCAACAAATTTGGTTTCTAAATTAGGTAATGGGCGTACACCAAAGTTGGCTTTATTGGAGTCTATTTTTTGATCAACGACCAAAGATATAAAGAACCGGAGTTTAGAAATTTGAGTAGCTATAGATTGTATATCTACTCCATAAATACAGTTTTCTATTAAAAATAGCTTACGTCCATAGTCTAACTCATTATTTTCAAAAGCATCTTCAATGTCTTGTTTTTGTAATTCTAAATCCTTAATGCTTTGCTCTCGTATTTGGCTGTCTTCAATTTCTTCTAAGCTTTCAATGGCATTGTTGACTTTATTTATTTGGCGTTGTTTCCACTCTTGTCCGTTGGGGTCAACTTTATGTAGTACGTGCACCATTTTTTGCAATGCACCCATAGGAAAAGCCCCCGAACCACAGGCAGGGTCAAGTATGGTGCATTTGTCTAATGCTTTTATAATTTGCTTTTGTAATGCATCATTTGCTGCAAACGGGTTTATGGTGTCAAAAGAGAAGAGTTGGTGTAAATCTTTATCCAATTGTTCAGTAGTGCCTCCATATTTACTTTTCCCAATTTTATCGGTCAACCCCAATTGCCCTACTTTCCCTTCGTTTCCTAATAAGTTGGTTTGAGAAGCACCCATTTCTTGATAGACTTCATCTTCATTTAAGATGTTGTTTTTTAGGTAGGCAATCAAACTCTCATCTACCATGTAATTTACAATCTCTCTGGGCGTATAGAAGGAACCTGTTTGTTTACGTGCTGTTGTTTTGGTTTCGGGGTTGTAACTTGCCAATAGGTTTTCAAATACTTTACCCAACAATTCAGGGTCAAGGGCTACATCTTCTTCTATAGGTGTATTTTCTGTAATTGTAAACTTGTACGATTTAAGAATATTAATCAGGCCCCTAGTTTTAGTATTTTTATAGGTTTTAGTATTTATCCCTATTTCTTCGCTAATATCTACATCTTCATCAATGTCAAAGAATAAATAATCTGGAACAACCAATGTATTGTCTGTTCTATCTGAGAAGCCATCACCATAAACAATTATTTCGCCACCTTGTTTTCCTTTTGCTGTTGGATGTGGTTTGTCAAGACATTCAAATAGTCCTCCATTCATAAATGGCACAACATCTTCCATTAATTGCACGAAGTGTTCTGGGTCTTTAAAATAATCTTCGTAACGCATCAAGTTAGTTACGTTTTGATGCTGCTTATCCTTTCTGAATTCACGCTTACCTCTTTGTTGATTAAGGGTAGCAAAAAACAAGTTTTGTAAAATAGCACGGTAATATTTACTGTTATGTTTTCCCGTTGCAAAAACGCCAAGAGGCTTTTGTGGCGTAAAATCATCTATGAGTTTGTCGGCAATTATTTGTTCATCAAAAATCTCTTCAGGTATTAGTTTCTTTTCTTTAATAAACCAGATAAATAGAATTCTTGTAAGTAAACGAATAACATTTTTCCCCTTATGCTCTTTTATGGCTTCTTGTAATTTCACTTCGTCTCCATCAATATATTCGTCAAGTATCCCAGGTTCATTAGGAAATCTTACTTCTTTTAACGCCCAGAAATACCAAGTCTGTAACTCATTATAGAACTTTTTATTAAGAATACTTACATTAAAAACTTCTTGCCAATAGGTATATAATTTGGCAAAAGAATCTACTTGGTTTTTTCCCGAAATAGGAATCTTAAGTTGGTTGATAATATCTTCATGCCCTCTATGTGGCTTCTTGATATTAATATCTCTTAGTAAAGAAACCTTTCCTGATTTTTCACCTTCACGCCAAGCTTGTTTGTATTTTAAACGCTCTGTATTGGCAAAAGCGATATAATCGGCATCATCATCTTTATACTTAAAAACCAATACAACAGGAGTATAGTAAAACTCTCGGTTAAACGCTCTTGTAATTTCTGCCAATTGAGAACGAGTAGGGAGTAAGTTGTTTTCTCTGGGATGTAGCGTGATTCCAAAAATTAGCACTCCGTCATAATCAGATTTGATTTTATCTACGGCCAAACTTTCGTTTTGCTCAAAAGCGGCATCATCCACCATTCCCACAAAATACACATCATCAACTAATGCAAATGTTGAGTTGTCTTTGTAAGTGTCTTTTAGAATTTCTTTTGCAGATGTTGGTTCATCAGCAACGTAATTCATTGGCACTTTTAATTCTTTAAATAAGCCTTTAATGGCTTGTAAAAAATCGATGTCTTTAAAATAAGTTAGTTTCATATCTTATATTGTTACCAAAAACCAAGTGATTAAATCGAAATTATCCAATTGATATTTTTCGTTAACTTTTTTGTTTTCTTTTATTCTATTTATTGCATCTTTATTACCTCTCCTTAGTTTTGAAAGCACATCTTTGGCTTCATTGCCCATTACTTTTTTTGTAGAGCCATCTTCTTGTTCTTCAATACTTACAGCTTGATTGTTTAGCCAAGATTGCATTGATCTAACCAAATCATTTATGGCACTTTCATCTCCTTTATCAATAGCATCAGGAACAAATCTATTTTTATCTTTATGATGCGTTAAAGCATCTAATACTTCTTTTTGATTGAGTAGTACTAATTCACCTTTTCTATCAATATAGATTAAGTCGAACGCTTTATAATCATGCTCTTTGGTATTGGCTGGTTTAGCAGGATAACCTAGTAAAGCAATAATTCCATTATCAATACATATTTCGGTATCTGCTTTAAAACCAGTGTATACACCTTTGGGCATTAATTGATATTTTGCTTTGTCCTTATTAAACTCTTCTAGCAAATCTTGACGGTAGCGTTCTAAGGATAAATCATCAAATCCTAAGCCTTGGTCACTTACTTCAATATCGTCCCAGGTGGTTTGCATCTGAGCCATCATTCTGGCGTTCATTTTTTGATCAAGCGATTCATCATGGTTTTCTTCATGTATCATACTTTTAAATGATTCCGAAAATTGATGGTCAACTTCAGCACCTGCTAATTTCATTGCTGCCATTCGTTGCTCTATTCTTCCTTGTAGGTTTAAATAACTATTGATATTATTTGAAGGCCAGAAATTGATGCCAAATATTTTACTATTGGGAGAACCTAAACGGTCAATACGTCCCATTCTTTGAATAATTCGAACAGGATTCCAATGAATATCATAATTGATAACCATATCCGCATCTTGGAGGTTTTGACCTTCACTTAAAGCATCTGTCGCAATTAAAATATCTATTGGACTTTGTAGTTTCTCATACGTTTTTGGGTCATTGTCATGCAACCATGTAATCCATTCGTTATAGGCTTCAACATCTTCTTTTTTAGATACAAAATCCCATTCTTTTTCCTTAAACAATTTGGTATAAGGAGCAAAGCGTTCAAGTATAGGCTCAAACTTTTTAGTTTCTTCATCTGAGTTTGTAGTTCTAGAGCCAGTACCTGAAACCAAAGCCAATTTATCAAAACCTCTTGCCTTCAATTGCTCAAAAAGGTACTGAGCTGTGTCTCTATAAACAGTGAAAATGACAACTTTTTGGTTGTTGTTATTATTGCCTGTTCTACGTTTAGTATTTATTTGATTAATTAACTCTTCAAGTTTATTGTCAGATGATAAATGGTTATTAGGCTTAACAATTTCCTTTTCTATTTTAGCTTCAAATTTTTGAAGATTCGCAAAGAGATTGTCTAAAGCATCAAGGTCTTTTTTCAAGTCCTTTTTGTATTTGTTAATATTGCCAGCTGAATCAATATCAGCAAGGCTTACTTTTCTTTTCTTCCCTAAAGTAAATTCTTCATAGTCAGTTTCATATTCATCACCTTCAAATAAATCGGCTTCATTTTCAGCAACTGATGATTTCTTTTTATCAACCTGGTACGCCTTAATCTTATCTAAAGCATTTTGATGATGATCTCTAATTTTTCCTACCGTTGAAAAAAGAGATAGCCATGAAGATTCAAGTCGTTTCACCATTAAGATGTAGAGCATCTTAACCAAAAAACGATCTCGCTGTCTTTCATCATGAAGTACATCACGCTCTTCCTCCTCCTCATCTTCTAAATAAAAAGAAGGTTGATATCCAGAAAGCATTGGAGGGAAGTGATCAATTAACTCTTCAAACGATTCGAAATTCCCTAGTTGACTTGGGGTTACAAATAAATTTATCGGTTTCTCTTTTGTAGGGAAAACAAGTTCTTTTTGTTGACCCTCAATCATTTTTCTAGTTCTAGCTACAATAAGTGAATCAGTAAGCGTAAAAAACTCAGCAGGTAGTTTTTTTATAAACTCTCCAATTTTTGGTTCTGTATCTTCTCTCCATTCATTAAAAGCTTTTTGAGCTGTTCTAAACGAACCATCAATATTCCTGACATTTAAACTTTCAGAATATCCATGTACATCTCCTTGAACCATCAACTTGAATTGGTTTCGGATATCATTTAAAGAATTATTTATTGGAGTAGCTGAAAGTAAGAGAACTTTTACATTTTCATTTTTTTGTAAAATGTTTTCTAATAAAAACTTATAACGGTTTGATTTATCATTTCTAAGGTTGTGGCTTTCATCAATTACAAAAAGTTTCTTTTTATGATTTGTGAAATATTTATCCGAACGGTCTTTGTATTTTTCTAGTCGTTCATCTATCATGTCAGTATGAAATCTCACAAAAAACTCGAGCCCATCTTTTTCAAACTTTGATTCGTGATTTTTTTTGTACCTGTGCCAATTGTGCTCCAATTTTTTTGGACAAAGCAATATTATTTCATGATCTGGTTGAAAGAATTTCATTACTGCTAAAGCACTCCATGTTTTCCCAAGCCCAACAGCATCTGCCAATATTGCTCCATTGTTTTTTTGAAGCATTTTGATTAAACTCAAAACACCTTTCTTCTGAAATTCATAAAGGGTATTGTAAATAACACTGTTTTCTAACCTACCAACTTGTCTATTGAATTCCGGGTCATTTTCATCCTCTAAAATTTGATTGCCAAAAAGCTCAAACAGTACTTTATAATAAATTTCTCTGGGAGTGTATTTGATGAATATTTTTTCAATTTCATCAATCAAATATTGTTTGAAATCAATTTTTTCTTTTGACCCATCTGTTTTTAGGATTGTCTTTTTTGTATGAGCTTGTGGCTTGTTCCAAAGTGTTTCAAACCAATCAACCAATTCTTTAAATTGATTGTTGTTGCCTGTTTCTGCAATGTTTAATTCAATGTTATTGGTGTATTTTAACCCAACACCTGCTTCTGTTAAATTTGAACTTCCTGAAATAAAGTATTTGTTCCTATCATCATTTTCAGCTGGTTTAAAAAGGAAACTTTTTGCGTGACAAAAGTTGGGTTCAAGTGTCTTAGCAATTACTTTGTCTTGTTTTAAAAACGAAACGGCTTCTTGCGATAATCTATTTAGTTTTAATGCAGCTTCAATAGTTATGTTTTCGTTTAATAAATCGAGAGGTCTATTTTCTTCAATATCAAAACTCACAATATCACCAAGAACCAATCTAAAATCAGAGATCTTGTCATTAACGTCTTTTGATAAATATGCTAATGCACCGATGGTGAAATATCCTGTGACAATATCAAATTTTCCTTCCTCAGTATATTTTGTAATCCACTCATGGACTTTTAGGTTTTCGTTCTCGTTATCTAATATCATTTCTCAGAGTCTTCAGATTTTAATAATTGTTTTGGGTCAACACCTAAAACCTTAGCTATTTCAAATAGAATTTCGAGTCTTGGTTGCTGTCTGTTCTGCACGTAAGCATTCACCATGTTATAGCTTTTGCTTATCTGAGTAGCCAGCCATTTCTGACTTCTGCCTTGTTCTTCCAGTACTTCTTTGATACGATTCATTGCTTTTCTTTTAGAAAGTCCACAATATAAGATATGTGTGTAAATAGTCACTATAAAATGAGATGATAATTCACAGTTATTTGAGGGTGGCGGTGGGGGAGTGAAAGCTCTTTTTGTTTTGTGAGGCACGAGAAAAATAAAATGTGCTTGAATGTACGGTTGGCTTTTCCTTTTTTGAATGAAACACAACACTTGTATATGTGACCGGCACGTATACACCCTGTATAATTCATCATTTGTAAACGTTTACAAGTACTTGCAAACGACTATTTCTTTTTTGGTGTTTTGTTAGGTTAGGGTTAGAGTTCTGTCAAAAATAGGAATTATTTTTAGAATTGCTATTCGTTAGATACTATAATCCTTAGTGTAATGC
>Ga0136554_1000329_pt1 | contig 17339 bp, 20 predicted proteins | sample AntRauTorckE5431_FD_104637 | JGI IMG/M metagenome (GOLD analysis project Ga0136554, IMG submission 104637) | Saline lake microbial communities from Rauer Islands, Antarctica - Metagenome Torckler E5 #431 | ecosystem: Environmental > Aquatic > Non-marine Saline and Alkaline > Saline | place...
TAAATAGTTGCTAAATTTTTGTTACTCATCTGTTATTAATATATTTTAACTAAAAAAGACAGAAAGTGCAATAGCAGCTATCTGTGCTCATTTTCCATAGAAGCATGTTCATGCTAATTAGAGCTTAGCCCTTAATTTTAAAGCAAAATTTGGATTAATAAACTCAATATAGTCATTATTAAAATAGAAGTGACGTGTTTTACAATGCCTTTTAGATACTACTGTTATTTAATCTAGGTTATATTCCACTTCATATAAATTAGAAACACTGTTTAATTTTTTTGAATCATCTTTTTAATTTTAAAAAACACTCCAGACTTATGGAGGCTAAATGAGTTGCCGTATTTAAGGGTTTCCCAAATTTAAAAAAACTGCATGTTTTAAAAAAAGAGCAATACTTTCCTTTAAACATTTAAGATGCCTCCTAACTTCACTAAATGTTTTCAGATTCTAAAACTAGAAGAGTATCAAAATTAATGTCATTAGTAAGCATTCAACAAGAGCATTTTTGGTAGAAATTTAAAGAATTTGGAAACAAGCATTCTTAAATATAAAAAGATCATAATTATAACAAATCTATAGCACGCATGCACAATAAATGAAAAAGGGATTAATTTGTAAATGGAGGTATTAAATCTTACATTTACATTGAACTATACATTTTGGAATTTCAAGTTTTAAAAAAGTTACCTCCCTCTTAAATTACTCCATGAATAATATAAAACCAAGTGTCCTTATTGTTGATGACGATGCCACTAGTTTATATTTGCTTGAGGCCATTTTAAAAGATCTAGACATAACTCTTATTAAAGCAAAATCTGGGCTGGAAGCCTTGTCTAAGATAAAAGATCAGGAAATTGCTTTGATACTGCTTGACATAAATATGTCTGAAATGAGTGGGATCGAGCTTGCAAAAATTATCCAAAATGATAAAAGCAGGGAAAAAGTTCCAATCATTTTTATTACATCATATGTAAAAGAGGATCTTGAGCTAGAAAAATGTTATGAAGCGGGTGCAGTGGATTTTATTCTCAAACCTTTAGTCAGAAATATCATCCTTAATAAAGTAAAACTTTTCTTGGAGTTATACCGTCAAAAGAAGCAAATTCTTAATGATTATCTGAAGTTAGAAGAATCAAAGCATGAAAAGATTTTACTTACCCAAGTAGAAAAGGCCTCACATACTGGCAGCTGGCGACAAAATATTAATACGGGACATATTTTTTGGTCTAATGAAATGTATAAGATCTTTGGCCTTGACAAAAATTTACAGAAAGAGAATTTATTAGATATACTCGTTAAAGCAATTCACCCCGGTGATAAAAAGAGAGTTGAGAAGGTATTGTCGAGAAATATTAAAGACGATATTTTCCGTGTGATGGATTTCCGCATTATTCGGACTGACGGCAGTATGAGATGGGTGCATGCACAGTGGGGCCCAGAATATGGTGACTCGGGTCGTTTAGGAGTGCAGTTTGGTTTTCTTCAAGATTTTACAGAGCAAAAGATAGCTGAAAGTACAATCAAAGAATCAGAAAAAATGTATCGCACCTTGCTTAACGCCTCACCAGATGGTATTTTCATCATGGATCTGGAAGGGCGTATTACAGAAATTTCCGATATTATACTAGAAATATTTGGCGCTGGTGATAAAAACGAATTTATTGGAGTCTCATTTTTTCATTTTATTCCCAATGCTGAGGTGAAAAAAATGAGAGAGATCCTGAGCAATGCAAAATCGGAAGGATTAATTCAAAATATCGAATTTATACTGACCCGGAAAAATCAGTCTCAGTTCATTTGTGAACTAAGTATCACACTTATTCAGGAAGCTGATGGGAGACCTGATGCCTACATGGCCATCGTCCGCGATATTTCTCAACGAAAAAAGATCGAACAGCAACTTAGTAGATCAGAACGTATGGCTAGTCTTGGTGAAATGGCTTCAGGCATGGCACATGAAATCAACCAACCTTTACTTTCCATTACCTTAGGTATTGAAAACCTCTTCATGAAAATAAAGGAAGCAAATGTTGTGGACAAATCCTATCTTCATAAAAAATCTGAGAAGATATTTGAAGATATTTTAAGAGTAGGGAAAATCATTGACCACGTCAGGGCTTTTTCACAAGATCTTGATGAGTATATTTCTACCTCCTTCGACATCAATAAAAGTATTACCAATGCTATTTCCATGATTTCGGAGCAATTCAAACATCATGGTATCACTTTGGACATCCAACTTGATAAAAAAGTCCACCCTATCATTGGTAATACTTACAGATTTGAACAAGTGATTCTGAATTTGCTAACAAACGCAAAAGATACCCTTGGTGAGGTAGTGAAAACTCCCAAATCAGATTTTATAAAGACGATAATTATCCGAACTTATCATGATGATTACACAAATTTTATAGAGGTAAAAGATAATGGAAATGGAATTAAACCTGATGTCATCGATCGAATTATGCTTCCGTTTTATACCACCAAGGATGCAGGTAAAGGAACTGGACTCGGTCTGTCTATTTCATTCGGAATCATTAAAGAACTAAATGGATATATCGATGTTGAAAGCAATTCCTTATCCGGAACTACCTTTAGGATAAGCCTTCCCATACCAAAATTAAACGATAATAATAAAAATACTACAGCTTCAAAAGATGAATAAACTTACTGTTCTCGTCCTTGATGATGAAAAGCGCTTTACTGAAGAATTGACTGAATTCTTGCAGAATTCTGGTTTTATAACTCATGAAGCCAACTCAGGAGCTCAAGGATTATCGCTCCTCAAGAAAGAATGTATTGATTTGTTGATTCTCGATGTTCGATTACCAGGTGTAAACGGATTGGATATCCTTAAAAAGGTAAAAGTTGAATATCCCAATATGGAGGTCATCATTGTTTCAGCGCATGGTGATATGGATACGGTAATTAAAGCTATGCGCCTTGGTGCCATCGATTACTTGCGTAAACCGTTTCGACATATCGATATTCGGATCGCCATTGAGCGCACAGAAAAGTTTCTACTTCTGCAACGGAAAATGAAGCAAATGGAAGAAAAAAACTCTCTGATTTCTAAAAATCTTGAAGAGCGTATTGAGCGTCATTTTATTGGAATAAGCCCACAAATAAAGGACGTATTGGAGATGGCCATGACCGCTTCAAAATATCCTGATACAAACGTACTTATAACGGGAGATAGTGGCACTGGGAAAGAAAATATTGCGCGGATTATACATTTTGCTAGCAATAGAAAAGATGATGCGTTTTGTGCGGTAAACAGCAGCGCAGTCACCGATTCGTTGATGGAAAGTGAGTTTTTTGGACATAAAAAAGGCTCTTTCACTGGAGCTGTAACCGACAAGAAAGGTTTTTTTGAGACTAGCGACAAGGGGACTTTATTTCTAGATGAAATTGCGGATATGCCCATGAACCTGCAGGCGAAAATGTTGCGTGCCATCGAAGAAAAAAAAATCACACGAGTTGGTGAAACACAACCAATTACAACCGATTTCCGAATCATTTCTGCTACCAACCATGAGTTGGATACATTGGTGGAAGAAAAAAGATTCCGGCTCGATCTCATTCATCGACTCAATACATTGCATATCCATCTGCCTACCCTGAGGGAAAGGCCAGAAGATATTGAACCACTCCTTCTTTATTTTGCCGAAGATTTTTCTAGAAAATTCAATAAACCGTTCCCACTCATTGATAAAGAAGTCTTTCAAATATTAGAATCGTATGCTTTTCCCGGGAATGTAAGGGAGTTGAAAAATATGACCGAACGCGCCATTATTCTTAGCAAAGGCAAAATACTTGGGGTAAAGGATTTCCCAGTGAAAAAACACTCTAAATCAGAACTAAATAACGAAAACACGGAGTTGAACTTAGAAAAGAAAGAAACTGAATTAATACGGCTTGCTTTAAATAATAGTAATAATAACCAAACTGCCGCTGCCAATAAATTGGGCATACAAAGAATGGCACTTGCCCGAAAGATGCAGAAGTACAATATTAGCCTCACGGATAATGAGGGTTGAAAATGAGCACAATACTCTTTATTGAGCACATTTTCACTGCTAAAAATAATATCAAATATCTTCTCAGTTTTTTTTAGTTCTATTTTTAAACTGTAACTAACTGTAGTAGTGTGATTTATGAATACAGGCACAAATAAAAAGGTATAATTTATTTTTTGGCATATTATTTGGAAAGTAAGGTATAACAGGTAGGCCGTCCCTCATGTAAAGCACGGTTTAATATTAAAAATTATTATAATGGCAGTAGAAAAAACAGTTGGATCATCAAGTTTGGTAGAAGTAGTAGACCGTATACTTGATAAAGGAGTAGTAGTAGATGCTTACGTTCGTGTATCTTTAGTTGGTATCGAGCTTGTTGCTATCGAAGCAAGAATTGTTGTAGCATCAGTTGAAACATACTTGAAGTATGCTGAAGCAATTGGTTTAACCGCAAAAGTTGCGTAAGCAATGAATGTGAGTAATTAAGTTAAAGAGTTCTCTTGCCAATTATCCTTTATTTGTTTACAATGAAAAGCATAATTCGCCAAGTTGCTCTTGATTTAATTAATACTATTATTTTAAATAGATTACGTCGAGCCAGAGCATCGGAAAATTAAATTCTAAATTTATGGAACATAAAAGATTAACCATTTGATATGAAAACCGAGAATGAAAACAACTCTATAGATTTTATAGAGACATTAATTACAAGCTTTGAGGATCGAATACAGAAAATAGAAAAAACTTTTAGCTCTTCAGAATCACTTATTGAATCATCCCAAGCTTTATTGAATGACTTCCAATATTCATTAAAGAAACTTAAAAAAGAAAGAAATATATTAAACAATAAATTACGCGAAAACTTAGCTAAAATTGGCTCGTTGCGTAAAAACGACTACGATGGTATGATGGGGGAGCTTTTCTTTGTGTTGGAACAGAAAGAAAAAGAAGCAGAAGATGAATTCCATCAGTATTTAGAATATCAAAAGACAATGGCTAGCCTTCTTCGCGAAGGTGTTCTTGAAATAAAAAATATCGGACAGAACGATAATAAAGGAAATATCAAGAACTTTAAAATAGAGATTAAAACTATTTTAAAAGCACAGCAGGAAAAAAAAGAAGAGGCTACTATTAAATTTTTAGAACTTCAGGATATACATGAAAAAATTTCCAATAGTTTTAATGGATTAATTAATCAGGATACCCATGTATTTTGTAAAGATCTCAAAAATGTAAAAAAATACCTATTAGAGGAAATAAAATAACCTAAAAAAATAAAAATTAAGCGGTATGAGCATAGCAAACCAAATGAAAAATTTAACTGATGATATCTTATCATCATATAAACAAAGAGCAGCTGAGTTTCAAGAAAGGCTCAAAGACAATGCCGAAATTAATAAGAAAGTGCAAGAAACACTTGATGGTTTTCGTAAGGACCAGATGGAAATGGCTACAACCTTACGTGCAAGTGCAGCTAGTTTGCATACAAATTTGGAGCAAAGCCAAAAGGAACGATTGAAATCGTTTAAACAAATGATGGGCGGAATTCATGGCTCTATCTCTCAGATTCAAAGTGAAGTAGAAGAAATTAAGATTTCTACCACTGTCATGCTCAGTGATTTTTCAACCAATCATAAAGCGGCAGCGGCAGAGCTTCACAAAGAATTGGATCAAAATCAAGCTAACCTTTTGAGCTGGAATAGCTCACGCTTAAAAGATTTTAATGGTTTTATGCTTGAAACGAATGAAAAGATCAATAGCATCAAAAAAGAGGTGCGTAGTATTTTTGATTTTACCGATGAATTATTGGTTAAATTTTCTGATGATCGAATTAAAATGTCAGCAACCATGAGAGCTGAGTTAAATACAAACTTAACGGATAGAGTTACATATACCCGAAACATACTAGCAGAGTTTAATAAAAGCCTTGCTGAAACAGGTAAAGTAAACCAAGAAATGGCGAAAGCTCTAAAACTTGACTTACAAAATTCAAGTAAAGAACTTTCAAATAGCGATGCACAGCGTTTGAAGGACTTCAATGTATCGTTTACTGGTATTCAAAAACGGGTTAATGAAATTCAAAAATATGTCAATACATTTTTGACTGAATTTTCAACAGACAGGAAGCAAGCTGCAGAAACATGGAGTCAATTGATTAAAACAATTGCTAGATTAGAAGAGTCTCCAGTACATGAACAAAAAAAATCAACAACTGAAACTGTAATACCAACAACTGAAAAAGTTGAGGTCGAGAAAGAAGCACCTGTTAAAGAAGCACCTGTTAAGGAAGTACCTGTTAAAGAGGAAATTGTTTCGAAAACTGGAACAACTACAACAGAGTCAGTAGCGGAAATTCCAAAAATTGATAAATCTAAGACGGAATCTACATTAGAAGAGAAAGTGCTAAATTACATCAACTCACATAAAAAAGGGGTTAAGGTTTCTGATATGGAAAAACCTTTTGGCGAAACTCGAATGAGACTAGGTTTTGTTAGCAAAAAGTTACTGGATGAAGAAAAAGTTCAAAAAATTGAAAACCTTTATTATCCGTTGACCAAAAAATAGCGGAAATGAACACAAAAATAAAATGCGTCTATTGCAAGGGAAAAGGAATAGATCCATTTAACTTGCTTTCAGACATATCAAAATGTCAAGTATGTAATGGACTTTCTAGTGTAGAGATAGATGCACCATTTAGAATTTGTGTTTTTTGTTCCGGAACGGCCACTAATCCTCTAGGAGCAAGAGTTCCTTGTATTGTTTGTAAAGGAAAAGGTAATAATACAATTACTAGCGAATTACTTTGTGCAAAATGTATTGGAACTGGGCGGGCAAAAGATGGACTACCTTGTACAACTTGCAAGGGAACAGCATATAAATAATAAAAGAAGTAAATTATGAGTAAAGAACATAACGCAGTATTGGCACCCACTCCACAAGCCGATTTTGTTGAGACTCCATACATTGCCGATATTACGAGCCGAGCTCAAACCTATATTAAAGCAGGTTTTCCTGTGCACCTAAGGGGTCCTTCTGGAACAGGAAAAACAACTATCGCTTTGCATTTAGCAGGCAAGCTTGGAAGACCTGTAGTAATGATTCATGGAGATGCAGAATTTAAAACTTCAGATCTAGTAGGTGGTGAAAGTGGATATAAAATCAAAAAAGTAGATGATCGCTTTATTCATACTGTGCATAAATATGAAGAAGATTATTCAAAGCAGTGGCAGAGTAACCGTCTTACCCTTGCTGTTCAAAATGGCTTCACATTAGTTTACGATGAATTCACCCGGTCGCGTCCAGAAGCCAATAACGTTTTGTTGCCTATACTACAAGAACGTATGATGACCACCCAATCGACTAGAGGTGAAGAAACTTATATTAAAGCGCATCCAGATTTTTGTGCTATTTTTACTTCAAATCCTGAGGAATATGCAGGGGTCAATAGAACACAGGATGCTCTTCGTGATAGGATGGTAACCATGGATATAGATCATTTCGATTATGAAACAGAACTACAGATTGTCATAGCAAAATCAAAACTTTTATGGGAAGATTCTCAAAAAATCGTAAAAATTGTGAGAGGATTGAGAGAATCTGGAAAAACAGAATTTGATCCAACCATAAGAGGATCGATTATGATTGCAAAAACAATGGCTACCTTAGAAACAACACCCTCAGAATCCAAAGAATTATTTACAACAATTTGTCAGGACATTCTTTCTTCAGAAACTAGCCGTATTGGTTCTAAAACGAACCAAGATAGAGTACGATTAATTGTAAAAGATCTTATTCAACAACATTATTGATCTTTTATTTCTAATGATTCACAAAAAAATAAAATAATAATGAAAGGTTCAACTTCTTTAAAAGGTATTCATAGTATCAAGTCAATACAAAGTATTAGAAAAGATGCTGACGAAAACAGCAAGAATCCAAATTTTTTAAAGCTTTACATGCTTGAAAAAGAGCGTACCCGATTACAGAAAGAAAAAAAGGGTATGCATTTAAGACTAGAGCCTATAGATGCAAGACTGAAGGAAATTTCAGAATACTACTCCGCCTCTCTAGGGAAAAGAACCCAAAGCGGTTCAGATAAAAACCAGGGAACAAGTCCAGATGACGAAAAACCAGAATGGAAAACCGTTGGAATTAATTATTAAAAAGAAGTACTTATATGCCAGAGAATATTTCTCATTCTGTCAACTCCACCAATCTTGCCGACATCCTCGAAAGAGTCCTCGATAAAGGAGTTGTAATAGCAGGAGATATCAAAATACAAATTGCAGATATCGATCTGTTGACTATCAAAATTCGTCTTTTGGTGGCCTCTGTTGATAAAGCCAAGGAAATTGGGATTAACTGGTGGCAAGAAGATGCTTTTTTGTCTTCATCAGCCCATGAAAGTGAATTAAAAGAAGAAAATAAAAAGTTACTGGAGCGAATAGAAAAACTGGAAGCAAACAGTAAAAGTTAAAAAACTTCCCATCCAAAGCTCTAAAAAGAATCTAATATAAGAAACTATGGAAAATAAAAAAGACAAGGACGACTTGAATTTTGATATGCTTGGATTGGGAGGTATATTCAAAGGATTCGAAAAATTAGTTGACCTCGCTGGGAAACTTCAGGATCAAGATGAGATAAACAAAGAAGGAGAGATCAATCTTGATCACCTCAAAAAAGGTATGAAAGGGGTTTATGGTTTTACTATCAAAACTGCTGCTGCTGGAGGAGGAAAGTCTACCGTTGAAACCTTTGGCAATATAAGAAAAACACCTGAAGGACCAAAAGTGGATGAGGAACGTGAACCAATGATAGACATGTTCGATGAAGAAGATGAAATCGTTATCATTGCAGAAATGCCAGGTATTGAGGAAAACGATTTAAAAATTGATCTAAAAGGGGATATCCTTGATATTTCGGCAGAAAGGGATACTCGAAAATACCATAAGGAGATTTTACTTCCCGAAAAAGTAGAAGAGGGAAAAATGAAAGTAAAATATAATAATGGCATACTTGAAATTAGGATTAAAAAATAAAAGATGGCACTCTCAGGTTTAGATAATACTCATCTTAAACTGATCCTTATTGGAGGTAAAGGTGGTGTGGGTAAGACGAGCTGCGCAACTTCTATTGGCCTAGAGTTGTCGAAAACTCAAAAGACTCTTGTTATCTCTACGGATCCAGCCCATTCCATTTCTGATTGCTTGGGTCAACAAATGGGCAATGGCATTCATTTCGTTGATGGTGTTGAAAATCTTGCAGTAACAGAAATATTTGCCGACCAAGTATATGAGGAATTTAAAACAAAACATGAAGAAGAGTTAAAAGGCCTTTTTGAAACTTCAACTAATCTCGATTCAGAAGATATTGATGACTTGTTAAAGTTATCCATGCCTGGTATTGATGAAGTAATGAGTCTGATGACTATTATTGACATTATTGAAGAGGGTAACTTTGAAAAATATGTCGTAGATACAGCTCCAACTGGACATGCGTTGAGAATGATTTCCTCTCCAATTGTGTTGGATCAATGGATTAAGGTAGCAGCAAAAATGAGGTGGAAATATCGCTATATGGTAACAAGCTTTTCCGGTTCCTACCAACAAGACAAAACAGATGCATTGCTTCTTAACCTTAAAAAGACGGTAAAAAAAATTGAGCGTTTGTTTCGCGATCCTACTCAATGTGAGTTTATTCCCGTATGTATTCCTGAATCTATGGCAGTTTCAGAAACCAACCGATTAATTTTAAGTCTTCGTAATTCTAATTTAACGGTACGGCAGATGATTGTGAACAATGTATTGCAATCTGAAGGATGCAGCTTCTGTAAGGAAAGGCAAATAGGACAACAGAAATATTTAGAACAAATCAGCATAACTTATCCGAAGCTAAATAGAGTCATCATGCCTCTATTTGCAAACGAAATTAGAGGATTAGAAAAACTGAGTCAAATGAGAATGTTGCTATTTGGCTAGAAAAAAATAAATATATAATCTCAATTATTTTGAAATCTTCCCAAAACACGTTTATTCTTAAGGTTAAAGAAGCATTAGTAAAAGATGTTGGCAGGGCCATCGCAAGAATGGATCCCAAAGATATGAAAGCCAATAGTTTTGAACCAGGCGATATTATTATTATTGAGGGTAAGCGTAAAACTCCAGCAAAGGTTATGCCCTGCTATCCGGAAGAAAGAGGGAAACAAATCCTTCAAATCGACGGTATTACAAGGGAAAACTCACAGGCAGGTATCGATGAAAAAATAAGCGTTGAGAAAGCTATCTACAATCCAGCCGTAAAAATAAGGCTTCAACCTGATACTGGTAGTGGTTCGCAGAAGAGTAATGATGCTAAATATATTGGTTCACTTATCGATGGGTTACCAATATCAAAAGGGGATAAAATAAGAGCTAACTTATTTGGGTCTAGATCAATAGATTACATCGTAGTGGATACAACCCCCTCAGGGATTGTGGTGATTAACCCTAATACCAAAATTGATTTGAACTTACCAAAACAGGGTAAAAACAAATCATCCAAAGTATCTTATGAAGATATCGGAGGTCTTGGGAACCAAGTACAACGCATCAGAGAAATGATTGAACTTCCGATGAAATATCCGGAAGTTTTTGAGCGATTGGGTATTGATCCTCCAAAGGGTGTGTTCCTTTACGGCCCCCCAGGAACAGGGAAAACTTTGATTGTAAGGGCAGTGGCCAGCGAAACAGATGCGTATTTCCTGCATATTTCTGGTCCAGAGATCATGGGTAAATTTTATGGTGAAAGTGAAGAGCGTTTGCGTAAAGTTTTTGCGGATGCTCAAGCGCACGCACCAGCTATCATTTTTATTGATGAAATCGATGCCATCGCTCCTAAAAGAGAAGATCTGGGTGGTGAAAAACAGGTTGAAAAACGCGTTGTAGCCCAGCTTTTATCTTTGATGGATGGACTGGAGTCCCGCGGTAAAGTAATTGTAATTGGAGCAACAAATATTCCCAATACAATTGATCCAGCATTGCGCCGTCCTGGAAGGTTTGATAGAGAACTTTCTGTTTCTATTCCTGATAAAAAAGGAAGGCTAGAAATTCTAGAAATTCACACTCGTGGAATGCCTCTAGCTGTAGACGTAAGCCTTCAAAAGCTGGCCGAAATAACACATGGTTTTGTAGGGGCCGACTTGGAAGCATTGGCGCGTGAAGCAGCGATGACTACACTTCGAAAGATTCTGCCCAAGATTGATTATGAACTAGCTGAAATCCCTTATGAATCGTTGATGAAACTTGAAGTTTCAATGGATAATTTTTATGATGCCATGAAGGAGGTGGAACCATCAGCTATACGCGAAGTGTTTGTAGAAATACCTGATGTTAAATGGGAGGATGTAGGTGGACTTAACGAGATTAAAGAAGCATTAAAGGAAGCTGTGGAATGGCCCTTAAAATATGCTGAATTATTTCGTAAAGCAGATACAAAACCCCCTAAGGGAATTATCCTATACGGACCACCTGGAACCGGGAAGACTTATCTGGCAAAAGCAGTAGCAAGCGAGAGTGGGGTTAATTTTATTTCCGTTAAAGGTCCCCAAATTATGAGTAAATACATTGGGGAATCAGAAAAAGGGGTAAGGGAATTGTTTAGAAAAGCCAAACAGGCCGCACCTACTATTCTCTTTCTAGATGAAATCGATAGCCTCGTGCCCAAGCGTAATAGCGAAAGCTCAGGTTCTAATGTCACCGACAGGGTAATAAGTCAATTCCTAACCGAAATGGATGGTATTGAAGATCTTAAAGGAGTAGTTGTATTGGCAGCTACCAATCGCATAGACCTGATTGATTCAGCTTTATTAAGAAGCGGCAGATTTGATCTATTGTTTGAACTACCATTACCAGATGAAAAAACTCGTGAAAAAATATTTAAAATCCATACCCGTAATAAACATTTGCAAAAAAATGTTGACTTAAAAATATTAGCTAAGGAGACTGAAGGCATGGTAGGTGCCGATATTGAGTTTATTTGTAGAAAGGCCTCTGTGATGGCCATTCGTAAAATAATTGATACCCTCAAAGGCTTGGAAGCTAAGTCAGATGTTAACATTGTTATTAAAAAAGAACACTTTGATGACGTTATTCAATTTGTCAAAACCCAAAATCTAGTAAAGAAAAATGGAAAAAGGTATGATTAATAAAAGTCTATATATTTATGGATTTGTTCCAAATGATTATGATAATGAACAACTAAAACAACTAGAAAATATAGGTGTAAGTACCATTCCGTTTCGAAAAACATCGGCAATTGTGTCCCCAAAAAGCGTGATAGATATCAAGCAACTAAGCACAGAAGCACTTGCCGAGCTGATGATTCATCATCAGAAGACCATCGAAAGCCTTATGAGTATGGGATTTAACACAATCATTCCGATGCGTCTGGGTACTTTCAGCACTAATAGCGATGAACTAACTCGAATTATTGAAAAAGGGTATGATTTGATTTTGGAAATCACCGATAAAGTGACCAATCTTATTGAAGTCGAAATCGTTACGACATGGTCTAATTTTAATCAGATCATGACTGAAATCGCTGTGGATCCAAAGATTGTAGAGATGAAAGAAGAATTCGAAAAAAGTGAAACAGGAATGACACAGTCCGATCAAATAAGCATCGGTCATCTTGTTAAAAACATACTTGATGAATTACAATCCAAATACGAAAAACAGATTACTCAAACTTTTAGTCCTTTCTGCGAGGACATAAAGCAACATGAACTTTTGAGTGATCAGATTGTTTCAAATACCGCTTTTCTGATACCCCAAAGTAAGTTAGTTCTATTTGAAAAAGCCTTAGATGAATTGGATGAAAACTTAAATGGTAAACTTAATTTCAAGTTGGTTAGCCCCCTTCCGTGCTATAGTTTTTATACTATGGATTTGGAAAGCCTATCTTTTGAAAATATAGAATCGGCTATAAAGGAACTTGGATTGAATAATTCCACCACCGAAAAAAATATTCAACAAGCGTACATCAATAAAGCTAAGCTTTTTCACCCAGACACGAATTCGGGTGAAGATTCAGTTATAAGGTTTGACCAGATTAACAAGGCATATCAAACTTTGCTAGATTACGTAAATGCCGTTAAACCATCATCAAAAGAGGAACAATTTTCGTTGCAGAAAGATGCGGTAATCGAAAATTCACTTTTTCTAAAAATAAAAGAATAATATGGAAAGAGACGGTAAATATATTTATTGCATTATCGCTTCAGATTACGATAGTAATTTTGGACCCATCGGTATAGGAGATCGTGGTGATCTAGTAACTACCATAGGTTTTGATGGATTATGCATGGTCGTAAGCGACCATTCCCTAAGCGATATTGAGGTGAACCCTAAAAATATTCTTTCTCATCAGAAAGTGATAGAGGAGGTGATGAAAGAATTTAACAGCATACTGCCCTTAAGGTTCGGAAATATTGCAGCTACACCAGACGAAATACGAAACCTCCTTAGTGGAAGGTATCGTGAATTTATGGAATTGCTGCGTACATATGAAAATATGGTAGAAATAAATGTCAAATGCACCTGGAAAAATATAGATACTAATTTTAAAGAAATTGAACAGGAAAATACAGCTTTTAAGAGCATAAAACAGGACATCAAAAAAGAACAGGATCTAAATAAAAAAAATAAAAAAAGAGCTGAAGTCGGTAAAATGCTTCAGGAAGAGCTGCATAAAAAAAACAAAAATGAAGCTGAATCAATGATGAACGTTTTTAAAAAGGCTACATTTGATTTTAGGCAAAACAGAACAACCAGTGACGCCATGTTTTTTAATACGGCCTTTTTAATGAACAGTGGTAGAGAAAAAGAGATCGATAATATAATATCAGATATTGGCGAGGAGTATAAAGATAGTATCGACTTTAGTTATACTGGGCCTATGCCAATTTTTAGTTTTATTGAGTTAAGGATATTCCCAGAAAAGTGGGAAACTTTGTGATAAATTAAGAATTCCAAGGAATTAATTTAAAATGGGAAACATAGTGGAACAAGATAAAGATCAAGAAGGTATCTATTTGTATTGCATTATTAGGCATACTGGTTCAGTGGTTGAATTTGGACAAATAGGTATTGGAACCCGCCAAGACAGGGTATATACAATCAACTATAAGGACATAAGTATCGTTGTTAGTAAATCGGCGACGATGAGATATGATGCGCGACGGGTTAATTTAACAACGCATACACTGGTTTTAGAAGAAGTAATGAAGAAATTCTCTATTCTTCCCATAAGATTTTCAACGATATCCGACTCCTACGATGAATCAAAAATTTTAGAAATTCTTGAAAAAGAATATGATAAATTCTCTGATTTACTTGAAGAAATGAAAGGCACAAAAGAGCTGGGGTTAAAAGTACTGGCGATCGAAGAGCCTATTTATAAATACATTTTAGACAAATATCAAGATATCCGTGAATTAAAAGAAAAGCTGGCAAAATTAGATCCTGATAAAGCCCATTATCAATTGATAAAAATTGGTGAGATGGTAGAAAAGGCTCTCGTTAAAGAAAATTCTAATTTTAGTGATGACATAGTAAAAGTATTAAAGCCGTTGTCGGATGAAGTCAAAATCAATGATAATTATGGTGAGCGGATGCTTCTAAATGCAGCTTTTCTTATAAAAGAGGAAAACGAAACTGAATTTGATGAGACCATCAATGCATTGGATGGACAATACGGAAATCTTCTGTCTTTTAAATATGTGGGTACCTTGCCACCTTACAATTTCGTAGCCTTAGTTATTAACACTTAAGAGAATTACTATGATAATTAAAGGGATCGTTTTCATTGCGAAAAAAATAGATGAGTTAGTACAAAGAGAGGTGTCAGATGAGGGTCTTATTAAAGAGCGTCTTATGGCATTGCAATTAAAATTCGAGATGGACGAAATTACTGTAGAGGAATACGACTTGCAGGAGGACGAACTACTCGGATTAATTGAAAATATAAGGCTTGAAAAAGAAAACAACCAATAATTTAAAGCACCCCCTTAGAGTGTTGTCGTGGTTTGTTTAAATGCATTAATTTTAAAGAATAACTAGTGTTTAAAAATTTTAGACACTACTAAAGCCAGTTATTAAAAATAGTTTGCCCAGAGTGTAGTGTAATCCGTAGATTTATTTTCAGCAATAAATTTTATTAAGGATGCGGACGCACAGAAAATTAAAATGAATATTAGCTGATTTATTTACATAATCAAAAAAAAATGAGTAAAATAATAGATATTAAGACTGCTGTTCTCAAGTTTTTGAAAAGTAACATTCGCAGCCATGAAATAACAATCATAAAGCTTGATAAAGTGGATGAGAACTGGGAAGCGATAGCAGAGGTATACGAGGACGATTCCTTTTTAAAATCAATGAATTTGCCACCAAAAAATACGAGGCTGTTTTACTCTGTTAAGATGGATGAAGAAAAGGAAGTTATCTCTTTTGAACGACTAACAGAGTATTTTCATTAGTAAGTATTTTAAACTGTCACAAAATGGTAGATGAGTTAATATACGTATACTGCATTTCAGATAGTCTGCTTCTTGTGGATTCTATTTCGGATCAAAATGACCTAAAGTGCCTTAAGTTTCATGAATTTTATGCAATTGTAAAGCAGGTTTCTCCTGATGAATTTTCGGAAGAAAACCTAAATAAAAATTTTGATGATTTACCTTGGATAGAACTACATGCTCGGAATCATATTCGTATAATTGGAGAGGTAATGGAGAACAGGACTGTAATTCCTTTCAAATTTGGCACCATATTCAATTCTGAAGAAAGTCTATTGAAATTTATCCATAAGTATTCTGGTTCGCTAAACGAAAACCTTAAAAACATAGAAGGAAAAGAAGAATGGTCTGTTAAAATTTATTGCAACTACACGTTGTTAAATGAACAAATCACTGAGCTGAGTGAAGATGTAAATAACTTAGAACAGGAAATATTAAACAGCAAGCCTGGTAAAGCTTTTCTCTTGAAACGAAAAAAAGTTGAACTAATTGAAAAGGAGGTTCAAAAGGTTGTACAACTTTCTGGTCAGACCTGTTATGAAGAACTCGCTAGTCTTAGCGAACTGACTCAAATCAACAAACTTCTGCCAGAAGAAATTTCCGAAAAAAAAGACAGTATGATTTTAAATATCTCGTGTTTTGTAAGTCAAGTTAGGGTAAATGAATTTCTCGATGCTTTTGATGAACTGCAGAAAAAATATAAAAAAATAGGGTTTAATATGGCTACTGCAGGCCCGTGGCCTCCTTTTAGTTTCACTTCAATTAAAGAAAAATAATGGAGGAAAATGTAATTAATCAGTCGAAAGACATCACTATTGTCGAAATACTAGATAGAGTATTAAATAAGGGAGTTGTCATTACGGGCGATATCGTCATCTCGGTTGCTGAAATCGATCTTGTATATGTGGGATTAAAGTTACTGGTAACTTCTGTTGAGACAATGCAGGAAAAGCGTCTGACCATCGTAAAGCCAGATCAGGAAAAAAAATAGCGATGCAATGAAAAAAATCATTTATGCCATACTATTAACAAACCGAAATCATGTTGAAACCAGCGACTTGGTGAATGGTATTAAGGGCATAACGGATACAGATATATACACCATTTCTTTTAATGACATTTCTATAGCTGTAAGTGACTTTACCCTCCCGAAAGAGGCAACAAATAAAGAATTAGCGATCGATTTTGCGCGAGTTATTGAAGCCTTGTCACAACAGGTAACTCTGCTGCCTGTTCGATTTGGTACTTTTATAAAGTCGGATGAAATCGCAAACAAATTATTGATCAATCATTATGATTCTTTTCTCAGAAACCTTCAAAAAGTAGAAGATAAATGTGAATTTGGTTTAAAAGTATTGTACGATCATGATACATTTATCAAGAAAATTAGTGCAAAAGCAGTTGCAGATATTGATCCACGCGAATACTTTTCCACAACCACTATCCACACTAATTATCTACTTGAAAAAATAAAAAAGAATAAGTTAGAAGATACTCTGCTAAAATATGTCGAACAATTAATAGAGGATATTAGCCTGCATTTAATACAAATAAATCCTGATTCTAAATTCACAAAGATGGTCACCAATAGCATTCTTTTGGATGCTGCTTTTTTGATTAAAAAATATAAAAAAGATGAATTTATTCAAGCTATTGAAGTATTCAATCAGGAACACAAGGACTTACAATTTCTACTCACAGGCTCCTGGCCTCCTTATAGTTTCGTTGATATAGTCATAGAGCAATAATTTCTGAATTTGAAA
>Ga0136554_1000333_pt1 | contig 17252 bp, 17 predicted proteins | sample AntRauTorckE5431_FD_104637 | JGI IMG/M metagenome (GOLD analysis project Ga0136554, IMG submission 104637) | Saline lake microbial communities from Rauer Islands, Antarctica - Metagenome Torckler E5 #431 | ecosystem: Environmental > Aquatic > Non-marine Saline and Alkaline > Saline | place...
CGGGAACCCCCGGCGGCGCGCGCATCGCAGATGCCTATTTCGGCTTTTATCTGCTGGCGATGGGCAGTGGGCGCGCGCGTAGCATCGAAGAAATTTCCGATCTTTTGGACCAAGCCGGCTTGCGGATTGTCACGCCGGTCACCACCCGAAACCCGCTGATGGCGCGGGTCTTGGTCGCGCGCGTTCGGGCGTAGGCGGGGTCGTGAGGGTGGGGCTGTCAGATAAAGCTGTCACAAAACTGTACATATTACTTGACACTACAAACCGTCAGGTTAAAGTGACATATCGGGAAAGAAGGGTCGCAAAGAACGGCTTTCACTCGGTGCACTGAAACAAGGGGCTTTCCGCCATGGCGGGGGGATATTCGATGGAAACCAAGGCGATCCTGTTCGAAAAGCCGCAGCGTTTAAGCGTGGAGACGCTTGCTCTCGACGCGCCGACGGCAGCCGACGTGGTCGTCGACATCGATTGGAGTGGGATCAGCACGGGCACGGAGCGTCTTTTGTGGTCGGGCGATATGCCGAACTTCCCCGGGATGGGCTATCCGCTGGTCCCCGGTTACGAATCGGTCGGCACGGTGGTTGAGGCCGGGACCGATAGCGGACTTCTTCAAGGACAAAAGGTCTTCGTGCCCGGCGCCACCTGTTACGGCGACGTGCGGGGGCTGTTCGGCGGATCTGCGGCCCGTCTGGTGACCGCCGGTGCGCGTGTCGCATCAATCGATAATGCCTGCCAATCGGAAGCAGCCTTGTTGGCGCTTGCCGCCACCGCGCGCCATGCCATCGTCGGCGGCACGACACCTGATTTGATCATCGGGCACGGTGTTCTGGGGCGCCTGCTGGCACGCCTGGCCCTGCTTGACGGGGGTGCGCCGCCCACGGTTTGGGAAACCAACCCCGCCCGACAGGGTGATGCGGCCCTTCTTGGCTATCGCGTGATCGACCCGGCCACTGATGAACGCCGCGATTACCGCGCGATCTATGATGTCAGCGGCGATTCGGGCCTGCTGAACGAGTTGATCGCGCATTTGGCGCCCGGCGGCGAAATCACGTTGGCCGGCTTTTACAAGCAACCGCTTTCCTTCGCTTTCCCGCCCGCCTTCATGCGTGAGGCGCGCTTGCGCGTTGCGGCAGAATGGAAGCGTGCGGACCTCGACGCGGTGATCGCCGCCGTCGATCAGGGGCGCTTGTCCCTGGACGGCCTGATCACCCACACCCGGTCGGTCGATATGGCGGCGGATGCATACCGCACCGCCTTCGAAGATCCGGCCTGCCTCAAGATGGTATTAGATTGGAGTGCTTCCGCATGACCAAGATCGATAAGCCGACGCGCCCTGAGGGCGCGCAGGCGCAGATGACAGAACGGCTGCGCCAAGAAGCCTCGATCGAGCCGGACGCGATCCACACCGGCCCGGCCACGAAAGAAACCCAGATCATCGCGATCTATGGCAAGGGCGGTATCGGCAAAAGCTTCACGCTCTCCAACCTCAGCTACATGATGGCCCAGCAGGGCAAGCGCGTGTTGCTGATCGGCTGCGATCCGAAAAGCGATACGACCTCGCTGCTGTTCGGCGGTAAAAGCTGCCCGACCATCATCGAAACCGGTGCCAAGAAGAAGGCCGCCGGCGAAGAGGTGAAGATCGAAGATGTCTGCTTCAAGCGCGACGGCGTTTTCGCGATGGAGCTTGGCGGGCCCGAGGTTGGGCGCGGCTGCGGCGGACGCGGCATCATCCACGGTTTTGAGACGTTGGAGAAGTTGGGCTTCCATGATTGGGATTTCGACTATGTCCTGCTCGACTTCCTAGGCGACGTGGTGTGCGGCGGCTTCGGCCTGCCGATTGCGCGCGACATGTGCCAGAAGGTGGTCGTCGTCGGCTCCAACGATCTGCAGTCGCTTTATGTGGCGAACAATGTCTGCTCCGCGGTTCAATATTTCCGCAAGATGGGCGGCAATGTCGGGGTCGCCGGCATGGTCGTGAACAAGGATGACGGCAGCGGCGAGGCTGCGGCCTTCGCCAAAAGCGTCGATATCCCGATCTTGGCTGCGATCCCGGCGGATGAAGATCTGCGCCGCAAAAGCGCCAACTACCAAATCGTCGGCACGCCCGATAGCCAGTGGGGCGGCTTGTTCGCGGAACTTGCGGAAAATCTGCACACGGCCCCGCCGGTGCTGCCGAACCCGCTTAGCCAGGATGAACTGCTGAACCTTTTCGACGGCGACGATGTGGGCCGCGATGTGGTCCTGCAGCCGGCTACTGCCGAGGATATGTGCGGCAGCGCCAGCGTCGAGAAGAAGACCCTGGAAGTAGTTTACGACACCGTTTGAAAGACAACCGCACCCAACCCAATGGGCGCATCCGTGAGGTAACATGACCGACCGACAGACAGAAGACGACGCACGGGCTAGCGAGGTCGTCTATGACGATAGCGCAGCCGCCGCGATGTCGAACGATGGCGTGTCGAGCGACTCCGTTTCCGAAGCCCCAACTCCCGTTGCGGCGGGCGAAACGGATGGCCTTGGCTGCCATGCCGGGGCGGAGACGATGAAAGAAGCAGCCGTGAAAGCCGGCAAAAGCGAAATCTTGGCGCAATATGCCGAAGATTATCCCGCCGGCCCGCATGATAAACCACAAAGCATGTGCCCTGCCTTCGGGTCCTTGCGCGTTGGGCTGCGCATGAAGCGCACGGCGACCGTGCTCTGCGGATCGGCGTGCTGCGTCTACGGACTGACCTTCACCTCGCATTTCTACGGCGCGCGCCGCTCGGTCGGCTATGTGCCGTTCGATTCCGAAACGCTGGTGACCGGCAAGCTGTTCGAAGATCTGCGCGATGCGGTCTATGCGCTGGCCGATCCCGATAAATATGATGCGGTCGTGGTGACCAACCTGTGCGTGCCCAGCGCCTCGGGTGTGCCGCTGCGCTTGCTGCCGCAAGAAATCGACGGCGTGCGCATCATCGGCATCGACGTGCCGGGCTTCGGCGTCCCGACCCACGCGGAAGCCAAAGACGTGCTGGCCGGTGCGATGCTGAAATATGCGCGCGAGGAGGCTGAGCAAGGCCCCGTCCAAGCCCCTGCCAACGCGGTTCAAGATAAGCCGACGGTAACCTTGCTGGGTGAGATGTTCCCCGCCGACCCGATGATTATCGGCCAGTTGCTGGACCCCATGGGTTTTGCGCCCGGCCCCGTCGTGCCAACGCGGGAATGGCGGGAGCTTTACGCCGCCCTGGACGGCGCCGCCGTGGCCGCCATCCATCCGTTCTACACAAGTGCTGTACGAGAATTCGAAAAGGCCGGGCGTCCGATCTTCGGCTCCGCCCCCGTCGGGCATGACGGCACGGCGGCCTGGTATGACGCGCTGGCCAAGACCTTGAATGTCGACGCAAAGACATTGGACGCGGCCAAGGCCGCCCAATTGCCGCGTATCCGCGACGCGCTGGCCGCCGCGCCGATTAAGGGGCGGATCACGCTATCGGGCTATGAAGGCTCCGAACTGCTGGTCGCGCGCCTGCTGGTCGAAAGTGGGGCGGAGGTTCGCTATGTCGGCACCGCCTGCCCGCGCACCCAATGGTCGGATGCGGACCGTGAATGGCTGGAAGCGCATGGGGTTCAGGTTAATTTCCGCGCCTCGCTGGAAGACGACATCGCGGCGGTGGGGGAATTCAAGCCCGACCTCGCCATCGGCACGACGCCCGTGGTACAGCATGCCAAGCAACGGGCGATCCCCGCCCTTTACTTCACCAATCTAATTTCCGCCCGCCCGCTGATGGGTGCGGCAGGGGCCGGGTCCTTGGCCCAGGTCGTTAATGCCGCCCTTGGCAACAAGGCGCGCTTTGATCGCATGCACGCCTTCTTTGACGGCGTCGGCGCGGATCACACCGCCGGTGTTTGGGAAGATGTGCCAAAGGATGAGCCCGCCTTCCGACGGAAATACGCCAAGAAGCTCTCCAAGCTTCGTGAGCCGGAGGAGGGTATCGGATGCTAATCCAGGATCACGACCGCGCCGGCGGCTATTGGGGGGCTGTTTACGTCTTCACCGCAGTGAAGGGGTTGCAGGTCATCATCGACGGGCCGGTCGGCTGCGAAAATCTGCCGGTCACATCCGTGCTGCATTACACCGACGGCTTGCCGCCGCATGAATTGCCGATTGTCGTCACGGGGCTTGCGGAAGAAGAACTTGGCCAGACCGGCACGGAAGAATCCATGCGGCGCGCGCACAAGGTGTTGAATAGCGACGAGCCCTCCGTGGTCGTCACCGGCTCTATCGCGGAGATGATCGGCGGCGGCGTCACGCCCGAAGGCACCGGCATCCAACGCTTCCTGCCGCGCACCATCGATGAGGACCAGTGGCAGAGTGCCGACCGCGCCCTGCTGTGGCTGTGGCAGCAATATGGCGCGAAGGGCAAACGGTTGCCCAAGGCGCGCATGAAGAAAGAGGGCGATCGCCCGAAGGTTAATATCATCGGCCCGGCCTATGGCATGTTCAATATGCCTTCCGATTTGGCGGAAATCCGCCGGTTGGTCGAAGGCATCGGGGCTGAGGTTCATATGGTGATGCCGCTCGGCAGTCACCTCGCCAACCTGCCGCGTCTGGTCGATGGGGAAGTTAATATCTGCATGTACCGGGAGTTCGGGCGTCTTCTGTGCGAGACGCTGGAAAAGCCCTTCCTGCAGGCGCCCATTGGGTTGGAAAGCACGACCGCGTTCTTGCGCACGCTGGCCGATCTGCTGGACCTTGACGCGGAGCCGTTTATCGAGCGGGAAAAGCACACCACCATCAAGCCGCTGTGGGATCTGTGGCGCTCCGTCACGCAGGATTTCTTCGGCACGGCCAGCTTCGGCATCGTCGCTGGCGAAACCTATGCCCGCGGCATCCGGAACTATCTGGAAGCCGATCTGGGGCTGCCCTGCACCTTCGCGCATAGCCGGTCTGCCGGGAAAAAACCGGATAACGATCAGGTCCGCAAAGACGTGCAGGAGAAGACGCCGCTGCTGCTTTTCGGCAGCTATAACGAGCGCATGTATCTGGCGGAGTTGGGCGTAAATCGGGCGATCTATGTGCCCGCTTCCTTCCCCGGCACCGCCATTCGCCGTCACACCGGCACCCCCTTCATGGGCTATGCGGGCGCGACCTATCTGCTGCAGGAAGTGTGCAACGGGCTGTTCGACGCGCTGTTCAATATCCTGCCGCTGGGCACCGAAATGGACCGCGTGGAAGCGACGCCTAGCCGCATGCACCGCGAATTACCCTGGAGCCCGGAGGCCGCCCAAGCCTTTGAGCGCATCCTTGAAACACAACCGGTTCTCACCCGGATATCGGCCGCCAAGCGCTTGCGCGATGCGGCAGAGGCACAAGCCCGCAGTGAGGGATTGAGCGAGGTCGATCAGGCCTGCCTCGACCGCGCGCGGCTGACCAGCATCGAAGGGAGGGCCGCATGATGATCCTGTCACAAGCCCCGCTTTCGACCCGAACCATCGCCCCCTACCAACCGGAGGATTTGGCATGACGCTTAGCATCCAGAATGACGCACCACAGATGGGCGCCAACCGGCACGCGAAAGTCGACACGATCGAATATCGCCTGCTGTTGCTGGTGTGTTTCATCGCCTTTTTGGCCGTCGCCATCGCCGCGCGTTTGATGCCGTGGCGCTGGCAGATCTTCGGCGGGCAGGGAACGCTTGGCCGGTCGATCTTTGACGAGGCGCTATCGCGGGCACACGCGACCGCGCCCTACGCTTTCATGTGCTGAGGCGATAACCGCCCGCGCATAAACTGAATTCCGGTGTGGGGGGGAACCCACTTCGGAAATCCATCGGATCGATTTCGGTCGCTTCGATGGCCCTGGCCGCACAGGGACCTTGCGGTAACGGCCGATAAGGCCAAGGCAGTGGAGGGATTTCAATGGCTGACAATCCATCAGGCATGACCCCCGAGGAAGCCAAAGAGTTCCACGGTATTTTTATGATGGGCTTCATCGTATTTACCGTGGTCGCCATCATCGCGCATTTTCTTGCGTGGCAATGGCGTCCGTGGCTTCCCGGGCCCGAGGGTTACGCATCATTAACCGACGGAGTGAATATGGCGGTCGCCTATGTCACTTCGCACATCGGATAGGAGGAGAGAATCATGTGGCGTGTTTGGCTGCTTTTCGATCCGCGACGAGCGCTTGTTGCTCTGGCGGTCTTCCTGTTCGCTCTTGCTCTGCTGATTCACTTCATTCTGCTGAGCACCGACCGGTTCAACTGGTTGGAAGGTGCGAGCGCCAATGCGGGCGCCCAGGTTCAACTTCACACCCCGTCACCGACGGACGTGAAGCTGATCTGAGGCTTTCGCGAGACGGATGTGTCGGTCGGGGTCTAGGACCCCGGCAGCGCTGGACCTCTCGGTCCCGACCGATCCATTCAACGCCGGGCGTCCCGCGTGTTGAGGGCATAGCGCCCCCGCGCGGGTCACGACCGGGGCTGTCGGGCACGGGGTCCGTCGGTCGCCTGCGATATCTGGTTCGATGCCGCATAAGGGGAGGCCCTGAAAATGGCCATGCTCAATTTTGAAAGGAAATACCGCATTCGCGGAGGGACTCTGCTTGGCGGCGACCTCTTCGACTTCTGGGTAGGCCCTTTCTATGTCGGATTCTTCGGGGTCACGACCTTATTCTTCGCATTCCTCGGCACCGCGCTGATCCTCTACGGGGCAGCCATCGGTCCGACGTGGAATGTTTGGCAAATCAACATCGCGCCGCTGGCTCTTGAGTACGGCCTGGCGCTTGCCCCGCTCAAGGAGGGGGGGCTCTGGCAGATCATCACGATCTGTGCCATCGGGTCCTTCATCTCATGGGCGCTTCGCGAAGTGGAAATTTGCCGCAAGCTCGGCATCGGGTACCACGTGCCGTTCGCCTTCGGTGTCGCGATCTTCGCCTATATAACGCTGGTGGTGATCCGTCCGATGTTGTTGGGCGCGTGGGGGCATGGCTTCCCCTACGGGATTCTCAGTCACCTCGATTGGGTGTCGAATGTCGGTTATCAATATCTGCACTTCCATTACAATCCGGCGCATATGATCGCGGTGAGTTTCTTCTTCACCACGACGCTGGCGCTGGGCCTGCACGGGGCACTGGTCCTGTCGGCGACGAACCCGAAAAAAGGCGAGCCGGTAAAAACGGCTGAACATGAAAACGCCTTCTTCCGTGACGCCATCGGCTATTCGATCGGTACACTCGGCATTCACCGTCTGGGTCTGTTCCTTGCCCTGTCGGCTGGTTTCTGGAGCGCGGTCTGCATCGTGATTAGCGGACCCTTCTGGACGCGTGGCTGGCCGGAGTGGTGGAACTGGTGGCTCAGCCTGCCGGTCTGGAGCTGAGGGGAAAAACCATGGCTGAATACCAGAACATCTTCACCCGCGTGCAGGTCCATGGCGACCCAGACCTGGGTGTGCCGATGTCCGAAGAGGGCATCTGGCAACGGAACGGAAAAACCCAAATCTCCTACCTCGCCGGTAAGATCGGTGACGCACAGGTGGGCCCATTCTATCTGGGGTTCTTGGGGTTATGTTCCATCGTCTGCGGCGTCATCGCTTTTGAGATCATCGGCCTGAATATGTGGGCGTCGGTGAATTGGGATCCGGTGCAGTTCGTGCGTCTGTTGCCGTGGCTGGCGCTTGAGCCGCCGGCTGCCGAATATGGCCTATCCATACCGCCCTTGGCCGACGGGGGATGGTGGCTGATGGCCGGCTTCTTCCTGACGCTGTCGATCATGTTTTGGTGGCTGCGTATGTACACCCGGGCCCGGGCTTTGGGCATGGGCACGCATGTCGCCTGGGCGTTCGCCTCCGCGATCTGGTTGTTCCTGGTGCTTGGCCTGATCCGGCCGGTGCTGATGGGCAGTTGGTCGGAAGCGGTGCCGTTCGGGATTTTCCCGCATCTGGATTGGACCGCGGCCTTCTCCATCCGTTATGGCAACCTGTTCTATAATCCCTTCCATATGCTCTCGATCGTGTTCCTCTACGGCTCGGCGCTTTTGTTCGCCATGCACGGGGCGACGATCCTGGCGGTCAGCCGCTTCGGCGGGGATCGGGAAATCGAACAGATCGTCGATCGCGGAACGGCGTCCGAGCGTGCAGCCCTGTTCTGGCGCTGGACCATGGGGTGGAATGCCACCATGGAATCCATTCACCGGTGGGCCTGGTGGTTTGCGGTGCTGTGTACGCTAACTGGCGGTATCGGCATCCTGCTTACGGGCACGGTCGTCGATAACTGGTACCTCTGGGGCGTGAAGCACGGCATCGCGCCGGCTTACCCGGCGGTATTCGATGCCCCGGTCGACCCGACCCTGATGAACGGAGGCTGATCATGTTGGATGGTATCAAACAGGGTCTGGGCATTGTCGGCGCGGTCGCCGCCGCCCTGCTCTTCGTCGCATTCTTCCTAAGCTGGGAAACTCCGCCGATTGATAGCGCCCAAATCGGGGCGGATGGGGTGGGGATGGTGCAACACACCAACCCGCGCCTTGCCGCCTCGCTGGAGGACGCCAATCAACCGCCGATCTCTTTCGGCAGCATCCCGCCGGGTGGCGATCCGGCCGGTGAGGTTTACCAGAATGTTCAAGTGCTCGGCGATCTCAGCGAAGATGAGTTCAATCATCTTATGGTGGCGATGACCGAATGGGTGGCGCCGGTCGAAGAGGGCTGCGCTTATTGCCATAATGTTGAGAACATGGCCTCGGACGAGCTTTACACGAAGCATGTCTCCCGGCGCATGATCCAGATGACCCAGCACATCAATTCAACCTACGAAAGCCATGTGAAGCAGACCGGCGTCAATTGCTACACCTGCCACCGTGGCAATCAGGTGCCTGAATACGCCTGGGTTGAAGAAGACGGCCCGAAAACGGCGGCCGGCATGACCGCCGATCGCCAGGGTCAGAATGTGCCCACGCAAGCGGCAGCCTATAGCACCTTGCCCTACACCGCCCTGGAGACGCTGTTGACCAGCCAGGATGCGCAAATCCGGGTGGCCAAAGCGGCGGCCTTGCCGATGGGTGACCAGGATCCTGGGATCAAGGATGCGGAGGTTACCTACTCGCTGATGATGAATATGAGCGATGGCTTGGGCGTCAACTGTACCTACTGCCACAACAGCCGGGCGTTCCGGAATTGGGAGCAAAGCACGCCTCAGCGCCTGACCGCCTGGCACGGCATCCAGATGGCCCAGGACGTCAACGCCAACTACCTGATCCCGCTTAAGGCCCGGTTGCCGGAAAACCGGTTGGGCCCGGCAGGGGATGCCCCGAAGGCAACCTGTTCGACCTGCCACCAAGGCCTGCCGAAGCCGATGTACGGCGCGCCGATGCTGGAAGATCATCCGGTGCTTAGCGGACAATAAATACCGACACGCAATCCACCCCACTGGCGGGAAGGCATCATGCTTTCCCGCCATTTTTTTGCGCGGATTTTGTACGACGGTTTGGCGAGTGCTATTCGGCGGCGTGACCGCCGGTGCGCATGGTAGCGGGCACATCCCAACGGCGCCGCTCGCCCAGCAAGACCTCGGCGCCCTCCACCTCAAGCGGGTGAGAGAAGATGAAGCCCTGCGCATATTCGATGCCAAGCGCATCCAACCGCGCCAACTGATCCGCACTTTCCACCCCTTCGGCGATCACGTCTTTGCCGAGCGCATGGGCAAGCAGTGCGATGGTGCGGATGATTTCCTGGTTTTCCCGGCGATCATCTAGGGCGGCGACAAAGCTGCGGTCTATCTTCAAGGTATCGAACGGGAAGCGATGCAGGTAGCTGAGGGAGGAATAGCCCGTTCCGAAATCGTCAATCGACAGCGAAACGCCTAAGTCCTTTAATTCTGCCAGCGAGCGCGCGACCGTTTCCGGGTTGCGCATAATCATGCTTTCCGTCACCTCAAGCTTCAGGCGCGATCCCGGTGTGCCGCTTTGGGCCAGCATCAATTCGATGTCGCGCACAAGATCAGGATCTTGCAGTTGTCGCCCGGATAGGTTGACGGAAATTGTCGCCGGTGCATCTTCACCATAGCTTTCCATCCAGCGTTTCATCTGGCGGCAGCTTTTGCGCAGGGCCTGCGCGCCGATCGCCGCGATCAGGCCGTTATCTTCTGCGAGCGGTATGAAGTCAGCCGGCTGGACCAAGCCCCGATCCGGGTGGCGCCAACGTGCCAAGGTCTCAAACCCGGCGATGCGACCGGTCTTTAAACTGATGATCGGCTGATAGAGAACCAGGATTTCATCGCGCTCAACCGCGCGGCGCAAATCCGATTCCAATTGCAGAAGGGTAATGGCCCGGATCTGCATGGAGGGATCGAAGAGCATATAGCTCGACTGCCCCTTATCCTTGGCTCGGTACATTGCGATGTCGGCAGCGCGCAGCATGTCCTCTGCGCGGGGGAACCCGGCGGAGGGTAGCGCGATGCCGATGCACACCGATGTGAAGACCTCCTGCTCATGCAGGTAAAAGGCGGCGGCCAAATCGGATTGCAGCCAATGGACGGCCTCAATCGCATCTTCCTCGGTGGTGATGCCGGTTAGCAGGATGCCGAACTCGTCACTCGCCAGGCGGGCCAGTGAATCGCCGGGCTTCAAGGCGCTCTCAAGGCGTCGCGCGACATCGATCAGCAATTCATCCCCGACCTCATGGCCCAGGGAATCATTGATCACCTTGAACCGGTCCAGGTCCAGGAACAGCACGGCGAATCCTTCGCTCTCCTCCCCGAATGGCTCCTGATAGGGGCGGCGGCTCAACATCTGGGCGATCCGGTCCAGGAACAGCGCCCGGTTGGGCAGGCCTGTGATCGCATCGTAAAGCGCGTCGTGGATCAGCTTTTCTTCGGCACGCTTACTCTCCGAAATATCGCTCATCGAGCCGACAAGCCGCGTTGGCTTGTCCAGCACCCCTTTGGGCCAGACCGCGACGGCAGCGACGGACACCCAAATATAGGAGCCTTCCCGGTGCAGCATGCGAAACTGCGCCTGAAACTGATCGGTGCGATCCGCCAGATAATCATCCAGGGTCGCGCGCAGCGTATCGACATCATGGTCGTGCACGCGCTGAAACCAGTCGTCGGGCACGCCCTCAACCTGGTCGCTCGTCAGGCCCAAAATCGCCAACCAGCGGCTTGAATAATAGACCCGATCGCTTGTCAGATCCCAGTCCCATAACCCTTCCGAGGAGGCTTGGGCTGCCAGCGCATAGCGTTCCTCTGAAAGGCGCAGCGCCTCTTGCGCCTCCATACGCTCGGTGATGTCCGCGAAGGTGTTGACGTAGCCGCCGTCGGGCAAGGGACGTCGCACGATGGCAATCCAGCGCCCGTCGGCCAGATGGTCGATCTGGGGGGACCCGTTGGCAGCCTTGATGCGGGCTAAGCGATCCTCCAAGCCAGCCTCTGCGGCGGCCCGGTCGGCTGTGTGCAGGATGCCTTCTTGGTAGGAATGCCGGATCGCCTCCGCGATGGGCAAACCGGGATATAGCAAGTCCTTCGGCAGGCCCATAATCTCCCGATAACGCAGATTCCAGGCAACGAGGCGCAGATCTTCGTCGACAACGGAAATCCCTTCCGCCATATGATCCAAGGCGCGCTGCAGGATATAGGCGCTGGGGTCCGTGTCCGGTTGGGTGGGGTCGCGGACCGCAGCCTGCTGCGACGGTCCCGCAGCGCGACCGCGCGCACGGGCCAGCGCGAAGCCCAGCCCGAGGCCAAGCGCCCCGCCTGCCACAGCAGCAAGTGCTGCTGCTATCGCGCCAACTGCGCCGATGGCCATGGACCGAATACTCCGCGATGGGGTCGCCCCTGGAGCGGGTGCGACAAGTTGCTAGAGTGCACCAATCGCCCCCCGGTTGGTCAAGCGGCCCCCATCGGTTAAATAGAGGGGCGGGTGCAGGATGGCACCGCTTTTACGAGCGAAAGCCCACCCAGAAGCGAAAGAGTGCGCGCTATGACCAAGATAATCGACCCCCGCCTTTCGGTGGCCCCGATGATGGATTGGACCGATCGTTATGATCGCTTCTTCCTACGCCTTATTTCGCGCCGCGCCACGCTTTATACCGAAATGGTGACCGCGCCGGCGATTTTGCACGGTAACCGCGCGCATTTGCTGGGGTTCGATGCCACCGAACATCCGCTGGCCTGCCAATTGGGCGGCAGCGATCCGACCGCCTTGGCGCAAGCCGCGCGGATCGTGGAAGACTTCGGCTATGACGAGATCAATCTGAATGTCGGCTGTCCGTCCGACCGGGTACAGAATGGCCAATTCGGCGCCTGCCTGATGGCCGAGCCGGAGCGTGTGCGCGACTGCATGGCCGCGATGGGCGAGGCCGTATCTGTGCCGGTGACGGTTAAATCGCGAATCGGCATCGACGGGCGCGAAAGCTATGAGGATTTGCTGCACTTCGTGGATACCGTCGCCCAGGCCGGCGTCACCCGCTTCATCGTGCATGCCCGCATCGCGATTTTGGCGGGGTTAAGCCCAAAGGAAAATCGCGAAATCCCCCCTTTGCGCTATGACGTCGTGCGGCGCTTGAAGGCGGAGCGACCGAATTTGGAAATCGTGCTCAACGGCGGCGTCAAAAGCCTGGAAGAGGCGCGAAGCCTGATTGATGACGGGCTGGATGGGGTGATGATCGGCCGCGCGGCCTATCAGGATCCCTATATGCTGGCGGCGGCGGATCGATTGATCTTTGGCGAAGACGCGCCCGACCTCAAAACACGCGGCGACATTCTGCGCGAATTGATGCCCTATATCCGCGCGCAGCGCGCGGCGGGCACGCCGCTGCATCACATTACCCGGCATATTTTAGGGCTATTCAACGGCTGCCCCGGCGCGCGAAAATGGCGGCGCTATTTAAGCGAAAACGCCTATCGCGCCGACGCGGGCGCAGAGGTGGTCGAACAGGCCGCCGCCCTGATCCCGGATGAGGCAATGGATGGCCAAATGGAGGTCGCGAGCGCATAAAGGGTGTGCGCGGGCGCGTTTGGGGGGAGAGGACGCAATGCAGCATATCGATCTAGACGCCTATAAACCGGCTGAGATGGCCCTTCGGGTGGAGCAGGCCGGGGTCGCCAAGGCCAAGGCGGGGTTGATCCCACTTTTCACGTTGGCGGTGCTGGCGGGCGCCTTCATCGCCTTCGGCGCGATGGTCTATACGGTCGCGGTCACGGGCTCGACCCTTGGGGTTGGTCCGACGAAGCTGCTGGGCGGGCTGGCCTTTTGTTTAGGGCTGGTCCTGGTGATCGTCGGCGGGGCGGAGCTATTTACCGGCAACAGCTTGATCGTCATGGCCTGGGCCGACGGCAAAATCAGCGTGGGGGCGCTGTTGCGCAATTGGGGCGTGGTTTATCTGGGTAATTTCGTGGGCGCGGGGGCAACTGCGGTGCTGATGCATTATTCCGGTGCCCTTGCCCCCTATGCGCAAACCGCGATCGCGATTGCCGAGGCGAAGGTCGCCCTTCCCATGGCTGAGGCCGTGATTCGGGGCCTATTATGCAATGTGTTGGTCTGTTTGGCGGTTTGGCTGTGTTTCGCCGCCCGCACCGTGATCGATAAGGTGGTGGCGATCCTGTTTCCGATCACGGCCTTCGTTGCCATCGGGTTCGAACATTCGGTCGCCAATATGTATTTGATCCCCATCGGCATGATGGCGGGCGATGGCTTGGATATCGCCGGTTACCTGACCAACCTTATCCCCGTTACCGTGGGCAATATTATCGGGGGTGGTGTGTTTGTGGCCGGCGTCTATTGGCTGATCTATCTGCGGGGGCGCGATTAAGCGCTAGACCTTGCCGGCGCTGACCATCGCCTGATACAGCGCCTTCAGCACGTCAGCCGGGCGGTGGCGGCCTGCTTGCATGGCTTCCAGCCCGGCCTCAATCGCCTCGTCCGAAGGCTCCAACGGCACGATCGCATGGCCCTCGCTGCGGATCGCTTGGACGGCGGAGCGTGCTTGTTTTTCATAGTCCTCGTTAAACCAGGACCGGTCGGCCTTCTTGATCGCCTTGGCGATTGCGGTTCTGATGTCGGCCATGGGTTGGTCCTTAAAGCACTTCCGCTTATTAGTTTATCAAGGCCATGATTCGCCCGTCCGCAAAAAGGGAATAAGCGCGATGTTCGATCAAGCCGTCACCTTCCTCTACACCACCGACATGGACCGCGCGCGGGCCTTTTATGAAGAGATGCTGGGGCTGGAATGCGTGTTGGTGCAAGAGGGCGGCTGCCGAATCTACCGCACGGCGCCCCATGCCTTCGTCGGATTGTGCCGCGCGCGAGAGGGGCGCGAAAGCGACCCGCGCGGCGTGATCTTGTGTTTGGTGGCAGACGATGTCGACGGCTGGGCGGAGCGCCTGCGCGCGCGCGGTGTCACCTTCGAGAAAGAGCCGCAGGCGAACCCCGATTTCCAAATCTACCACTGCTTCCTGCGCGATCCGGACGGCTATCTGATCGAAATCCAGCGCTTCGACGACCCGGCGTGGCCTAAGTCGTAGCCCTACTGCTGCTACTGCCCCGCTACCGTCATGCCGTCGATGCGCACCGTCGGCGCGTTGGTGCCGTGACGGAAGGTTAGGTCGTTGGCCGCCGTCATCGCCATGAACATGGTCTTTAGGTTGCCCGCGATGGTCATTTCGCTGACGGGATAGGTGATGACCCCATTTTCGATCCAAAAGCCCGACGCGCCGCGGCTATAGTCGCCGGTCACGCCATTAACGCCCATGCCCATCAGGCTGGTGATGTAAAAGCCGCTTTCGATATCGCGGATCAAGGCCTCAGGCGTCTCGTCGCCGGGCGTCATATAAAGATTGGTTGTCCCCGGCGATGGCGGGCTGGAGGTGCCGCGCCCGGCATTGCCCGTGGTTTCTAGATCAAGCTGGCGTGCGGTGCGCAGGTCCAGGACCCAGCTTTTCAGCTCGCCGCCTTCCACCAACGCGCGCTCAGTGGTTGCGATGCCTTCCGCGTCGAAGGGTTTGGAGGCCAGTCCGCGCGGGCGGTGCGGGTCGTCGATGATGGTGATGCCGGATGCCATCACGCCCTGGCCCATCTTGTCCTTCAGGAAGCTGGTGCCGCGCGCGATGGCGCTGCCGTTGAGCGCACCGGCCAAGTGGCGCACCAGCGAGTTTGAGACGCGCGGGTCGAAGACCACCGGGCATTTCGTGGTCGGGCCCTTTTTCGGGTTCAGCTTGGCGACCGCGCGTTCGCCCGCGTTCCGGCCAACGGTGCTTGGGTCTTCCAGATCAGCGCCATAGACCTTGGAGGTGAAGTCGTAATCGCTTTCCATCGCGACACCGTCGCCGGCCAGGACAGAGACGCCGATACCATGATTTGAATTCTCATAGCCGCCGCGAAAGCCATTGCTGGCGCCAAGCGCGACCGACCAGCGGGCCCAACTGCTCTCGGCCCCTTCGGAATTGCTGACGCCTTTGACGGCCAACGCCGCTTCTTCCGCCGCCTTGGCGCGTTCGATCAGGGTTTCCGCCGTTGGTTCGTCTTCATCGACGCTATCAACCTCCGCGAAGGGCGGTTGGCCCAGCGCGTCAGGGTCAGCCAGCCCGCAATAGGGATCGTCCGGCACGGTTTTCGCCATGGCGATCGCGCGGTCGACCAATTCGCCCAGCGCATCCGCCTTCCAATCATTGCCGGACACGCAGGCCTGCTTTTTGCCGATGATGACACGCAGGCCCAGCTCACGGCTTTCCGCGCGCTCCAACTGCTCAAGATTGCCTAAGCGCTGGCTCTGGCTCAGGCTCATCGCATGGGCGACGATGGCGTCCGCTTGGTCAGCACCGGCCTTGGCGGCACGCTCCAGCATCTCATCCAATAGGCTCAGCGTGTTGGTATCGGCACCGCGTTCGGTCTCGCTCGTCATGGGTTTTCTACTCCTGCAGCCGGCTAAGCGTGTTTGGTTCCGGCTAGAAACTGTTAATGATCGCGATCAGAGTAAAGCCCAGGATCGCAAATAGGGCCATTATCATCTGCCAGCGGGCGCGGCGGCGCGCGCGCTCTATCACTTCAGGGGCGGGGCCGGATGCCTCTCCCTGGTCTTCGTCGTGCCTCAACTGCGGGGGGCGACGGCGGCCGGTTGGATTGTTGTCATGATCGCCCCGATTTTGCCGCGACTGGCGAAGGCGCATCCGAAGCGCCACCATCACCACCACCAGCATCACCAGCCCGGCGACGATAACCGGATTATCGCGCAGCAATTCTGCCATCGGGGATCACTCCACCTCGCGCGCCAGCGCCCGCCAGCCGATATCGCGCCGGCAATAGCTTTCCGGCCAATCGATGGCATCGACCGCGCGGTAGGCGCTGGCCTGCGCCGTGCGTACGCTTGTACCGCGCGCAGTCACGCCCAAGACCCGGCCCCCGGTCGCGCGCAGCGTGCCGTTTGCATCGCGTGCGGTGCCTGCGTGAAAGATGGTGACATCCGCGTCATCCAGCAAACGCTCAAGCCCCTGAATGGCGGTATTTTTTTCATATGCGCCGGGATAGCCTTCGGCGGCCATAACGACGCAAAGCGCGGTTTCATCCTCATACCAACGCAAATCGGTGCTGGATAGGGTGCCGTCGGCGGTCGCCACCAAGGCCGGCACCAAATCCGACTTCAACCGCATCATCAGCACCTGGCATTCCGGGTCGCCGAAGCGGACATTGTATTCAACAACCTTCGGCCCCTCATCAGTCACCATCAAGCCAATGAACAGAACCCCTTGATAGGGGGTGCCCTCGGCGCGCATGCCGTTGACCGTGGGCATCAGAATATCGTCGATGATCTGCTGTTCCAGGGCGGGTGTGCAGACGGGGGCGGGCGAATAGGCGCCCATGCCGCCCGTATTCGGCCCCTGATCGCCGTCGTAGGCCGCCTTATGGTCTTGCGCGCTGGCCAGGGGTAGGGCGGTCGTGCCATCGACCAGGGCGAAGAAGGATAGCTCCTCGCCCGCCATAAATTCTTCGACGACCAGCGCGTCGCCGGCGTCCCCGAAGGTGCCCGCGACCATCGCGTCATCGACGGCGGCGCAAGCCTCCTCCACCGTTTGGGCGACGGTCACCCCCTTACCGGCGGCCAAGCCATCGGCCTTCACCACAATGGGGGCGCCTTGCGCGCGGATATAGGCCTTGGCGGCCTGCGCATCGGTGAAGCTTTCATAGGCCGCCGTGGGGATGGAATATTTGCGGCACAAATCCTTTGCGACGCGTTTGGAGCCTTCAAGCTGCGCGGCTGCGGCATCGGGGCCGAAAACCCGGATGTCGGCAGCC
>Ga0136554_1000336_pt1 | contig 17220 bp, 17 predicted proteins | sample AntRauTorckE5431_FD_104637 | JGI IMG/M metagenome (GOLD analysis project Ga0136554, IMG submission 104637) | Saline lake microbial communities from Rauer Islands, Antarctica - Metagenome Torckler E5 #431 | ecosystem: Environmental > Aquatic > Non-marine Saline and Alkaline > Saline | place...
AAATTTTCTTCTTTGAGATTTTGATAACTAGTAAAACGATAAGCACAAATCGGCTCCAAATCGGTTTCCCCAATCTAATAAGTAAAATCCGCGGTTTTCAAGACAGCAGCTCGGTTCCATTCCGGGTTCGTTTCTAGCTAGTTCGTTACTTCGTTGGAACCGAACTTTTCGTTCGCTGTGGGTTCGTTAATTCGGCGGGAAACGAGCTTTTCTTTCAGTTTGGTTCGTTAGTGTAGCAAAACCGAACTTTCCTTTCGGTTCCGTTCAATTCCTATTCACTAACGAAAGACCGGCACTGGTGGCTCTTATCATTGATTCTCGTCGAGAACACGAGAATACTACGAGAACACGAGAATACTCGATTCCTGTTCGTTGTTCGTTCTCTGTCGGCCTTCTTTACTCTCTTTCCCAGCTTGATGGACTGGTTGACTCAATATGGTTGACTGACTATTTGAGCATTCTTCGCCACTAACTGTGGAGCATTCGTCGCCACGGTGGCAGCACTTCTCTAGTGTAGCATTGCCCGAGCTAAAAAACGTCAGAAGTGAGGCTCTTCGCAAACACCATAGATGTCAATCACGTTCAACTTCTTGAACAAGTGATCGTCAATTTATGTGGACTTAACCTACTTATGGCTTTCACTTCAGTGTCGCATCTTTCGTATCTAAATCATTATCGAAATTAAATTGTAAACGACTAGAATTGTGCAAGTTAAACCTACTCACTTCTCTTATTGTAACTGGTTCGCGCTGCATTAACTTACTTTCATCGGTGTTCTAATTGATCGCTCTGACCGTGACATGATCACCCGTCCTCAGGTTTTTCCTCGATGGCCTTTAAAGTCGAAGATACGTCTGCGGTGCCGCAATCCGTTGCAGTAGCCGTGTGCTCGACATTCCTGTGGCTGCTGCAGCTGCCCTTTGTGTGCCTCAGGCTCCTATTTGGTGGCCCTGTCACTGAAATGCTGGTGTTTGGCAGCCCACCTCCCGAGCCTCCTATTGTGGCAGCCCTCGGGCGCCCTCGTAGCTTCCTAGCTCCTGCTGCGGCGGCTGCCTTGAGCCCTCGCGAGAAAGCTTTGACAGCGCAGTTGGCCGCACTGTTAGAAAAACAACTGCTTTCTGGGCGGCAACTAGGGTTGGTGGTCAACGTGTACTACCAAGGCCGAGAAATTGCACATGTAGGCGGGGGAGTGCACCGCCCGAGCGGCGAAAAAATGACGAGCGACAATGATGATGCTGACGCGAGCGCCAACAATGATGTAATTGGGTCAACACTGAAGGCGTCGACGTCTTCTTCGTCTTCTTCAGAACAGCAGCAGCAACTGGGCCTACCGCAAGGATGGAAGGCTGTGGACGCCGAGACTCGATTTCTGATTCAGAGCGTGACCAAAGGTGTCTGTGCGTGCGGTGCTTTGACGCTCGCGGACCGCGCTTTATTGGACTACGACGCGCCCGTGGCCAAGTAAGGAGGCAATCTTACGTGGCCTAGTAAATTCGAAGAACACGCGTGCACTTTATTCTCGTTGTATATAGCCAGGGATTATTTTTGTGGAAATGCTATACTTGATCGTGATGCTTGTCATTCGCCTGGAAGGAAGAGTATACTTGTCGAGCTGCATCAGCAATCCAAGTCAACTTAATTACTTTTGCACTTTCAGGTATTGGCCTGAATTTGCGTCTCTGGCACCGGCAATCTCGCTGGCTGGGAAAGCGTCGCTGACCGTTGCGGAAGCTCTGAGTCATCGCGGCGGGCTCACTTGCGCAGGCGGTGAGTAAAAGAAACAGGCGGAAGGCATTACTAGGTACAGACTGTAGCAGTAGTAGAAATGTAATTTGGGCATAACATTTGGATGTTTTTGGCTTTCGAATTGGGCTCACATTGGTACGCTTGATCTGTGCTTCACTTGTGTGCTTGTCGCACCCTCATCTTCATTGTTTTTCATCTCAATCTCAATCGATACCTGATTTGACTTTCCTTCTTGGTAATTCCATGTGCTTCGCACAGGCGACGTGCCCCTGGCCGTGCTGCGGTCTCTTTTCCATTACGCCCTCGGTGGGTGGGCCAAAGCGTGGAGTGCGCTGGTGAACTGCATTGCTATGGCAACACCTGAGTGGGAGCCTGGACAATTTGCCGCTTATCACCCGGTTCGTAAGGATATGCTAGCATACTTATGATAGTGCGAGGAAGAGCACCGAAAGTCTTTGTGCCATCATTAACCAGACACTTTTAGCATAACATGCGTCATTTTCCTGTTCTTGCTCCTTGCTGCGACATAAGGTCGCTTTTTCGTGGATTTTGGGCGGCACTACTGACGCCCTCTTGAACCGCACCAAATATTGCTCGAATATGGTATTCGAAGACAAGTGCGGGTCGGCGGCTCTGGCCGCGGAACACGGGCAAGTCGGTCGGATTCGAGGCGTAGTGACCCATCTCGTGGCGGCGCCTCTGGGGATTCCGGCAAACGAAGCCATGGTAAGGTTGGGTTTGTTGAGAGTTTACGTACGTATGAACTTGCTCTGTGTATGTACTGTGCGTTTGTGGATACTGTTCATTGTTGTAAATTGATTCGGGTGCTGTTGCTGTTATTGTTGTGTATTGCTGTTCAAGATTGGTTCTGTGAGTGGTGAATCCCCATTTGGCTACTTAGTCCTTCATTCTTTTGTCGTACATTTCGATGTGCTGTGTGCCTTCTTACTTGCCTCTTGCATGCATATAGGTGGGCCGGGTGCCGCCTGAACTCGATTATTGCGTCGCTCGCAACGAAGCGCCGCCCTGCCCCGGTGCTCAGCTCAGGCGCACGCAGGCAGCGGCAATAGGAGGCGGAATCCCAGCGGGCTCACTCTTGAGGTGGGTTTGTGTTGTGTGTGCGCGCATTTGCTTTAAACCATTTATATGTGCCTGTACAACTACTCACGATATTTCCAACGGCGCTCTCAAGCAAAACGTTACCATCAACGCTTCTTTCATTCCTTCATTTTCTAATACCTTCTGCGTGGTTTGTACGTTACCTCTCTTGTTCTCTCAATGCTTTTCGCAGGTGGTTTTTGGTCAATGTGGCGGGTGCGTGGGAAGCAGGCATTCTCTGCTGGCTCTTCGCGTTGCCCTGGTGTGGTGTAGGGAAATACGGGGGAGGGGCATTGTGCCGGTTTACATTTATTGGGAGAGGCAGAAGCATACAGTCTCGACACTTTCCCAAAATGATAAGCGTTGCTTGCGTGCTGGATGACCCCTAATCTAGTTGCCTCTGCCTCTTGCCTTCTTTCGACACCTCTTGCCTCACGGCATGTGTGCGCATGCGTGTTCCATGATTCACAGGTGGCGCCGCTTGTGCTTGCCTTCCAGCAACGGCGCCTTTACCTGTCGAGCAGTGGGGCGCATCTTTGGGGCCTTGGCGAATGGCGGCGCGGTGCAGTCGCGTCCGAAAGATGATGATGATGACGACAGTGGTAGTGGAAACACTAAGAAGGGTCAGAAGAACGCAAAGAAGCCAGGTGCGAAGGCAGGTGGAAGATCTGCCAAGAATGGTAACGATTCTACCGTTGCTGAGGAAGAAGAAGATCGCTTCGCGAGCGCAGCGGCAGTAGCTGCCTTAGTCGCACGAGTCACGGAGTCTGCGGATGTGAGCAAGAAAGAGGCTCTGCCGTGCCGTCATCCCGACGGGCAATTCCCGAACGACCGAGCCCGGATGTCGTGCGGCTTCTTTCCCTGGTAAATATACACATGTAGACTTAAAGATACGGTACCACAAAGTGTGCGTTTCGCGAATAGATGTACGCTTGAGCCTCCGTGATTTGCCCAGGTAAAGTCCTGCATTTTATAAACAACAATGTGGTTCACTTGGTTGACACATTCCTATATCCACTGCACACACCATGTCCACGCACACCTTCAGGGCCTGCCCCGATTTGCACGGCGCGCGTGGCGTGTCGGGCGCAGTGTTGAACCACGAGGGCATGGGTGGATGCGCTGCTTACGCGGATCCTTCGAGCGGCTTGGCCATTGCGGTCCTCAAGGTGGGCGCATAATGACACCCCAATTGACAACTCGTAACCTTTCGAGCATTATTTTTCCCCTACATGTGTTTGATCGAGAGCGCATCTGCACTGCGAGACGCCTTCCGGTCAATATGCGCGTACATGTTTTTGTCTGATATCTTGTCGCTGCTGTTGTTGTTCACTTTTATTCAGAACGTGTACGAGCCTCTGAGCGTGCTCGGCGGCTCGGTGAGCCCAGATGTGTGCGAAATCATGGCCACGGTGCGAAACGCGCTCGAGATAGCTTGAGACTAAATGCATTCGTGTGCACGTGTTTCTGCGCATTCAAGGGCGCTCTTCGAAAGGCAGTTCTTCACTTGGCTGGGTATAACGATAAATCATATCGTCAAAATTTGCCGTATTTTTCGTTATTTCGCTAAATAACGCCCGATTTCACGTTCTTTCGGCGTTATTACGTGCGCTCCTTTGACGAAATCGAAATGAAATCTCGTATCGTTTACGAAAAACGGGCGTAATCCCCAGCCAAGAGTTCTTCACCAGTGGAGTTACGAAATAAGAAACGCCACTAGCGATGATGCTCAAAGCGCAGGTACCTCTCTGCGCTAGAGGGTTCGGTCAAATGAGAAAAGGGTGATGATGATAGAGTAGAGGTAGGTAGGGAGAGAAATACACTTTTTTATGAACCAGGCAGCCACCAACATTTTCTTTTAAAAACAATAAACTGGAAATTTACTCGAAGGGCTAAATATTTAAATAGTTTGGTTTTTTGGGAGGGATAGCAAGCAGAGCCAGTTATTTTACCGGCCAACAGAGAAGTAAGTTGCGCAGCTGGGGAATGAGCCGGGCGAACATACCGCCCACCTCAACTGTACTTCTTATCCATTTAATCCTCTCTCTTTTTCTTATTTGTTATAGTTCACTCGTTCACGCGCCCTGCTCTTACACCAGTCCTCCGACAGAGAACCATGCGATTGGAATTATGAAATCTTTCTTATAGTCTGAAATCCAACACCTAGAGCATCGATGCTGCATAAAGAGTGAGAACTTTAAATGCAGCACCACCTTTTCTCGCATTGCTCATTATTGCCACGAAGACTTCAGAGGCTTCCCAAAAAAGCCTAGCATAAATATCAGCACCAAAAGTCTGCTTGACGCCAGCGAATCTCTTGAAGCCTCAGCTCCGTGCCTAAAGCAGCCGTTACTTGGCGATGATTGTTATCGAGCAAAAGCTGAACATCCTTGGTGAGTGCCACGCGAGTCTCCTCGTCGCTGTCGTTTAGATGAAGGCTGAGTAGTTCTAATAGTTGCGCCTCGAGGACATCTTTGTGGCGGGAGAGAACGCCATCAATTAGTGATTCACTTTGAGAGTGCCGTGAAGACTTGTTGTTCGGTGCTACACTCATTCTTGTGCGATTAGCGTGCTTTCTTCCAGCGCCAATTTCTGTGGCTGCGGGAGAAGTGTGAACATGACTATTCGAGGGACTGTCAAGTGAAGCTGCTACACCATTCTTTTCTATGCCGCTATGCGTTGAACTAGCAAAGTCATGACCAACTGGCGGATCACTATCGTAGTCAGGATCACCAAGAGGTCCAAACAAACCCTCCACTTCCGAGTTGAGAACTCGAAGATCCTCAGGATTGAACGTTGCTTTCAGAGGGTCACGGTATCCAGAAGAAGATAACCTACGAATAGCAGGGCGATGTCGGCAACATAAGCTCACTGCTCGCTGAAGCATTTCCGATGCGCTGCGAATAGTTTGTAAGTGCTAGAATGTATAAGATGGCGGCAACCTACAGCGATGCTAATATCTGGAAACAGTTTGAGCGTTAGTGAAGCTTTGGACACCTAGACCTTATGATTTAACGACAATATCGTATAAAAAATAGAGATACTACGGGACTTGTATGAACTTTCTGAGTATCTGCAGCGCGATTACACAATAGACCTCCGCAGCCAGATGAGACGAGGAAGCTCGCTATCTTTTGCTACGAGCTACGAGCTCGAAGCTCCGGATCGAGCTTACTTCGATTTACTCCCTGAAAGGGGGAGGAGCTATATTCAGAGGTTCAGACGAAGTTGAAATACTTCGAAGATCGGAGAATGGACCAGCGACTGCCGTTTATTCCTATCTCTTCGGCTTATTGGGATATAGAACAATTAACTGCGGTAAGTTCAAACGGCCGTTCTGCGAATGGCCAAAGGAATAAATGGCAATTGCCCAGTGCAACACCACGAATTCTTCGGGAGTAGACGCAAATGTGTTTTTTTTTTGCTTTAGAACGTGCCCTCCCAGGACCCAGTATAGAAGACCATTGGGGCCCTCAGAAAAACACGACGCAAGCCGAAGCCAGCGATAACGATTGGTCAAATGTTTCGAAGCACAGCCCGCGCCGATGCCAGAGCCGCACGAGCCTCCGCATGAGATACAACTGAAGAAGTTGAGGTTTTCTCTTGCGTTTGGGCTGATCCCGGTATTGTTAGCGCTCCCTGCAACGGTGGCGGAGCAGCAAGCAATGCCTTCAAGACGCGCTGCCATCCAGGCGTAGCTGGCTGGTTTTCGCCTTGAACCCCCTTCGCTGTCGTCGTTGCCATAGTTCTTGACGCTGTTGATGGCGGTGCCGCTGCATCAGCACGGACCCAAGGGCAAAACCAGCGATGTGCGGCTTCGACGTCAAAGGGCGCTTTCAATCGCAATCGCTTGGGTTGAGGAGCACCTGCATCGCATGCTTCAGCACCCTCCTTTCCATTCATCTCGGCCACTAATGTGTCGGTCGCTCTAATTGTTGGAACGTCTGCGGCGGCTGCACTCGTAGGATCTGTATTGTTGCTATCGCAGTCAAGAGAGACGCAACGCCCGCACAAAGCACAGCTCACGTGGCCTGGTTTCGTTGCTACTTGCCACCCAAACAAGGCCATAATGCTGTCACCGTCGGTGGATAAAGTCTTGGCCACTTGAGAAGTGCTCTCCTGGCTTGACTCTACGGAAGCTCCTGTCGCCGCTGTTACTTCGACGGCGCCAGCAGGACTTGCCTGGGTGTTGCTGCTGCTGCTGCTGCTGCTGCTGCTGGCAGAAGAGTGCTCATCAGTAGCGGCAGTTCCTGCATCACGAGAAGCAGCGAGTGCGTTCGTAAGGCAGGACGGTGCGACTACACTGCGAGTCTCAAGCGATGAATTCGCCAGCTCTGAGCGACGAGCATCAAACGCAGCGGTAAGGTCGGAGGCAGCAGCTGGAGGAAAGTACGCAAAGGCCTCGGGGCTAGGCGACCCACGCCACGGGCACGAAGCAAGGTGCCCAATCTGTTCAAGGGTGTGCAAGTGAAATGGAATGTTTTGGTCAGGATCTAAGAAACTTACGTAGGCGTGGGACTCTACGAAGAAAAAACACGAGAAGGAAATACAGAGCGCCTTCATCAAGTACACAATAAAGGCAGCCGAGTGAAAAGGATATCACTCACGTTAAGGTGGCGAGCAAAATTGACAGCAGCTTCCTCCGTGTCGTCATAGCCGAGCCCACCAAATCCAAATTGCAACTGTTCAGGGAATCAGGTAGGTAGAAGCCAAAATTAGTATCCAGGAATTTAGACACGAAAGCTAAGACCAGCCATAAATTATCTTAAAACTGCGACTATGAGGTCTTGGCCTAAGCCTAGGCATCGTTGAGTGTTGTTGGCGCACCTTTTGGGCGCACGAGGCACACCGCAGGGTGTCCATGCTGACGTTCAGCCAGCCATGCCGTGCGCACACCATCGGGCTGATGATTTCAGGCTTCGCGAACCACGTGCCGCTGGAATAAGACTGCAACCTCTCCACGAAGTCTTGCCGCGACCACGGCCGGCAAGTCGCCGTTTTCCCGGTTTTCTCCAGAGCTTTGTCGAAGTCGGTCTCATTGCCGCCGAGCGCAGCTAAAGCGCGGTGGATCCGCTGAATGTCTTCGAGATGGGCCATTTTTTGACACAACAGAAGTTAATCTAGGTGAGCGATTGATAACTTCTTTAAAACAAAAAAAACGTGAAGAGATAACTCTCAATGTCGATCTTCAAAATTTGCTATTGGATTTAGTGTCTACAATCAATCTGTAACTCTTCTGCTAAGTTAGCCCCTAGCTCCTACTAGCTAGCTACAGTAGGACTAGCTTCTCACAAGCATTAATCTTCACCCTCGCCAGCGGGACAGCAGGAGCTTCCAGCTTCCAGCAGCTCACCAAACAAGCCAGTCGAATGACTAGAATACGTCAACTAGAATACGTCAAACAAAATGCAAAATGGTGCAGATTATATCAAACAACCCTAGGCTCTAAAGTGCAAAGGACTACCGGCCAACTTCAAGGAATGGCGTGCCATTGCAGAGAACAGGCTGGAGTGGAGATCGCGGGCGTACTCGAAACCTGTGCCTCTTTCCGAGATTTGATCCTGCAGGGTTCATGAGAGTTAAGACGAACATTTCATTGCACATTACACAAAAGGGCACTCAGCCCAGGGTCAGACTTGTTCTAAAGGATTCATCAAGACGCAGCTTTATGCTACTTGTTGCTGTTTCTTTGCAATTGGGGAGTGCAATCCAATCTAATCTAATGGCAATGGCAGCTACAGATCTCCATTCGCAAATCGCGATCGAATTGCGACCTATTTAAAATCGCGATACATCATCCCAGGAAAGTTTGGCGCAAGAAAACCCTATGTCAATCAGGCATGTCTGTTATTCAGGCCAACTAGCAAACAGCCCAAATATTACACATAAAAAAGTCAGGAGTAAAAATATCACAACAACCGCTTAGGCCTTAATGCACAACAAACAACAAACAACAAACAGGGCTGAGTGAAAAAAAAAACAAGCATATCAAAAGCGCGTTCCAGCTGCCTCTGCCACGGGCAGCGGGCTTTCCACATCGACTACAGCAAAATTGCTTGACCGCGCTGCGTCATCCGACTCCTTTGCAAGTGCAGCCATGTAACGCTGGAGTACCGCTGCGCACACGAAGGTGTCCATAAATCCAAAAAGTATGAGTATATATAGGCCCATCAGCGGTGTCAGCTTCAGCTCAATGTATTCGGCTGCCTCTTTCATGTTTTCAAAAAGGCCCGGAAGCTGGTGTATCATCAAATACTGAAGAAAAGAGCAAAGAAAGAACATCAAATGAAAAGGCAAACACTGGTATATTAGTAAAGGAATTGTGGTCTCATACCGCGGTGCACCCGAAGACTTCAGGAGCGGCAACAACCGAAAGATAGTCAATGACGGCAGCTAAAGTTCGCTGCCGATATGAACGCATTGGGGTGTACCAGAGCAAAATTGCACAAAAAGATCTCGTAAGTGGTGCAACGACTACAAACGCCATCGCCATCGACGAAAGCCCTCGATTTTCACCCTCGATGTGGTTGGGTTCTGAGACTGTGCTGATGGCGGTAAAAACTGTGTAGGTTTCAATGATGTCAGCGCGCATTTTTTCGTTGATAATGAAATCTTCCTGGATGTGCTGCAATGATAAGAAGTAATCGCGGAACAGTTAGTAACTCTAGATTGTCTTTTGTATGAGCTCTTCTAAAACATGCAGAGAAAGCGCCAATACTCACAAGTTTGAAGTGATACTCGAGGTGAAAGAAAGGTGCAGTCATTGCAAATATGAGCCCAGCAAATGAGAACAAGCTGCAAATTGAAATTAAAGTGGTGCCGATGCGGTTAGATTGACTGCTTGATCGTATCATAACGCTTTTGAGCGGCAAGGGTGCATAAAGAGTATTTTCAGGTTCGGCGAAAACTTTCTGGTGCTTGAAATTTAACGCGCGACTCAGCAGAAAGTGCCCCAAGAATTGAGAGCAAACCAAAGCAATTGCGAAGAGGAAGCAGCCACGAAGGGCAACGGCTTGCGTCCAAATATCAAGTCGCATGTGACGAGTGATGAAGAAAACAGCAGTAATTTGGTCTTTGATGTGAATATCGATACGAACGCACAGCACTGTCATGACTACGATCCAAATATCCAGAAATGACCATTTTGCAAAAATAGACAAGAACATCCACCATCTTGAGAGTTGCTTGCGAGTGCGTCCCAAATAATCGACAAGTGCTATCATGACAAGCTTGAAGTAGGGGAAGATACCCGACCAGCAAAAAACAATCATAGCCAATAATGGAGCACCATCGGCCCACAACTATGTAAAAGAAAGAAAAAAAAGTAAGTTATATTGGGAACTCGTTGTGTTAAATACGAGCAATCTATCTGCTATTCTGACCTGTTGAACGCCATTCCAGAGGTTATACGAATAAGTCTTGCCATCTCCACCTTTCGTAGTCTCTTTCACTTCATAAAAGTAGTCATATCTCTGTAATCAAAATTTTAATCATTTAATACAAGCGATGCGATGTCAATTTGAAGGCTAAGTAAATAGAATGAAATCAATGATGAGAAGAACAATTTATGTTAAGACTTGAGAAATGTGTTGATGACAACAGAAGCAGGCCTACCGTTTCAAAAGTAAGTTGAAGTTGAGAGAGTGCAATGATGCAGTCAATTAGCAAAACCGCGAATGGGCCACAAAATTTTCTGTAGGCTGAGAATCCTTCTTCGTCATCAACATCTTCTTCGTCATTCTCATCCCGCGGTAGTCTGCGATAGCCGTTTTTTTTTTGGCTAGCATACCCGCCAACCTCGTTGCGCTGTTCTTGCTGCATCATCTCCAGTTGATGATTCGAAGCTACGTCTTCTACTGCCTCGGGCTTTCTTTCAGAGCCATCTATAGAAGCTACTTTCGGCTTGCTTCGTTTTTTAGTCTCGGCATTTTTGCTTTTCGGGTCATTGACTGCCTTCTTGCCCGCCTTACCAACCCCCGCTTTTAATGTGTCACTCATTTGCTTGTTACGGCTCGGGTTCGCTTCATCGGTGTATCCAATTTTCGAGGAGGGCATACGAATCTCGAAAAGTCTAGCAATAAAGTCCTTCAAGTACTACTCTGTAGTAAAATGGTTATCTTGATATTGAAGATCAAAAGTGAGGGCGAGGGTTTGCAAACTAGGCCTTCTCGTTCACTTCAAGAAGTACTAGAGGCAATTTATAGAGACTTACTACAGTAACTGATCTCAGTGATATGCGCTGCGTCATAGTCAGTTTTTCGAATAACAAACAAAGACCGTGGAAGGATACGGGAAGCTTTCTCAAGGAGCTATCAACGAATTTGAAGAGAGCGTGCTGCTGCTAGAAGATAGAAATGTTATTAATCAATAAATTTTTGAGCAGTTTCTTCAAAGCAAGAGTTTTGAAGACAATTGCTATCGTACTACCATGTCAAGCTTTGAGATGCTTCGATGCTTCAGATCTGTAGTAGCCTAAGGAGTACAAAGTTTACAACAAAGTAGTCGTTGCGGTCAACGACAGCGTACAGATGATAGCATCCGTGTTAAAAACCCGTACAGGGGGTGATCCCATAAACCGATCTCCCTTGCGTTTTCGTCTCGGACACGCCGAGAAGAAGCTTGCTCCGCTTTCGATCATGGCAAAGCGCAGTAATAAGTAAATTTAGAACAAAACCTATGCATCTGCGAGATTTCCACGGCCGAAATCAAATGCAGTTCGGAAGGCCAACATTGACTTCACGCCCCGCGCTTCGTCTCGGCGGATTCCCCCATTGTATTTGCGACGTCAAGAATGACAGAGACAGAGGACGGAGGACGGGGAGGACAGACCAAGAAACACAACACAGTCCAGCGCTCATGCATAGAAACCACGCACCATTACCACATCAGCACGCTAACGCCGCACACGAGCACACAGCCCACATACCCAAAAGCCACCCAGGACCGTACTTTTTCAGCTCAAATATGCATGTCCATGTCCCTCCCTGTATCCCTGTTCTTGTGTTTCTCTTTATGCCTAGCTGTATGCTATATGCTGTATGCTGCTTGTGGAAAACAGTCTGCAGGTGGAAGCTGTTGACGGTGCTATCGCTGGGAGCGCTATAGCAGCGCCAACAGACGCGCTATCTGGAAATGACAACGGAGATGCTCTTGCTGTTTGCCAAAAAGAGCTTGCAGTGGCAAAAGAAGCGCTCTTACTAGAGAAAAAAAACCACGAGAAGACGCGGGATTCTGTTTCTCAGTTGCGCACGGAGCTCGGTAATGTCCGAGACGAGCTTGCAGCTGAGAAACAGAAAGACGCCACGCTCGAATCCACGTTAGCGAAAGAACGAGAACACGAGCATGAGCTTGAAGAAGACCTGAAAAACAGTACGAAATCGACGGCCGCACTAAAAAAAGAAGTAGCTGCTCAGAAATCACAGCTGGAAGCACGGGCCGCTGAAGTGAAAAAGCTCGAAGAAGCCCTTGCGGACGTTCGAACGCTAATATTTTCTTGTACTTTTGTTTTTCTCGTTCGTCTTCTTCTTTTATTTTCTTAATTTACCGTTCATGATTTTCATGTTCTAAATTCGGAAATTTGATGGCCAGTAGGTACTTTAAAGTATCAGTAATCGGGTTATAAGCAACTGCGGTTGTCTTAACTCTTCAGTCGCCGGTACTTTTAAGGTCTTGATTACGACGAGGAATCCTGTTCAACCACACATTACACAAAGGGAAACTCAGCCGCCCACTTTCTCGAGCGGAATGCTGCAGCTTTTCTTGTCTTTGGTGTAGGTGTCGTCGGACCGGCGTCCGCTTTGGTCGTAAAAGATGCCACGCCCGTCGCGCTGGTCCGACCGCCACTCGCCGTAGTAACGCATTCCGTTGGGCCAATAATACTCCCCGTAGCCGTGCCGCATGCCGTTTTTGAAGTCTCCTTGGTAGTAATCGCCGGACGCGTACTTGAAGACACCACTTCCGTGCATTTTCCGCTGCAGAGCTACTGGTGGCTGGCTCCCAGGAGCATTTTGTGCATTCAAAGCATTTCCACCAGCAAAGGCTGCGCTGTTCTTGTCCTGAGTGGCCACCTGAGACGGCAAGCCATAGTGGCTGCTGCTCCCTCCAGCGGCCGCCGCAGCCGGCATGATTTTCCAGGACCCGTAGTACACGTCGCCATTTTGCCACGCCACTCGATCGCGTTCCAGCGACGCAAGGTCCTGTGTTTTGTAGCAAATAACACCAAATATCAAATCAATGAAAAGAATAGAAAAGCTCAGGGATGCAAACAGTGCCCAAAATTGCCAATCAGCAAACTAACGTGTGTTGAGAAAATACGAATTACCTGGTCGTAATCGCCGCTCGCTTCGCAGCTTTCGCGCGTCGGTAATTCTGCAAGCTGGTACTTTTTCGCGACCCGCTCGAGCAACTGCTGCTCGGCGCCACTGTACTCGATGGCGAAGTGATCCACCTGAAGTGTGAAGGGATTGCTCAGGGAGGAGGAAAGAAGCCTAAGAAAGTGCTGCAGCACAGGGCCTCGGGCAAAGGATGAGAAAGACACACACGTTCTCTCAAGAAACACGGCATTTCTGTTACGTCTCATTCAAAAAAACAGGAAACTGTATCTGACCTGGTCGAGTTTCGAGGGGTTCACGCGGTGGTACAAACAGCGCAACAAATGCAGAGCTTCTCGCCTAGCTCCATGCACTCGTGCCATGTCCTGCCAGAACGCCTCGTCTTCGTCTTCCTCTTCGCCGTGCGCGCCCCACCCGTCATCTAGCCGTTGGCCCGACAACCCTTCGGCAATGCTGTGCCGCAGCTGAGAAGCTCCGACAATGTCCCAGGAGCCAAGAGAAGGCTGCGCCGCCACGACTACCGATGCAAACGTCAGTGGGGACTCCAACTGCAGTGTCACCTCGCTGCCGTCTTTGCTCTTCTTGTTCTTGGTCTTCTTTCTCTTCTTGCCATCGTCGCTTCCTTCACCCGCTTCATCCTCCACTAAGCCAGCCTGAAGTGCTTTCTCTCGCGCCCTTTTCAGAGCTCGTTCCTGGTCTGCCTGCTCCTGAGCTCGAGCCAAGCGCTCGACTACAAGCCTGGACGAAGACGAAGACGAAGAAGAAGAAAAGGTGGGATCGGCACCGTCATTTTCCTCTCGGTGCAGGACACCATCGACATCGCCATTGCTACTGCCACTCCCACTGCTTGCGTCTCCTTGCTGAATTCCCCCTCTTAAAAGGGCGGCTTCTAGGTTAGCGTCAGCCGCATCGGCTAGTCGAGCAGCAATCGAAAAAGAAGAAGATGAAGACATTTTCGAAATTGCCGGTTTATCGTTGTTTGCGGAATCAGCAGCAGCAGAAGCAGGCAGGGGCGTTACTGCGCCGCTCATTACCCACTGTTTGGAGAACGTAACCTTCAAGGAAGGTGACTGCGCCTGCACTGCGCGTTGGAGTGCCACAGCCCAGTCTTGGCCGTTTCGAACGCTTAAACCTTCTGCTTGCACCATCAGCCACCCAACACGCACGCCTGCACCCGCTGCCGCGCCGCTAGGGTCAATGTGCCCCACTTTCAAACCGTTACCGCTATTTTTGCTGCTGCTCTCACTACTACCACTACTCGTACTGCTACTGCCACTGCCGGTGGGTAAGAGCCGCCAACCAAAGAAACTACTGCCGCTCGCTTCATCAATTCTGTCCCTGTCACTATTGTCGCCAAAATAATGGGCCAAAGTAAATGTGACATTGGTTTCTAGCAGCACTTCGTGGTCGCTGCCAGGGCTGCCAACGTCAGCAGCAACATTGGTTGTGTGAGCTGGCGTTGAAGAAGCATCCAGCACGGGGAGGCCACATGTAGAGTCCTCTAAACACACGGGGACATTGGCCGCATCGGCGCTGGATGCGCCCCCAACTTCCGAAAGACGGCTGTTGGAAGTAGAGGCAGGCTTGAGCCCAGTGGAAAAGCCCCGGCCGTCGTCAGAATCCGGGGGTTGAAACACGGGCGGGGCTGGAATGCGGTGCTGCATGATTTGCGGCGTTGTCGCAGTGGCAGTCGACGCGGCTGAGGTGGCTGCATCAGTCGACGCAGCAGGTGATGGTGGTGATGCTACTGCAGCAGTGGCGGTGGCGGTGGCGGTGCTTGGTGGTAAAGTAGAGCGAGTCACAGTGGTGGCGCTGCTTTTGCTGAGCGTGTGTTTGGACCCGAAGATCTGAGCGGAGACCGCGTCATCGACTATGAGGTTCTGCCGTCGCAAAGAGGCCTGTGCGATCGTATCATGGTTGATGAGGCACACGATTAAAAGTAGTGAAGGTGAGCAAAAGAAATAGAAACAACGCATGCGCGTCTGCATGATAAATCAACGAAATAATTTGGAACTTGAGTGCATGCCTTTTCCAACTGTGAGGGAAAAAAAATAAGAAGGAAATCTTACAACCTAGTACACAAAACTTCTCGCGACAGCTCTCAAACCACACCTCTCGCTGGTCGAGCATCGCTTCTAAGTCTTCCTCTAAGAGCTGAGCCCGTGGCCCCGAGCAGTGCGTTCGAAACAGGGTGGCAGTGGCCTGCAGAGCTACATTCGGAACCAAATCCAAACTTCCCAGCTGCTTGCCCGTCAATGGTGACGTCACATGACCTCGCTGCAGCCACCGCTTCAGTGCCGCGAGCTCTACGGAAGTGCCGTCGCTCAGTACATGTGGCGACACGAACACCCGGCCGGTCAAAGGGCACTTTAGAGCCGCCTGTAAATGAGGGAAAGTGGAAAGCAGAGTGAGAAAGATGGAGAGCATGAGTAAAGATGTAGAGAAAGCGATACTGCATGACGCTAATCGAGGGCCATATTAATACCCAGAGAAACATACTATGAAGATTGATGAAAAGAGGGTGCGAATGTTCCTGAGTGTACGCTTGCATTACACTAGAGCTAGGGTCATAGCTACTTAAAAGTGAGGCTACGAGCTACGAGGCAGTTGCTGCGGCAGTGTAGCTACGATGAGAAGCAAAATGACTACAAATACAAAGAATATTTGACTGTGCACAGTTTACCTGCAAGTCTTTACAAATGACTTTCTCCTCCTCTGCATTCGCGAAAGCCAATGCCACCACCTAAGATTAATCGCCGAGAGAGTATGCAACTGTGAGGAGAAGCCTCAAGGGGAAAGATGTTATAGAACCGACGTTACCGATACGGCTAAGCATGTAAGCCAGTGCATAGGCTGCTTGAGGAATCGTTTCTCGACTGATGATGAGAGCCGGGCCTACGGTGCTACGCTCCGAGCTACAAAATGGTGCACTCCTGTACTAGGGCTAGCTGGACAGCAGGAGGAATTGAGGGGATGGACCAGGCGACCCGAGGCGAGAGGGACGAGGGGAAGGTGAAGAGTGAAGAGCTAACGACAGATGACGACAGGACGGAGACGAACAAGTACAGGGAGGAATCACTTATTGCTCCCCTGTAACCTGTAACCAGTGAGATAACATACGACATACGACATACGAGGCAGCCCCTGCCCCAAGTCTACCAGCGGCATCCCGTACTCTAAAACGGAGCTCAATTGTGCCTTGAATGAACCAAAGCCCAGGGATAAAGGGCGCTAGAGAATTGGTGCGACATGGCAATCTCGAATCGGGGATAAAGTCACAGGGGTGCGATTTACGTACACGCGTAATTTACGCGCCTCGGGCTTATTTTTTACTTCACGCGTTATTTGCGCGTAATTCAAGCGTAATTTACGTGTGCCGTACGTGCGGTAAAAACCGTTAGAAATAAGGGCGCGTAATTCAAGCGTAATTTACGTGTGCCGTACGTGCGGTAGAAACCGTTAGAAATAAGGGCTCTTGGTATTCCTTGGTGGTGCTGTGCCCTTCTGAACTCTCTTCCCTAATTCTTACTTCACTAGCTCACTGCCTTTCTGCCTGTGTGCGATTTGCTCTCTTTTGCCACGTGCTTCGTGATGTTGGGCGTGGTCTCTGCCCAGAGGGAATTGCGGCGCTTTTCCGGCATGCGTAACGTTCGAATGAGTCTACGACGTCACTTTAGTATGCGCGGGATTTTGTGACGTAATTTACGTCTGATTGGTAAAAATTGCCTCCCCGCGAAATTTACGCGTAATTTGCGGCGTAAATCGTAACCTAGTAAAGTCATAAAGCAAAAATACTTTCTTTTTAAACGTGGCACGCAGTAGCATATGCCAATTGCACATAGAATCTCGCTCTTAACTTCGCCCCTGGCCCGACCTAGGAGCAACTTCGAAATCCCTTAATTTTGATGCACCTGGATGCAGCATTTGCTCTCTTGTTAAATATTTGCCGTAGGGAGCTCACAGTTCACAGTTTGTTGGACTGCGATTAAGCAGACGACAAACCAACTGAGCCAAGTGCGCACTTGGCTCAGTTGGTTTGTCGTCT
>Ga0136554_1000337_pt1 | contig 17214 bp, 16 predicted proteins | sample AntRauTorckE5431_FD_104637 | JGI IMG/M metagenome (GOLD analysis project Ga0136554, IMG submission 104637) | Saline lake microbial communities from Rauer Islands, Antarctica - Metagenome Torckler E5 #431 | ecosystem: Environmental > Aquatic > Non-marine Saline and Alkaline > Saline | place...
AATAATGAATTTGTCAAACACGACTTCTAGCTATTCACGTACAGTAGCATGAGTTCGGTTTGTTGCGACAGCCGCAGTGTGCATGAGCTCTCTGCGAATGAATTTAGTACGTACGGAACAAAGTACGGAGGCTCGATACTCGCTAGCACTCATTTGGACGCACTTTCAATCCTTATGTATTTCATAGGTTTACACTCACTTCAGTAGCATTCGTTCATTCAGACAGACAATTTGCAGACGACTATAGTACCCGTGATAGATCAGATAGTACTGAGCACGCATTTGATCCGGTGAGGAATTCTCAGAATTTGGCGTAGCCACCCCGTTAGGGGCCTAGTTTTAGTAAAATGGGCGTGGACGGTTTATTGAGTTCTCCTCTTGCCGACCGTGGCAATTGCAACATCGAATGTGGCTCACCGTCGTCTACGCATGACACTACGAGCACGAGAAAACGGTCTCGCCCGACGCTGTCAAAACCCACGCCACCAACCGCGTCTACGGATCCAGTTGAGGTGTTTCCGATCTTCTCCCTCTTGCGTGAGCACGCAGACGCATTTGCGCTCGTATTTGCAGCGCTTGTCGGTCGAGGCATTGGCCAGGAACTAGACCCTTGCACTTTAAGCCTTGCTGCAGTTTCTTCAACTTGGCACCGTGTTTTCAACAGCCGTTCCGCGTGGTGGAATGCGCCGCGCCTCCTGCCAACGTTAGGTAGTGTCAATTGGTCCAACCTGCGGTTAGCGAGGGCATTGAGAATACGAGGCACGGAGGGCTTGTGCTATCGATGCGTAGAAAGATCAACAGGGCGCGAGCTAGCTGTTCGCCTTTTGTGCGACCCGGAAAGCAGGCGAAGTATAGGAGCCAATCAACAGCAATTACAGAGCAGTAGCAGCACTAGCAGCAGTAGTGGCAACAGCGCAGGAGTGCCTTACTTTGCACTGCGCGCATTGGCTGCATTGCCTCAGCGATCTGAATGTAGGAGTCGTGACCTCAATGCGGCCGGGAGTGCTGCTGTTGATGACTCTGAAAGCATGACGTTACACTTGTCGACACCTCTCACGGTGAGTCTCCATCATGGTGTTCTGGTGATGTTCTACGACTTTTGCTCCTCGACTCTACATGACCTCATGCACGACCAAAGCATTATTATGAACTCAAATCAATTGGTTAGCCAAGCTGTAGCCTTACCAGCAGACGATTCTACGTCAACATCAGCAGCAGCAGCAGCAGAAGCATCGCTAGAAGCAGCAAAAGTTGCGTCAGAGAATATCTCAGCTTCAGGACCCACTCGAACAAAACGCGTGCCATTGCCGCGTGCTTGGACGAAAGTCATCTTGCGTCAAGCCTTGCTGGGTCTGCGCTCGCTTCATCGACGTGGTGTGATGCACCGCAACGTGAAACCGAAGCATTTCCTGGTGCACACCTTTGCCACACCCCAATCGTCTTCAGAAGCTCGTGGTGATGTTGCTCCTGCTGGAGCTGGTGGTGACGCTACTCCTAATGTGGACTGCAAGGCTGTTGCAGAACAAGATGATCCCATTTCTCGGTCTCCAGAGACCATCAGAGTGCGTTTGGCCGACTTTTCGCTGTCGCGGTTCAGTGCGGCCCCCGCGCATGCGTCGACACCGAACCTCGTGAGCCGGTGGTACCGCGCGCCCGAGCTTCTGCTGGGCCAAGACAGTTACGGCCCGGCCGTTGATATCTGGTGGGTTGGCGGTAGCCCTGTGTCGAAAGAGGAGCGTTGAACCTACCTTTATTTGAAGCCATTTTGGCATCTCAATGCTGTAATCTTTTCGTTGGAGCGTCATTACTGTATTCTTGAATGTTGCCAACAAGTGCCAACTCTTCCATTTTCTCATAATCTATTACCTGCTCTCGCCAGCATTCTTTCATTTCATGTGGTCACTGTATGTGCTTCTTTGTCCTCCACCCACAGGTCAATTGGCTGTATTTTCGCTGAAATGGCATTAGGGCGCGTGCTCTTCCGAGGCCGCTCTGAAATCGACCAGCTTTTCCAAATTTTCAGCTTGTTAGGGACCCCCAAGCACGACACCTGGGCCGGTTTTCATGTTTTGCCCCACGCCAACCAAGGCGAAACTTTTCCTCACTGGCCTCGCTCCCGCCTCGCCGACCTTTTTGCTTCTTCTTCTTCTTCGCCTACTTTGCCCGAGACCACTGCTGAAAAGAGCAGTCGCTTTGGTAGCAGTAGCGGGTGTGACAGCAGCAGCGGCGTCGTCAAAGGCGAATCGATGGAGAGCCTAGAAGCAGGTGACGAAGAAGAGAAAGTAGATGACAGCGACGACGACAAAACACCGAAGTTTGGGTTGTGCCACGACGGCATCGATTTGCTGACGTCACTGTTATCGTGCGACCCAGCCCAGCGGCCCACTGCGGACCAAGCTCTCGACCACCCTTACTTCACCACTTCTGCTGCGCCTCCTGCAGCTGCTATGCACGAGCAAAAGGATCCTGCTCAGGGCGCTGCTAGAGCAGCTACCAACCAACAAGACCATGCCAGCTGCTGCAGCACTAATAGTAGAGAGGCGTGGGCGGCGCCTCGACTTTCTTCCGAGGAAGCACTTGACCATTTGGCGATTCTGCTGCGCCTGGAAGAAGAAGGAGGCGGCAATGATGATTATGGTGATTATACTGAAGGTGGCCGCAGCATAAGTATGGACGATGCTGATCATCGTGAAGCTCATTTGCAGCTGTCTGCTTCTTCGCTTCCTCCGATTCCAGCCCGGAATATGGCCCCGAAAGAACTCCTCGTGGGGTTGGAGTTTGCATTTGAGGTGAGCATGAGCACCCCGGCACATGCGCGCAGTGGCAGCGAAGCCATGAAGATCAGAAATCGAAGCCAGCTGTCAACCCCTTCTGCTAACTAGGATGTGCATTTATTATTTTATTTCTCCCTGTGAATCCACCATCATTCACTCTTCAGGTGGCGGTGGCCTTTGAGCTCCGCATGCAGACTGCTTTTCGCGCAGGGGACCTGTTGCACCGGTGGCATGACGCTGATGCAGCTGTTGCTCGTAACATAGGCGCTGAAAATGTCTCGAGCGTGCGAGCAGCGATGTTGCGCGCAGCGGCATGCGTGCTCGTAGCGTCCAAAATTGATGACGTTCAATTTATAGCAGTCGATGACCTCGTGACGAGTGCAGGGGAATTGTAAGTGAGGCAGCCGTGTGGTTGATTTATACCTCGCTTGTTTCTCGCTTTCATCTTCTGCTCTACTGGATTTTTTTCGAAATCTCTTGTCGCTCTTCTTTCTTAACGCTCCCTTTCGCTGTTGTAATGATATTTCTTGGAACAAATGAACAGGTTTGGCCCGTGCGAATTGGTGTTATCGGAAGAAACACTCTTGAAAGCTCTTGCTTTTGATATTCATCGCCCCTCTGCACCCGACGCCCTTTCGACACTCGTGGCTGCTGTCCAAGAACCAGCTGTAGTAGGAACGAGGGGTGTAGTTATTCCAATGGGAGCAATCCACCTAGCCTCCTTCGTGCTCGAATGCGGGCTTCTCTTTGGCAACATTCGCGATTTCAAGGCGGTCTCCAGGGCTACCTCAAAGCTTTACGCCCGCGATGCCACCTGCAGCCACGATAGCAGCACGGGCAGCAAAGATAGCAGTGCCAGCACCAGAACCAATAACTCCGCGGTCGCTCCCACTGCGGGCAGTACCCGAAATGTATTTTCCCTTGGCCATGAGACTGGATGTCTGACTCCTACTCTAGCAGCGGCTGGCGCCTTGGCATATGCTCTCACAATACTTGCTGCGACCTTTGGATCTCAACGGAGTGTAGTCACTCATAATGGAATCGAAGAGCAAGCTTCTTCATTTGGCCCACTTGACGCACGAGCGGCTATCTCAGCAATCGTGTCTTCGCTGAGCCGAGCAGCCGACAGAAACGACCGCGAAGGTGGCATCGCCAATGCCACTGCGAGCAGCTTCAAGAGATGTTGCACTGTTTCCATGTTAGGCTTCATTCGCGCGGGAGAAATATCTAGTGCAATACACGCGTGCTCCTCATCGGTGGACCTTACCAGCACGATTGCCCAGCGGCAGCGGTTATACGAGGAGCGCGGTAATGCCGCTGCCAACATGGCGCCTCGCGAGGTTAAAATCCCGTGGCCGTGGACGACTCAATAGTTCTCTAAGTCACGTCGCTTTTTGCCTCGTTATGACAGCCATAGCCATGGAATACAAGCATAATGCGAATTGAAAAATGGCAGATAGCAATACTTATCCATAATTACATATAGCATGGATCCTTAATAGTAATAGTAATAGTAATAGTAATAGCAGTTTTAGTATAGTAGATAGTGTAGGAGGCAGGACACTCAGCCCATGTAAGTCTATAATCGATTTTGGAGCGCATATCACATACAAAGGTGTTTCCAATTGGTTTGTGTTACTCAGGTCATAGTGGAAATTTCGGCGTCAAATTATAAATGAAGGCAAGGCGCGGCTATGGGCTACGTCTTTAGATAACGATGATAGAATGGTAGTTAAACTTTATACATCACAAAATTATCCGAATCGTTTTTTTCCTTTACAGGAAATTATTGATAGTTGTGATGGTGATACACAAAGCCACTTGGAATACAGAAAAAACATTTGCCACACGGAAGTCAAAACGAAGCAGTCAAGATCCATCAGGTTCCTGTGAGGGCCCGGTACAGGCTCAGCAAGGGCAAGTCCGCCCCAAAGAGGGCACGGTTGTACGCTAGCTTTGCGCGAAAAGCGGGGGTGAACCCATCGCCGTGCGCTACCGCTGCTGCTCCTGCTGCTGCTACAGGGTGATTTGCAGCTCCTGCTGTATGCATCATTTCGCTGGCGGCAGGAGTCGCTGCTCCTTGGTCTCCTCCTTGATCGCCCTCTGGTCTATCTCCGGATAAAGGCAGTGTGCGCAGCAGAGGAGGTTGCGCTTCGCTCTTCAATCGCAACGTGCCTGCAGCGTCAATGCGCCCCACCCTGTTGGCGTACTGCCAGCCCCACTGGGAGGTGCGCGCTAACGCTTGCCGAAAGCCGACGGGTAAGTAGGCCACCGTGCCGTCGGCTTCGATGCCCCACCGCGCGCCGGCGGACGCTGGTGTTGTTTCGTTTATTTCGCAATGTAGACGCGGCGGAACCCGAAAGAGAACGAAAGAAAGGAATGGGTTATGATGATTTTCGTCTTAATTAACACGAAACACTAAAAAGAATGGGATACATAAATTGACGCCCTTTACCAAACTACCTATCTCGTTCCCCTAAAACAGAAGTTGAATGATTTGTTCGCTTGCTTGCACCAACTCACCGTCAAAGTATAGGCCTTCTCCGTAGAAACCATTCTCGTCAAACACCATGGGCCACGGCCGCGCGTCCTGGTGCAGGGCGAAAATGCCGAAGGGAAACGAAAAGTAGCGCACGTGCCACGACAGCTCCACTAATTCCACGTCCAGTGGCACCTTCTGCTCATAGGTTCAAGAGAGGCGAGTACGGGGTATTAAAAAACGGACTAAATTGCTCCTCACAAGTGGTTGAATAACATGGTTAGTTTTGTAACGTATACTGCTTATAGGTATCTCTGTGACCGCTTCAGACAATGGCGATGAATTCTGTAGAGAGAGCTGAGCCTCTCGTGAGGTGTGCCTGAAAAAAATACGCACCCGGAGCCGGTCTTTGAAGCTTGCCAGATACGACTCACGGTAGCTCAACAATCGCACTTCTTCGCACACCGCTTCCAGTAGGAGTGCCTCGTCACCTGCGGCAGAGGCGCCTCCATCTCCACCAAGTCGCGCGCTTCCAGCCGTGGATGCTGCCTCTGCAGCACCAGCCTGTTTCCACGAGCGCCGCGCCGCGGTCCGTTGCGCTAGAGCGCGCGGCAAAGGAAGGGTGGTAAACACAGCCTGCTCCCGGTCTAGGGGCGTACGTGAGCAGCGGCAGAGTGCCCACTGCCCAAACAAAGGGTTCTCACTGCCGCCGTAGTCGTCGCTACCCACCATTGCACCAATAGGGTGAGCGCTATTTTGACTGCTGCTGCTACTGCTGCTGCTGCTGCTGCTGCCGCTGCTGCCCCTAGAGTCAAACTCACTGATATCATTGCTGTAGCTGCCAATTCCGTGACTACCTTTCTCTGCCCCCTTGCTAGCCGAGCCTGTAGGCTGGGGGGCATAACGGCCGAGCGCTGTGCCACGCCAAAGCGCTTCGCATAGCCCACGCCATAAGATTTCGTCATTAACAATTCTATCTGCAATGGCAAGAGATCCCAACAAACAATATTAGCACGAAAGGCAAAGTCAGCAAATGACTCTAGCGTACCAATTGCATTACGCCTAGGAGGAGCTTGAACGCAGACAATCGTATCTTCTCCCAATGAAATACGCACCTCGCCAGCTCTTGCAGCAACAAGCAAGTGAACTGACTCCAGCTGCGCCTAAAAAGCCACCGATTTCAGACTGCCAGATATCTGCGCTGCAATTCCGCAAGTCGAACGACGCTGCGCGCAATCGCTTTGGGCCAGAGTCCGGATGGTTCTGTTCTGCTCTCGTCTCGACGAGCGCTCCGTCGTTGGCGCCCCCGAATTTTAGAAGGCGCTTGAGGAATTCAAACATTGGAAGTCGCAGGTAGAACACTTCTTCAAAAGGAATCTGCAGGATGGTTGATCGATGATAACCCGCTCCTCAATGCGAATATAGGCGTGGATTATTTCCCATCTTCCCGTGGCGTGATCTTTGTTGTCTCCCTCCTGTCTCTGTCAACAACCAGCCAGAGTTCGTCGTTCGTTGTCTCGTTGTTTGTTCTCATCGATCTTCCTTCCTCGTCGGCGCGACGCGATACCTGATCACCCCTTGGTTCAATCGTTCATAGTCTTCTTCGGTATCAAGTCGAAGCAAGGCATCAAGGAATTAAGCATCAAGCATCATCATCTGAGGATTTTGATGTGCTAAAAGTACACCTTTTCCTGATGACTAGTCATGATCGCGTATTCATCTAGCTGTAGTAGACAATAAAATAGTGATTGTTGCGTATCGGCCTCAATGTTGCAGACAATAGGGAAGTGATGAAGTCATAGCAAATATTAGCTATAGAATTATCATAGTCGCCCAAAGAAACATGCTATGGAGCTCAGTGATGAATCTGCCACGGTTTAAAGATCACAGATAGCTGCGGTTATTTCGCACTTATGGTGCATCACGATATTCACCGGAGAAATCTGAGCTAGCCCTTAGTGCTACGAACTTCCTCCAATAAAAGATTCAGACGGATCAAATCGACTTAAAAACTACGAAGATGGCGCAAAAACTACTCTTTACTCTCCTTGCTTTCTTTTCGCCATGGTATAATATGGGATTACCTGAGGATTGCTCATATGGCCAATTACCAGGCAGCGAGCTATCCGTTACCTTAGCAATACCTTGTGTGTCACGACACATCCAATTTTTGGAAGGGTTGTTTACGGACATCGTCTCTCAAACGCTTCCGCCAATCGAGGTACAAAATCATACTAATGAAATATTTTTAGAAACTTAATGACTCTATTTGCTTCTTCGAATATGGTCCGTATCAAGCGGTGTATAGATTATAAGATTCAAATCATTTGGATGGAATGCTGCACTCAAGACTCACGTGACTCAGTCCGCTAGGTGGTAGTGGCCCTATCGGAAGCTGCGGCTGGTGATGAGACCGCAATTCGAGAATCTTTCCATGGTACTTCGAGTAGCTCGCCGAATTCAAGCAAAGAGGGAATTTCAAATTTAGTCGTTCTTGCAACGCATGAGCCACGGACACATGCGGCAAACCGTAATCGAGCGGCAGCTGTAGCCACTGGAGATATCATCAGGTAAACATTTTGCGCCCTTTTTTGTGGTATAAAGTGTACAATGGTATATTGTATCACGCTATCGCTTATCGCTATTATCGTCTCTGATTCCTCAGAGAGTGCTTGTAAATACCATTGTTGTTTCTGATTGTCTCGAAATATACCGGTACTGTATTTTGGTTCTCATATCTCAATCGATTTCTATTAGTTTCATGGACGCTGACGATAGGATGCACCCCGATCGGCTTGCTGTCGTAGCATGCGGTCTCGCAACCACAGGTGCGAACGCATTTTTACACAGCTTCGTCCTTGCCACTGCTGATGCTCAGCGGTACAGTCTTTCCGATGCCTGGACCTCGGCTGCTCCCGCAAATGCTACGAACTCAGCGGCCTCAAGCACTCCACCAGAGACGGCGCTCTCCCAGAGCTATGAGTGCGGGGCCGCCCCCATGGTCTTGGGTGAACTTATTTATGATGTTTATCATTCGTTGCCAGTAGGTCAAGCCCCTGCACAGGGATCGCTCGAAGAAGATGGGCACGGGTTTGCACATGTGACGCAGCTTCCTGTAGAAGGCATCGATGCATCATGGAAATTTGCCCCTCACCATGGACACATCTCAATATGGCGGCACATCTTAAGTACATGTTCTAGCACCAGCCAGCAATGTGCCGCAGGTGGCGACATAAACCATAATGAAAACAGTAGAAGTATTTGCCTTGAGGAGGCCGTTCAGTCAACAACGAGGTGGGTTCCTGGGCCTGGCTCTAACGGCGAAGGAGAAGACGTGCTCTATACAAACGCTATCCTGCAGCGTAGTGGCCGTGCCAACTACTCTATGGCTTACTCTCCGAGAAAGCTCTCTTTGCACTTACCCACTTTTGCCCGCCGCTGTGTAGCTTTGAAAGCTGATGGCTCAGCGAATGCGTACGTAAATATTGAAGTTATCTGTCGCGCTTTCCTACAATACTCTTACACCCTCTTTCTCTTTCCTTTTCTTTCTTTCAAGAGTGCATTTGTATTCAGATCGTGATAACAACGATACGAAATTTTACGAATCGAATCGCCCCAACTTCAATACTTCCTTCATACTGTAGCTCCAAAATTTCTTCTAAAATGCATCACGCCATCTTGTAAAACGTCTCATTATTCCTACCTCATTCTTAAAACTCTTTTTCAAGGCTTTTCGACTGTACCGTAAGTCAAGATGGGACCTCAGTTCGCTTCAGTGGCTCAACGAATTTATCGCCTTGCATTGAAGAGGGCCATGTGCAAGGTTTATCATATGCAGAAATGGTTACAGTGCCAGGCTTGCTTGAGAAGTATGCCCCATGGGCTGTATGCATTGGCAAACCTGCTGCGTGCCGCGCACTTGAGTGGCAGGTTTCGTGCTTTCCATTTGAAAGGCATGCTGAGCTTGCACCAGGGGTAACTTACTTTAAGGTGTGAGAGGAGCAAAAAGGCTCACCCTGTATTTGCCAACCTTCATACGTCGCTGCATAATCCTGGAAGTTGACGGCTCGGCTAGAATGTATGTTTGCAGCGACTTTGTGAATCCATTCTATCGTGAAATAATTGTGGCTTTTTTCACTCCTTCACTTTTCTATTCTTCCTTTCCTCAATATAGGCTCTTGGATTGCAACTTTGTCAAAGATGGTGTCACGGTGCACTACAGTAGTCTATTCTATCCAATACAAAGAAGTATAAGTACAAGTACATTGGAGCCACAGAGGCACATGTGGAATGCACTTGAGCGAACTCGCTACAGACAGAAGGCCAATTCGGGCTCCAACTAGCGTTTTTCCTACGAACTCCGAACAAGTCAGGCGAGTCTTGCACATAAATATACAAAAAAGGACTAGTGATCCCTCGCAGTCGGTTCAGCCCTTCTTCTACGATCCTGTCTTCTATGACAAGAGTTAAAACGTTTAAATTAAGCTATTCGACAACCACACTATTCACCATGCCATCAAAGATTCTACGTGTAGATTCAGCCGTGGATTAGTGAGGGGCTTTATACTAGCTCCGTCCTCTGCGCGGGTGGGTAGTCCACTTGTGAGCAACAGTTTCGAAGCACGGTGCTTCAAATAGCCCCAAAATTTTCAGTGAAATCACCGCTTCGATTATATGAAATCTTGATACTATGGTATCTGATGAATTCCCCTTCTACTGCAAGGCAAAGTGCGTTATATTAAAGATTAAAAAATCCTGCCCCTCTGGGCCTGTCTCAAAAGATAAGTTCACCCTCCGCGGTTGACGAGAATCAAATAGCTCCCTCTTTTGACACAGACCCCAAGGGGCTGGAATCAGCAGGCCAGCAGGAAGACAGAGAATTCAAAGAATCTTATAGTATATCTGAATGCTTTATCAGGCACAATGGCCTTTTGAAAAAAAAATCTGCTCGAAATATGCATCCTATCACCCGTGATTCTGCCAAAGGAGGGTTTTTCTTCTAATTCCGGTCCTTTGGGGCCTGCGTGCAAACTGCACTATTGTGCAGATGTAAGTTCGTACTTGAGGTGTTAAACGAAAAACGGTATGGATGAATGAATAACACCTTCCGATACAGGCCCCGATGGACCGGAATTAGAAGGCCAATAGGCAGGAAAACAAAGCAAAGGTTCTTGTACTACGCTAATTAGTAACCAGGCGAGCATTCTCGAGTGGCCATGAAGTGATAATAGCGGTCGAAAGTGGCACGCTCCTTCTGCCTATTAGCCCCCTAATTCTAGCCCTTTCTACTGGTATTTCAACACAGGCCCCGGCCGGAAATAGACATCCTTCCTTTCTGCCCTCATGTTCCGGATCTCTGGGGAACGCGTAAAGGGTTCTGCAAGAAGTAATGGATACCTCAGAAAACTGTCAGCTCGCCGCGCCCTAATGTCCACGTAGCTTTATGAATCATAAGGAGTGGGCACGTCAGGGGCACCTGGAGAAAATCAAAAATCAAGTGCCCACTTCAACGGACAACAGTACACTGAGCGAATACTAATTTATAAATTCTGTCGGCAAGCACTTTCGCTTGAAGTACTGTAGTCGTCCGGCGCCCCCCAAATAAAACCCGTAACGAGTGAAGTTAAGCGTTACTGCCCTGTAGACTTACAAATTTAATTTTATCGCTTCATAACACTTGCACGTGAAGTCGCCTACTCGCGTACAGGTAGTCCCGGGTGTTAAGAGGTTGCCACGTTAAGAGAACAAGGGTTAAAATTCGGTACTTCCGCCGGTTAGAAATCGATTTCCTTCTTATACTGTACAGTACAGAAGTAGTATTAAAAAACGCTAAGAGAGCGAGTGCTGAACTACAGTACCTGTACAGTAGCTACCTGTGCCGAAATCGTGACTTTCGCCATTTCTGCGTTTCTACAGCACGATCTGTGGTAGGGCTCAAGCCATCTGAGACGAAATATTGTAGGAGATGGCGAGATGTCTGACCTAGAACCTGAAAAGAAATACTCGTGATGAGTTTCAGGTAGTGTGTTTCTTGAATACGGGCTAGTAAGACATCAAGAAAGTGTAGAACACTACTTGGGCTCAAGGAAGTCCGTGTTCTCAAAAGGCACTTTGTAGTCCAAAGCCAGAGTAGGAAAGCTTAGCCCTGGACGGAAGCTCTAGGATTTTATCACGTCCAGGCACATTTTAGCTGTGATATGCGTTTGATTGCTCTTGCGGGTGTCGCGCTAGTTTGAGTCACTTTCCGCTCATAAACACAATTCTACAGCCAAAGTTGCGGTGAGAATCGGCTAAATAAGAATTTCGGCGCTTTTAAATCAATTTTATTGCAGTCACGATGATTCAACGATTTAATGTTTCATCTAACGGAGGCGGAGGCGGTCACCGATCCAGGAGCGCAGATGATACACTAGGCTTTAAGCCTCCTGTAGAATCGGAATGGATGAAGGCTGCCGCAAAAATAAGCGGCTCGGATGACAGTCAAGGAAACATACCGAATAACAAATTGCTTGACTCGTTGAAGAAAGCAAGCGATGAAAATCCTCGTGATAATAAAAGCGGAATCGAAGAACTAGAGCGTCTTTCACGGGAATCAAAAAAAGGCCTTCCAGTTAGTGAGGGTTGCCGAGTCCCTGGTTGTTCCTTTAAAAATCCTGCGTTTTTGAAGCCCAACGGGTTGTGTGCGGACTGCAATTATCAGCTGCGAGCTCGCGGGCGCGAAAGGGCTAAAGGTGAGGCACACCATTCTCGCGCCGACTTTTTCGATAATGAGCTTGACAAAGAAGAGGCTAGAAGTGCACATGAGTCAGCTTTAGTTGCCAAGAGCGCTCTCTTGGCTGGGCTAGCCAGTACACCAACCAGTGATGTTCGCGGTGGTTTTCTCAATATGGAGATAAGGTCGGGACGTAATTTGCTTGCACGAGACAAGAGCACGCCTACTTCCCGTGCAACGTCTGACCCCTTCGTGGTAGCGTACTTTGGGGACAAAGAAATCGGGCGCACTTCTGTGGTGAATCAGAGCACAAATCCTGACTGGGAAGGCAATCACATCAATGCGACGGTGCCTGCAGCTGCTCCAGCATCCTCCAGCTCCTCCGCACCAAAGAATCGTATCATTAAGCTCATAATCATGGACTGGGATGACACGTCAGCGAACGATGTCCTTGGCCAAGTGGAGTTCATTGTCGATGGCTTACCACCTGAAGGCGAGCTGATGGACCAGTGGTTTCAAGTCAAACCCAGTGGGGACGTGGTTGGTACCGCGTTAGGAACATTGCGGGTACTAGCTTCTTTTGATCGAGACGATACAGCGCCTGGATCAGGAGAAAAAGCTGGCAGTAAGAATGCCTCAGATTGGACGAGAAAGCTGGACAAGCACGAAAAGAAGCAAGCAGCGAAAATAATTAAGTTCGAAGAAGGAGAGGATCCCGGAATAGCCCACTATAAGCTCAGTGAAATGTACGAAGATGATGGGCACGAAACATACATTCCGGCACGAGACGGGCCGTTGAGTTCACGAACAGGGGGTCATGGTGGGTTCGAAGGTGGCGGCAGGAAAGGAGGAAAATCGCGAGCAGAGCAGAAAAAGAAAGAAGAAGAAAAGGCCAGTAAAAAGGCTGCCAAGCTCGAGGCTGAAGCGGCACGTTTTAAAGCTGTAGAAGAAGCCGCCGCGAATAAAATTGAACGCTCCGATGCCGCCGCCTTGCGCGCTAACACTAGACGCGCTGAGCGCCATGCAGCCATGGACGCAAACGGGAAATCGTCTCTCACAATCATAGTTTGTGGGGGTTGGAGTAACGATGTCCATCCCTCAGCTAACGCAGCTGCAGAAGTGGCTCCTGATGTTGTCGTTGCAGCGGCGCACAAGAAAGGGCACCACCACCATCACCACCACAAGGTGCCTCACGTTGAAGCAATGGGCCGTGGCCGTGCGCGCAGCGAGGCGTGGCTTCTCGATGGCCGCCGCTGGTTCCCAGTTACCCCCATGCCTGCGCCCAGGTACGCAGCTTGCGGTGTGCGCCTGGGCCTCGAAACATTGGTTCTCGGAGGTTGTGAGCGCAACGACCCTAGTGCGTCTGCCTTTGCGTTCTCCCACAAACAATCCACTTGGCGGGTTTTGGCGTCTATGCGAGCACGGCGCGGTGGATGTGCGGGTGGGGCTCTTGGCATGGAGGATATGGACCGAACAAGTCACGACGACGAAGAAAATGATGACAAGAAGATCTCGAAGGGTAAAGCTCCCAAAGGTACTAGTGCTGCGATTGCTTCAGGTGATGGCCAGATGAGATTAATTGTGTGTGGAGGCTTTGGGACCTCTCCCAACCCTCCGCCTGTTCCCTCGAAAGCTGATGGAGACAACAAAGATGGGAGCTCTCCGGTGAAAATGTTTACGGGGAATTTTAAGCCTCAAACTCAACTATATGCAGATCTTCCTGCCGTGAACACAGGTTCTTCATCAAGCGGAATATTGACCACCACAGAAGAATACAACCCTCGCACAGGCTTATGGACTATTTTGCCTGGGAAAATGGTGCTCGGCGTGAGCTTTGCTGCGTATGGAGTCATCAATGGTAAATTTTATGTAGCTGGGGGAAATGCTGGATACACCAAAGGAGGTTTGTCAAAGATCACCCAAATGTTCGATCCATCAAACAACACATGGACTCGTTTAAAGGATATGCCAAGCGCGCGTGCTCAAGCGGCAAGTGCAGTTGTCAAAGGGCGGTTATTTGTAATTGGTGGCTTGAACGAGCGATACGAGAGTCGGGCTTCAGTGTACGTCTATGATCCTCAGAAAGACAAATGGGAAGATTGGGATTCAACGCCCAAGATGATGAAAGCTGCGGACGAAGCGAAACGCGGAGAGACTGCGAAGCAAATGCGACTGCGGATTCAACTCGAAGAAGGCACCATAGAACCACGTGCGTTAAAAAAGATGCAAGATGAAGAACGGAAGCGAAACATCAAAGCAAGGAAAAAGAAAGAAGAAAAAGAGGCACAGGAAGCTGAACGCAAAGCTGAACTCGGAGGGTTCAGTGAATCAGAAAGCGAAGCTGGGAAGGCCAATTCTGAAAATAGCGAGGAAGAAGAGTCATCAGATGAAGAAGAAACAGTGATGATACCTCGTGCCGAGCGTACGATCAACGGCGAAGTTGCTATCGGAGTGCGGCGAGGAGGGGACGCAGCAGCTCCTGCAGTCGGTGGGTTTGTGCTCGCAGGCGAGGTGCCTGCCCTGTCGTACAGCCACCGCACGGGCTGGCAGGAACTCCCAGGTTTGCCAGATCGAACGCAGCCTGCTGTTGCTCAAGTAGCCTTGTTCGCGGATAAGGCATCCTAAATATCATAAGATGATGCATGTGATGCTCGGTTTGCAGAGAGCGAGCTGCTTGCTCTGTCAATTCATTTGTATATATCCCATGATAGGGCCCAAGTACTTCAGGAAAGCCAATGCACCGTAACTGCAATAAGGCAAAACCTGATGGGCGTATTACGTATTACTTACATATGCCCCTAGCTTACTGGTATAATTGGTTAATGAGATAATCCATAGATAACTATGGCAGTGAGCAGCATAAGGTTTATTCATAACTTATGTTGGCCTATGACACCACCAAATTACAGCACTAATATTCGAGCGGTATGGGGTCGCTGAAGTATTCTTAATTTATATAGAGAAGTTTGAAATTTGAAATCAGGGCCAACTGGACTGCGCTATCAAAGTGCTAGTAATTAACCAAAGATCCCCACAAAATCTTACGCAAGCGCATCGAATTCAACTAGTAGACAACGATGTCTCTGAAGAGATCAATAAGGGCACTTCGTTGTGCTTCTCCAGAAAAGTAATTGCGAAGGTGTTGACGACCCGCATCACGTTGATTCTTCCATAACCTTGGGTCACTGTACAGAGCTACAAGTGCGGTGCAAAATTCATCAGCGCTATCTGCTCTCGAAAACGCTTGAATGATTCCTGAATTCCTATGATCCTGGCCAACATCTGGAAGACCCATGCCTTCAGCACCCAGCGATGTTGTCACAAGGGGCACCCCTGTGCGGAGAGTAACATTTTAAAAACCATACAAGTAAGCGAGAGAAATGGCACACCAATCATTAAAACGGGAAGTGCAGCTTATTCGATTACCGCCCATATATTGTTCAAAGATTACCTCTTTACGGAATAGCGATAAAACTCGGATAGCACTCATTTACCGTGTTCCAGAGCCAGCACATTCTTGGTGTTGAGGCCGGTGGAGCTGCGAATAGGCGACACAAAGGTGCGAGCTCGCATAAGCGCAGCAGTGAGTGCATCGTCGTCCAGGAAGCCGAGCACCTGAATGAACACATGGAAGCACCAAAAATGAAAAATGTGAAACGCTGGTAAGACAGTCGAACACATCGATGAAAATAGGAAAGCACTCCAAAGGAAATGAAGAAGAGGAAGGAATTGTCTGCTCTCTTGTCGCGTCATTGATCATTGTACCTCAACTCCAGTTATGTTCGCTAGGGCAGGGTCCCAATCTGCACCAATGAGCGTAAAAGTAGCCAGCCGCTCTGCTTGGACCGTCGACGTCCTCGTCTTCGACACCACTGCTGCTTGCCCATCGGACGCAACTTCTGCGGTCGTCAAAGTGCCCCCTGCATTTGAGGTACCGCGCTGAGAAGCTCCGTGGGCGTCATAGAGATGGAAGTGGAGCAAGCTTTCGCGCGCACGAGGCCACACCTCTTTTAGGAACCAGTCGACGGACGCTTTGTTGGTTGGGTTTGCGCCGTTACCCACCATCACCACTCCGGCGCGAGCTGCCCACGACGAGAAAGACGCGTTCTCATCATCGTCGTCAATTTCGTACACATTTCCAAAATGTGGACTTGTCGGCGTGTCCTGAGGTAAAAGCGCAGCACTTTTGCTGCTACTTTCGCTGCTACTTGTTGTCATGTTGTCTGCAAACACATCAGCGACTATTGGAAGGACCCGTACGGATAAGTTTGAACCGTCACTCTCCGTAGCAACTGCGCTTCGAATTCGATCTGCGTCTTCTGAAGTTATCACAGCAACAGCGTCGCTTGCGCGGTAAAATGCCAGCTCTTCTCGTCGAATTTTTTCTACGTCACGCAACGGCATGTTGCCGAGCAGTGAAGCTCGATGGAAGTGCACATCGTCGGAGAGAAGCACAATCTGAAAAGTATAAGCGCACACGCACGCAGGGATTAGGAAATAAAGCAACATCGCGTCGTAAGCAAAGCGAGATAATACTGAGACATCGAATTATAAACAAACGCGCCATGAGCATATATGCTTGATAAAACATATTATCAGCTTCTACGGTTTCCTCTGATTTTTTGTTATGCGCACCTTGGCGTGTGGCGCGAACCGACGAGTGAGCGGTAAGAAATCTCTCGGGACTGGCGCCGTACTCCAAAACCAGAGCGTCATGAACACTACGTCTACTCGGTCGTGTTGCTGCTGATGATGGTTATGTTTATGTAGACCCTGATTCTGGTTGGCAAGGCTGCTGCTGCCGCCCCAAGAATGAGACGATTTGGCCTCAGGGCGGTTAGAAGTTATCGTGAGGAAACGCTTGAACACCATAGGCTTTACGGTTTCACCATTCGCGAGAGGCGTCACCACTTGAGACACGCCCATAGCCGGAAGTCGCGCCTTCAAAGGAACGGCAAGAAATGAAGAAGAGGGGGCATAAGGATCGAAAGCAAGACGTGCCAAATGAAAAGACCTTATTATTATAGGGAAAATGTAGGCATATTCAGATACTTGACTTGGACCTCGTTTCAATCCTTAGCACCACTTCATCCCCAACGTACCTTATCGGCGTCGGTTTCGAAATCGCTCACATGTTTGCCACCATACCGAACGCCATGTCCAAGCGCTAAGAGCGAGCTTACTACTTGAGTTAAGCGCTTGTCGCAGCCATACCTATAACGTGCTTCGTGAGATTCGAATTCAGGCTA
>Ga0136554_1000338_pt1 | contig 17185 bp, 14 predicted proteins | sample AntRauTorckE5431_FD_104637 | JGI IMG/M metagenome (GOLD analysis project Ga0136554, IMG submission 104637) | Saline lake microbial communities from Rauer Islands, Antarctica - Metagenome Torckler E5 #431 | ecosystem: Environmental > Aquatic > Non-marine Saline and Alkaline > Saline | place...
AAGACCCGGAACGTCTGACGATATCTCTGGAGAGCCGGAATAACCAATGGATCCTTGGCGAAGTTCGAGGTTATTGCAACGCCAACCCGTCACCCGGCGCGCTGGAGATCGTGCGGCGTTGGGTGGCCGGGCTTCCCGAGGAAAAGTGAGCGTATTGCGATGACGGTGAACAAAGAGAACGATAACGATAATCCGATGCAGGAAAGCTGCGTCGGACCTTTCTGGGTAATTGATGGCGATCGGGTTATCGGCAAAGCGCACAGGCTTACGTCAGCAGAGATTGAAGACCGTAAAAAAGGGCTGCCGGATAGAACACCCAGTCACCATGACATATGGCCAAATCTTCGAAAACCGGCCAGCGCCAGTGGCCGAACCTACATGACCATTCCACGCGGCCGTGTGGTTTACGAACCGATAAAAGATGAGTTTGTGATTTATCTCGCTCCGGAAATCTACCGGGACTCTTCAGCTTGTGATGCCGTGGTGGATTTTTCCAGGCTGTATGGGAAAAGACTTCGCTGGGTATCGGATGATCATCACTATGCCACGCAGGATGATCTGATTGACGAGGGTGATGACTTTCCAGATTTGTAATTGCTGCTTTAAAGCTACCATATCCAAAAAACGACATTATCGCGCCCCGATCATTACACCCAGGGGCCCGCTTGTTAGCTGGCATGATTCGGGTCACTCTGAATGTCGCAAACCAATATGGATAACTATACAGAGGACAGGTATGCGGCTTTTCACCTACAAGCTGGTCAGTGATACCGGTTTTGCGCCAAACCCTTTTGGGGAAACGCTGACATTAGCTACTTGTAAACCACAGATTCGCCATTGTAAGGGAAAGGGTGACTGGATAGCTGGATTCACCTCAGTATCTTTGACGGGTGACCCAGTGGGTGAGGAGCGGCTTATCTATCTGATGCAGGTCGCTGAGAAGCTGCATATCGGTGAGTACTTTCAGGATTCTCGATTCCAAACCAAGATTCCTGATATGACCGCAAAAGGCCCGGAAGCTAAAGCCGGAGACAACATTTATCGGCCTTGCGTTGTTGGCGCCTTTGAAGGCGAGCATTTTGAACAACTCCCGAACCCTAATCATTGGGGGGACAATATGCCCAGCCAAGATGATTTGGAACGCGACATATCCGGTCAATACGTTCTCGTGGCGGGCGAGTACTACTACTTTGGGAGGGATGCCCTTGCAATTCCTCCAGAACTCCGTCCGGCTGTTCCCAGGGCGCAATCGGCTCATGGTGCTCTTACGGAAGAAGCGCAAGCGCATAGATTCATTGAATTTGTTCGAAGCCAATGCAAACCAGGCAGGAACGGGGCGCCACATACGTGGCCGGACGAATTAACTGAGAACAGGACTTCTTGTGGAGAGTACAAATGAAGCTGATCTTGAGCCGAAAGGGATTCGACTCATCCGCTGGTGGGTGTCCTAGTCCGGTATTTTCCGACGGCTCTTTTTACGCGCTGCCTATACCTGACAAAAGATCACGCGTTACCTACCAAGAGTTGAATTATCAAGGAATAAATATCGGTGAGCTTGTTGCAGATCTAACAGGTAATCCGCGCCGCGCTACGCATTACGCGCACCTCGATCCTGATCTTATTCATCATGTTTACCCGCGACACTCCGACTGGCGACCTTTACTGGGTCAGTCGGGCAGTGCTCAAGGGCATTTACGCAAACAAGAAGTAGGCGTGGGTGATGTCTTTATGTTTTTCGGACTATTCAGGCCAGTTGAGAAAAGTGGTGAACACTGGAGGTTTATCAAGTCGGCACCCGCATTTCATGCCCTGTGGGGCTGGCTGCAGATCGGGCAGATCCATAAGGTTGATCAATTAGCAGAGGATGAGTTGAGCTGGGCTCGTTATCATCCCCACTTTCACGGTCAAACTGACGCAAGCAACACGCTTTATCTTGCTTCTGAAACACTGCACCTAGATGGACTGGATACTGGGTTTCCGGGGGCGGGGGCATTCAGACACATGCATAATCACTATAGGCTGACGGCACCAGGCGCAATGTCTCCAACACGGTGGCGCTTGCCCAGTTTCTTCTACCCAAATAGTTCTGGTTTTACATTGAGTTTCCATAGCAACCCTGCTCGTTGGTCTAAGGCTGGAGAGTACTGTCATCTGATGAGCGCTTCTAGAGGTCAAGAGTTTGTTCTTGAAACATCGGCGTACCCTGAGGTCATACCTTGGCTTAATGAGCTCTTGCGACAGTGATGAGCGATTAAGCAGTTTCTTTAATTTGAATCACCCAGCCAATACTGGTCATAGAAACTCCGGAATGCTAATAACTGGCGGAGAAACGGGGTAGAACCCGCTTAGGAATCTAATCCCTGCAGTGCCCCGCGCGAACACTTCTAAAGTAAGGTTCTTACCCAGTGCGCAACAGAAGTCAGTTACGGCCACTCACAACACAATGAAAACAAAAAAATGGCACAGCAGTATTGCCGAAGACTATTCCGCCGGCCTTAACCTCCGCTATGATCAACTGTTGGACTAAAAAGCACTAAGAGTGGCCTTCGAGCAAACGTTAAATCCGCTCATATCCCTCGCTCACCAGCTTGGATACTAAGCCAGCCTCAAAATGAGATAAGCCACGAAAACTATGAGCAAGCAGCAAGCAACCTTGGGGAAAAAAGTCGGATTAAACCTGTACCTTCACCTGTCCTCTATAGACGGTGCATCTCCTGACCTGCAGGCAAAAGTCAGTCAAGCTGCCCAAAGAGCGAATTTAGAGCCAGGCAAAGACTTTAACGTTATTAAAGTGAATGACAACGGCAACGATTTATCGCTTCTAGATTACCCTGACTTTTTTGAAGAGGCTTTCCCTGTTTTGCACCGTTATTGGTCTTTCGATTTAGACCAAGAAACCTTCCGATTCCGTACATATAAAGAATCTTTCAACCCTCCGGTGCTGCATCGCAAAGAGCTGCTACTAGACCCAAAGCATGCTGACAGAAAGCGGTTTTCAGATCTCACAAAAGAAGCTGAGACCATTGGATTGTTCGATGACTCCTCTCGCATAGGGTTTATTCAAGAGTGGGAGGCGCTCCTCAGAAACCAGGGTTACCAAGTCATTGGTCATGAACTAGTGCCAGTAGGCAACGCAGAAACATTCGATACTGTTGCTGAAAAAGACCTTGAAAATGCACTCGTCCAACGACATTTAACTGCTTTATCAAGAACAAACCTCTCAGCGCCAATGCAGACCCTCGCCCGCTTTGGGTATCTCGACGGAAGCAAGACCATTTTTGACTATGGATGTGGACGCGGTAGCGACATTTCTTTTTTAGCCGAAAACAACGTTCAAGTTGCAGGGTGGGACCCCTACTACGCAACCCATAACCTAAAGCAAACAGCAGATATCGTTAACCTGGGCTTTGTCATTAATGTTATCGAAGACCGCCAAGAGCGCGATGAGGCCTTGCAAGGTGCCTTCGACCTTGCCAACGAGTGGTTGATGATTTCGGCAATGCTTGAGCATTCAAACACTGGTAGCGGGAAACCTTATGCAGATGGAGTTCTAACATCGCGCAATACGTTTCAGAAATATTTTTCCCAAGGCGAGCTCGCCCAATATATCGAAGTCATATTGGGCGTTGAGCCATTGCCAGTAGCGCCAGGTATTTTTTACGCATTCAAAGACTCCAACGCCGAACAACGATTCAGCACTCAACGAGTCGCTAAGCGACGCTCCCCAATTCGTCGCGCGTGGAAACCACTCACCCCTGAAGAGCACGCAGCACGTCAGGCCCAACGGCAACAACAAAAATACGAAGCCAACGCTGAACTTTTAGATAAGCTTTGGGAGCGGTGGCTGGACCTTGGACGAGAACCCAAACTCAAAGAGATCCCCTTTCTAGAAGATATCCGAAGCCAAGTCGGTTCCTTCCCTGCCGCGCTAAAGCTAATTCAGAATCAGAAAGGACCAGAGGGCATGGCAGCACTGGACGCCGCCAACAAAAATAGAATTGATGATCTCTCTGTCTACTTTGCTAAATTACGCTTTCGAAGCAGAAAACCGCCGCGCCCCATGGAGCCTTCCCTCAAAGAGGATATTAAACATTTCTTTGGAACCGTAGATAACGCGCTAGCGCATGGCGAAGACTTGCTATTGAGCATCTTTGATAAGGAGGTGATCAATAAATCCTGCGAATTGGCCTCTGAATTAGGCTTAGGTTGGTTAATAGACGGCCACTCTCTCCAACTACACACCAGCCTGGTGTCCCAACTTTCACCAGCACTCCGAACCTATGTTTATTGTGCAACTAGTCTCTATGGGGATGTGGTGACTGCTGACCTGATCAAAATCCATATTCGCTCTGGCAAATTGACCCTGATGTCGTTTGACGATTTTGAGAATAAACCTCTCCCAAGAATGATTGAGAGAGTGAAAATCAATCTGATGAATCAGCGCCTTGATTTTTTCGATTACGTCGACCACTTTACGCCGCCCTTCCTCTACTTAAAGAGCCGCTACATAAACGAAAGCTGTGCCAATTTCGCCGAGCAGTTGGCGTTCGATGAGGAGCTCGACAAACTGCCATTCCTTGATCTGGAGGGTTATGGACCCACGCCAGAAGATTTTGTTCGTCGGTTAATAACGCATCGCTATCAGGTTGACCGTTTCATTCTTACAAGGAGCCAAACCATTCCAAACTTGGACCAGCCGTGTGGTGAAAATTTCACTTACCGAGATTTCATAGAATGTGGAGACACACAGAAAAGGACCGGGATTGCCAACCTGCCAAAACAACCTGAAACCTACACAGCATTTCTTGACTTAGCAGTGCACGTTCTGGATCCAATAATCGACTATTTTGGGATGATTAAACTTACTTATGGCTTTTGTTCAAAAGATCTAGAAAACCAAATAAGCTCTGGAATTGCACCTCGCATTGACCAACACGCAAGCCATGAAAAAAATCGAAAAGGGAACTACGTGTGCGATCGGTTGGGAGCGGCCGTCGATTTCCTAGTAGAAGACGAGGACATGTTCGAGGTTATACAGTGGATAGATAATAATCTTAAATTTGATCGATGCTATTATTATGGAGGCAGTCTCCCCGTTCACATCAGTTTTTCTAAAAATAACAAAGGGGACATCCGTAGAGTAAAAAGACCGAGCCGCGGGAAACCTTTCCCAATAAAATTGGAAGACAATGGATGAATAAATTCGGCCTAGAGCAAAGTCGTGAGGGAGTCTTTGAAAGCTTTCATCAAGGCTTCGTTTAACTTCGGCAGCTTGAAATTATTAAAAAAGAAATTAAATTCATCCAGCAATTCAGGCTCTAAAACGCGGGAAATCATTGCTTTAGTCCCGGAAAAGACATCGTTGAAATTTTCTCTATCAATGTCCAGAAGACCATGAGCTAGACTACTATGATTTCTTAATGAAAGAAACTTTCTAGCCTCGACCACAAAGTCACCAATATCTTCTCCGGTTTTAAGGTTAGTTCTAATCTTCCTATCTTCGACTTTGCTAATGTATAATCCGCATCCTTCTATCTTTTTTCCATCAAAAATGATACTACCATCAGAAGGAACTAATTCCGCCCTTTTACAATATAGCGCACTCGCTTGTAGTGCCAGTTCAAAACTTCTCACCAAACATAAAATGAACTCTCTGTAAAAATCTTTCCGCTCCTTCTGGATCAGTGCCAAGCGCAGGTACCAGGCCGAAGTAACGATGAAAAGCTTACTCCAGAAACCGCTTTCATAGTTAGCAGCATTAATCTGCGTTTTATCCCCGTTAAGTCTAGAAAGAAGTTTCTCAATGTGACTCAAAACCTCATCGAATTCTGGAGAAACCAAATAGCAGGTATTAACTCTTCGCCCAATCAAACCACGCCATTTCAACAGAAGGCTTTTCGCGGTGCCTGCAGAACGAAGCTCGCCACTTGAAAACACGTTATCGCCATAAAGGGTATCCCGAAAAAAGGAGTACTCTTGGTTTATTTTTCGAATATTGCGCTTGAGTATTACGCCAACGTCACCTTCGCTTAGCTCTTCAACTAAATCGCAGAGGTCTTCCAGCTGAAAGGAGACGATGTCGCCGTAATCGCCCCAAATTTTAGCCGATTCTTCAAGAGAATTAACTGCATGCCCAAGTTTTCCAGCATTGCAATTCATGACCGACTGAAAGTCCCCTTCATCATAAAGATGGTGAGTATATTCTTCACTCAGTCCAAGCACTTTGGCCAATAAGAATACAAAAAATGACTTGTGATAGACCCCCGTCACGGGGACTCGAAGCGGAAAAACATCTGAAAACCTTGATTTCAAATAAGCCGACTTCTCGCCTGTCAAGGCGTTCAGGGAACTGGCTGGAATAACCAAGAAATCGGAACCGGTCGAATGCTCTTCAAGCAAAATCTCCACCGCTTCCACAATCTCATCAGGTTCAACCTCGGCACCAAATTCCCAGAACCTAGACCTCAATCCTCACCTCCTTCAGCCCCGTCATCTAAATCATCATTAGTTTCATCGTCTTGCTCCAAAAGGTCACCATCAATATTGAGAGATTTCCGAAAAGCGACTTTCGCCTCAACATAATACTCCTCTACATACTCAGAGACTTTTTGATCAAATTTCTTCTCGATAGTGTGCTCTTCCTTTTTACCATCTTTGACCTGCCTTTCAGCTGCCTTCTGTTCCATTTCAAGAAGCTTGAGATTCTCACGTTCATTTTTTTCCAGGGAATAATCCATATCGAAATTTTTCTTAAATAGCGACTTTCTCTCCTCTCGGTATCTACCAAGCAAATCGCCAGCAGCCCTAAAACCCTCATCCCGCAGAGAAGAATCTAATTCTAACCGGGTCGAATCAGGACACATAAGTTGGGAAATTTCACCTCTAACTTCCTCTCTAAGAAGATTTGCCAGTATCACATCCGAAAATGACCTCTTCGTGTCCTCTCTTGTGCGAATACTTCTCTGCAAGAACGCCGTATATTGCATATATGGCTGATCAAAGTTAAAGACAGAAGCGTTGTTCTCAAATATCCAGTCAAAGAGAGTAAGAAAGCCTTCAAAAGATTTTTCTGGCGACACAGAAAACGAAATACCTAACTCAATGAATTTCTCAAGTGCTTGAAACACTGCCCTTTGGAAAAGCGCATATCGCAATACGTCTAAGCCCAACTCACTGCGCCGTTCCTCCACTGCGTCCTCAAAATCCAGCATTCTTGATTTAAATGCTGCTTTATTTTCGAGTGGCTTATATTCTAGGATCGTAGAAAGTACTGCCTGCGCGTTTAACCCCTCATGGCCACCTTTTTGGGACTGGTTCTTTAACGCTTTAATTTCGTCTAAAAAAACTTTTTTCATCTTTTCAAATGGAACTGACTCAAAATACAGTCGTAATAGAAAAGGAACCAGATGATCGTTGACTCTTTTCTTCACCGAATTCGACTGGGCATACGAAAATTTATCCCATTTTATCTTCGGATAATATTCGTCATCATCTGCGCCCTCAGGAAACAGGTCCTGAGATCCAGCAGTTATTTTCAATAGACGATATACATAACTGTCTTTCTTGAAGTTATCCTCAAGCCCTCTTTTTAAAATACCGATACTTGAACTGGTATATTTTTTAGTCACGTTGTAAGCGTCTTTTTTTCCTCTCGTGTTCCATTCAATCAACGCAAGACCTTCTTTTCCGTAACTCTTAAGGACTTCGTCGCAAAAAACGCGGCATGCTATATCACCAACATTTTTATCAGATAATAAGATATTGAAATGCCCGCCGACTTCTTTCATCGTTGAATTCACATCAACAAAAAGATTTCTAAATACGCGGGGTATAGAAGGTGTAGTATCCGGATCTTGAACACCACTATGTGAATTCGGCGGATACATTATGCAAACCGGCAATATTAAGTCTTTAATATTCTGACTATTTTCGTCCATCAAACGCTTCAATGCTCGAAGTCGATGCTGTCCATCTATTACGACGAGCATAACCCCGCCATCGTTTACATCAGCTGTTCGTAACGCTAAAACCGCTTGTTTCGCCTTTATTTTAGGGGCACCAGGAATTTCTGGCGCAAGGTTCAAACCATCAGATTTGTCAGTTACCTTTCCATAAACCTGAAAGTGTTTCTCCCAGCTCACGCCAGAGAATCCTGGCTTCACCTCTTGGATACTTTTAGAGCCGTACAAGCTATTTATGCGACCACCTTCGACCGGAACAACAGCCGCAAGAAGGGGCGGAAAAAAAAGCGGTCTAGTTGAAGTGGCTCCTGAATCTTGTTTTAGGTAAGGCATTATTTCATTTTCAACTCGTGCCTCATCAATATCTCTTTGCATGAGTAGGTCGAAATTTATGTCCTCCATCTGGATATCTCTGGCAAAATGGAGATAGCTGTATGCCTGCTTCATCGAAAGTGATGTAAGAAAATAGTCTACTGGATAAGACCCGAAGGAGACGAATCTTCCAAAATTACCGACAAACTCAACATTAAACTCTCGATCATCATCGAGATCTTCTAATAGACTCTGGTCAGGCATAAATCACCTATCTCACGCTCATTATTGGATTAAAAAGAAACATCATATGTCGTTCTAACATCTTGATGGAAGCCTCGCTATTTGAACTAAATGTCGCTGGAGAGCAAACAAAAGTTAAATCGGGCCAAGCAATCCCGCTCTCAGCTAGTCTGCCGCCAAATGTTCGCTGCCTGGCTAATTCATAGTTTTTTAGGTGCTGTGTATATCTTGCTCGTAAATCCTGCTCTACAGTCATTCCACAATAAATGGGTTGTGATAAAGGGGATGCCACTGCGGCAAGCTCTAGGTAGAGCAGAAATTCTTCATTCGAGAGCATAGCTAAGTCGACACTCGGGGCGCCAACAGCCTTGCCAATGAGCGTTCCCTGGAAGGTATGCTGTAACCGATCATAAGGGTTTGAAAAGTCAAGACGACCCGTAAGAGAAAATTTGGACTTGAGCGTTTCGAATTTTTGTAGTTTTCTCTTCAGGCCTAGCTTTGCCTCAACTATTTCAGCATCTGCGTGTACCTCTCCCTCGAAAAGCCCTAGGTTAGACTTTCTAAATGGATTGAAACAGAAAGCATAAACACCTGCTCTTGTTGGAATTCGAAGCTGATCCTCAGGCCGAAAGCTCATTGCTGATTCGATCATCTCAACTTTTCCCCTGCAAGACATTCGTCCAAAAGCGACTGATCATGTTCGCTCCCAAACCAAAAAAATTTCTCTCCACCCTTCTTGGAAGTTAAATTTGTATGGTTTAAACTTCCCTCATAATTTAACGTTCAAGTGAGCACCCAATGACCAGTGAGTTTTCACACACTTTCCCTGCCGCTCGCGGAACCCAGGCTGGCAGACCTTGTTATGTTGCAATGTGCCCTTTGAGATTAGTCCCCAAGATATTCGTTTTTAATGAGGACGAAGTGCCTCCAGAGCTAAGGGCTCAACGTACACTCAATCGCGCCCGTGTTCCAGAAATAGCAAGTTATCTTTGCGATAACTCAACGAGTTACACGCTATCGGCTATCACTGCGTCCATTGACGCTCGGGTTTATTTTGAACCAAATGCCGATACTGGGCTCGGTCAAAATCTTGGCCTTCTCTCTATCCCCATGGACGCGAGCATACTGATCAATGATGGCCAGCATCGCAGAGCGGCCATTGAAGTGGCGATTCAAGAGAATCCTGAATTGGGCTATGACAACATTCCTGTTCTATTTTTTATTGACGAGGGTCTGGAGCGTAGCCAGCAGATGTTTGCAGACCTAAACAAACATGCAGTCAGGCCGAGCGATTCAATCAGCACTTTATATGACCGTCGCGATGCGTTGGCAGAGCTCGCTCGCTCAATGGCAAAAAGCGTCGCTGTCTTTTCCCGCCTAACAGAGATGGAAAAGTCCAGTATCTCCAATAGAAGCACCAAGCTCTTCACCTTATCAGCGATTAAGAACGCCTCTAAAGCTCTACTTTCCAAAGGTAAAGATGACCCCATCGAACCGAAAGAGATTCAGCTTGCTGTGGATTACTGGTCTGAGGTGGGAGCCAACATGCCTGATTGGCAGTTGGCACTCGACAAAAAGGTTGCAACAGCGGAACTCCGCGAACAATACGTTCACGCCCACGGTGTCATGTTACAAGCGATGGGGAATATCGGCGCTGGCTTAATCGCGCGCCCAAAATCCAGCTGGGGCACGACTCTCCAAGGGTTAGCGAAAATTGATTGGGCACGAGCCAATCCAGAGTGGGAGGGTCGGGCTATGCACCATGGCCGTATCAGCAAAGCGCGCAGTAGTGTTGTCTTGACCGGCAACCATATAAAGCATCAACTTGGTATTGCGCTCACACCTTCGGAGCAAGAGTATGAGGAGTCGTTTAAAAAATGACAGTACAAGAACAGTTCGTTTTCGCTGATCACGTCTCGATGATTCAAGAGCTCTCTCTCGGCAATCGGCCTCTTGCTGACTTGGTTCGAGAGATTCAAAACATTTACTTGTCAGATGATCGACCCTGGATCATTGGATTTAGTGGCGGCAAGGACTCCACCAGTGTTTTGTCATTGATTTACATGGCGCTGCTCTATACCCCAGCTGAAAAGCGCTCGAAACATGTTTACGTTGTTTCATCTGACACGCTGGTTGAGACGCCTGTTGTGGTCGATATGATCAAGAGCGTTATCAATACAATAAACGAATCGGCTACACAGGACGGTTTGCCAATCAGCGCTCACACTGTGGTGCCAAAGACGGACCAAACGTTCTGGGTTAATCTTTTGGGCCGCGGCTATCCTGCACCTAACCAGACTTTCCGCTGGTGTACGGAGCGTATGAAAATTGACCCCGTAAGTGAGTTTATACTCGATAAAGTTGCTCAATTTGGGGAAGCTGTTGTTGTTTTGGGCTCTCGGAGCCAGGAGAGTGCCTCCCGTGCTCAAGTTATTGCCAAACACAAGATCGACGGTTCTGCATTAAGCCGACATAGTTCGTTGCCCAATGCTTATACCTACATGCCGATTGAGAGTTGGTCAGATGACGAGGTCTGGATGTATCTGATGAGCGCGCCATGTCCTTGGGGTGGCTCAAACAGAGACCTCCTGGAACTTTACAAAGGCTCTAACCAAGGTGAATGTCCTCTGGTTATAGATAAAAGCACGCCATCTTGTGGCAACAGCCGCTTTGGCTGCTGGACCTGCACCGTAGTTACTGATGACAAAGCTTTACACGGACTTATTGAATCCGGAGCAGACTGGATGAGGCCATTGCTGGCCTTCCGAAATAAACTCTACAAGTCGCGTCAACCTGAAAATTCTGAGGAGTACCGCAACTTTCGTCGGCGTACTGGGCGTGTTTCTTACAACAACGGCGATATCAATGACGACACCATTCGGGAGGTCCGTCATATTCCGGGACCCTATTGGCTGTCAAAGCGGCAAGGATTTCTTCGCGAATTATTAACGATCGAAAAACAAATCAATGAAGGCGGCGAAGAAATTGAACTCATTACCCGGCCCGAGCTCCACATGATTCGGAGAGAGTGGTTGAGAGACCCAAACGAGCCAGACTGGGAGGATTCTTTGCCAAGGATTTTTAGAGAGGTTTATGAGGAAGACCTAGACTGGGTTGAGGATGATGCAGGCGCATTTACTCGAGCGGACTCTGAAACATTGGAAACGCTATCCACTAAATATGGCGTTCCCGCTGCCCTGATCCGCAAAATGCTTGAAGCCGAGCTTCAGGTTTCTGGGCTTGGTAACCGTCGAGGCATTCTGAATAAGCTAGAGTCCGTCCTTCAGCGTGACTGGGAAGAACTGGACGAGATTAACGAACGCAACGAGTCCTTCCGTAAACGTGGCAAGTCACACGTTGAGGAAGTCAAAGACGAATTTTCAGAGTTTTTGCAATAATGCTTATTCAGAACCTTACCCTCACTGATTTCCGTGTTTATGAAGGCGTCAATCATTTCGATTTGACACCCCAGAAACGGTCGGGAAAAACGCGCCCAATTATCCTGTTTGGTGGGCTGAATGGCGCAGGGAAAACTAGCATCCTGTTTGGTGTTCGACTTGCGCTTTATGGCCGCCTATCGCTTGGCGCATCGGTGTCGCAAAAGCGATACGATGACTTCTTGCTAGACGCAATTCACCATTCGAGAGAAACCGGGCGGGCCGCGAGCACTGCCTCCGTTGAGCTTACCTTCACCTATGCCAAGCTTGGTACAGAAAGCCAATACCATGTTAAGCGCGAATGGGAACGCAAGGGTAAGGGCGTAAAGGAAACGCTGACCATCCATGAGAACGGGAGCCCTGTTAAAGGCCTAACCTACGATCAGGGCCAGAATTTTCTTAATGAGCTAATTCCTATCGGGGTCTCTGATCTATTCTTCTTCGATGGGGAGAAAATCGCGGAGCTCGCAGATGACACAGGGGGAGCTGCTCTCGAGCAGTCGATCAAAAAGCTCCTTGGGCTTGACGTCGTCGAGCGCCTGTCCGGAGATTTGACGGTCTTAAACCGAAATATGACCAAACGCTCCGCCGTTCAGTCTATCCAAGCTGAAATAGAGGCCGAGAAATCTACCCTGAATCAGTGCAGAGACAAAGTCGAATCTGTTCGACAGGAAATTGATTCGATTAGCATCAGGCGCTCAGAAGTAAAAACGCAAGCTGACAGACTTCAAAAGGCCATTGACGATCGCGGTGGGCACTTCTCGGCCTCCAGAAAAGAAATAGAAGACAGGCTCGCTGACCTTCAAGACAAACGCGACCAGCTAAGTTCACGCCTTAGAAACCTGATCTCCGATGCAGCTCCTCTTTCGCTAGCCTCAGAATTTTGTCAGCGAACAGAATCTAGAATAGATCGAGATCTCAACGCTCAAATCGTGAATCAGAAACAACATTCACTGGATGGGTACCGTGGCCAGCTGAATGAAAGACTGAAAGGCCAATTGTCCGCGGAAGCTTTGGCTACTGTTGATAGAGAGCTTCGTGCTCTTACCGCTGCCGATTTAGACCCAAATTCAGAAAAAGTTATTCACGACCTAACACCATCCCAAGCGGGCCACATTTTCTCTACTTTTACAGAAGCAGGTAAACAAAAAGAGGAAATCATACAGTTATTTGATGAATTGGAAGAAATTGAATCATCATTGGATGACATAGGAGCCTCTTTAGCCAGAGCGCCGGATGATTCGCTAATCGCAAACGACTTTGAAAATCTTCAACAACTTCAGCAGCAACTCGGAAAGTATGACGCGAAGTTAGAGGACCGTCGTGCGGCTGGAAAAGAAGTTGCTAACAAAGCTGTGGAGACCGCTCGCCGACTAGACCGGCTATATGAGGACGCTGCAAAACATAGTGACCAGCAACGAGTCTTAGATTACATCAATAACGCGAATGGCCTGCTCACAGACTTTGTCGACCAAACAGCGGCAGCAAAAATTCGCGATTTGGAATCACAGTTTACCGAGTGCTTTGCGAAACTCGCGCGCAAGGACGACCTACAACTGCAGATTCGAATTGACCCCAAAACTTTCCACGTTGGTCTATTGAGTGGTAATGGTCGCGCCATCGCCAAAGACGAGCTATCTGCTGGTGAAAAACAGATTTTTGCCATCGCAGTGCTTGAAGCCCTTGCGAAAACGTCAGGACGGCAGTTACCGATGATTGTGGATACGCCCTTAGGTCGGTTGGACTCTCAACATCGAAGTAAACTGATAGATGGATACTTTCCAACTGCGAGCCATCAAATGATCGTTTTGTCGACAGATACAGAAGTGGACGAATCCTTCTATGCGAGTCTTGCGCCGGACATTGCTCGGGCCTACAAGCTTGAATATGACTCAAGAGCGGGAGCAACGCGCGTTTTTGAAGGCTATTTCTGGGAAATGAGGGAGGCAAGCTGAAATGTTTCCAACTCGAATTCAACTAAGCAAAAAGACGTGGGACCGTTTGCAGTACCTGCAAACTAAAACCCAGCTCACGCCCAATGTAATGGCTCGCATCGCGATGTCTTTAGCCCTTAGAGATATCCGCACTGCATCTATTAATGAGAACAAACCTGAACAGACCCACGTTATCAATCGTGACGTGCTGTTTGGCGACCAAGAAAGGGAATATGAGGCGCTTATCCGACAATTCTGTTCCGAGCAAGGAATCGAAGCAGATATCCAGGACATTATCCGCTCCTTAATCGACAATGGGCTGCACAAGGTCGGACATACAAAAAACCTGTCAGATTTACGGCAGGCGTTTCAAAGCCAATGAGCATTGTAAACATCCCTGTTTTACTTGCACTGACCGTACTACAGAATTTAGGTCCATTTAAAACTGGAAAATCCGACATGATAGAGCCCTGGACAGAAGAGCATTCGAGGCCCTACGAACCCAGCGCCGTAATATCGTCGATGATAGAGTGGTTAGCTTCTTCATCCAAGATCAAACGAATCAGTTCGCCCTGGGCATCGAGGCCGGGGTCTATAATCGTATTCTTAATAATCTCCAGCCCCCCACACGCATACTCTTCAAAGAGTTTGATCTTCGCGTCAAACTTCTCGCCCTCCGACTCTAGATAACCGGAGTCCTTATGCTCGAAAAGTGCCATAACATTCATAAAAGCTTCGTCATACTCACCCCGAAAAACCGACAAGGGAATGGGCTCGCTCGACTTGTCGAACCCCACCGACTTTCCTCTGGAAAATCCAAGCGCGGCTGCAAACACCAAGACATCCTTATATGAGGTAAAGATACCGACATCGTCCCTTAAGACGTTTAGGGTATCTGTATGTATTGCTGGCTTCCTGACTCGATCAACCATAAAACCCTTCCTCCAAGTTTGTATACTCGAACTTTTCCTCGCCATCATCATCAGGTTTATGGTACTTGAGCGTATATTGCTTACCCATGCGTTTTGAAAGCTCGTTATCTACCTCACCGCGCCACTGGGATTTCGAGACCATTACAATAACTTGATCGGCCAAGGCGGGAATAAATGACGCCACTTTTTTACGATACTCCGGATCTAACGCACCAAACGGTGAATCCATAACAATTGGATAAATCCCACCCTTTTGGAAAATGCTGGGACTATTTGCTTTTTCTTTGGCACTGTTGACGATGCTACTAATAAAGCAAAGACTCGTTACTTGGTTCTCGCCCGTGGATTTTTCAAGAACTGGCTGCTTACCATGCCCTTCAATATTTTTGTAGATTTTTAGGGTAAAGTCCTCGTCGATTTCCGCCCAATAGTCTTTCCTCATTATTTTCTGGAAGGTTCCATCGACTTTGTTGGAGAGGTCTGTGCGGACTTGATGCGCCATAGCCTCGTGTAATTCAGCAATGGTATCCGCCACTTCCTTAGCAAGCTGTTTTCTTCTCTGGCTCAAGTCAGCCTGATTAGTCTTCGCCAACTCTCTTTCAAGTTCTTTTTCCTTTTCTTTGAGCTCCTCTTCCCATTCAGATTTTTGATGCTGACCTATTGAGTACTTACTATTGAAGTCCTTACTTTTCTCCTTTAACTCCACCCGCCGGTTTTCTAACGCGGATGAATCATCAACACCCAGTATTTCTTCACCCAATTCATCAATACGACCAAGCAAATCTTGTCGACGAGTGGCAAGCTCTGTTAATTCGTTCATGGACTCATGAATACTGGAGAACAATGCTTTTCGTTCAGACTGCAGATGGGACATGACGCCGAAAAGGGCCATGAACTGTTCTTCAACGCCATTGTCCTGAATGGTCGTTTTGTAAGACTCTAGAGTCTTAACACAGTCACTACCTGGCTCTAGCGGTTGTCCGCAAATGCATTTACCAAGCTCGATGAGGTCATCGATAAAGGTTGATTTCACCTTGCTTGGCATTTCCCCCCTTATCCTCATTTCATCCAGGTAGTCTTTGACCTCTTGCAATTGGGTATCAATAAAGGCTAGGAAACCCCGCTCCGTTACGTTTTTATTGAGGAAAGACGATTCTCTGGCTTTATCCTTCTTGACTTGCTCTATTTGTGCCTCAAGCTCTTTTCTTCGTTTTTGTTTTTCAGAAATGGTGCTAATTGAGCTCAGGCGCTTATCAATTTCTTCTATATCTAGTTCAATTTCGCTTAGGCTCTTTTTCCAGCCTATAATTTCTTCTTCTTTTCCCTGGATTTTATCCGTCAACGATGACTGGTGGTCATATAGAGTCGCAAGATTGCCGGAAGAACTCTCTTTGGCCTCTTTATTGAAATGCTTGACCACGGTGTTCTTTAATTGCCTCTCTGAACGATCGAGAATATTCAGCCCCATCAGCCCTTTAATGGCTTCTCTGACCTGTGTCGACGCACTGTTGTAAGCGAGCTTTTCAATTCTTTCGCCGTTAAAGAAGAAATAGCTATGCATATCTTCCGGCAAAATCTGATTCAGCTGACTGCTAGGATTGGAAGAACGATGGGTGAGACCCGCAGCGTCAATGTAGCTGAGCGATAGCACGGATTGGCCTAACGATTCCGCATGCAAGCCGGTACCCTTAGTGAATTTTTGCTCTCGATGGGCAGTATAGGTTGCCCCGTCGTCGTCAAATTCTAATGTCACAGACATAGCTATTGTGCTTTTCGGAGCCGTTTCTGCGATGGCTTTTTCACTGAGCAGATTTTCATTGTTGGTATCGAAGTCCGTGGTCCCATATAACACCCATTTAAAGGCGTTTAGCAGGGAGGTTTTGCCCGAACCATTCTCTCCGTGGATGACCGTAACACTGGCATTTTCATCGGTTGAGAAGCTGATCGACACTTCGCCGAAAAACTGTCGAAAGTTTCTAATCGTCAGCGTTTTTATTTTCATGTCTTCACTTCGTCCTTAATCACCTTGATGATTCTTTCGCAGAAGTCTCGCTCCATATCCGTCGGGAGAACGCGGTAGTGCTTACCTTCTTGTTGAATTTTTAAGACTTTATTAATAACCGACTGTGCTTCTGGGGAGGCAGACTGAATAACCTCAGATGGAGTCTTCATGCTAAACACCTAATAGTTTGAGTTTCTTCCTTATCTCTCTCAATGACGATAGAGAGTCGCCATAGTTCTCCGAAATCTCGGCAAATTCTTTGACTCTATCAAGTTCACGCTCAACCATACTTTTCTCGATTTTAAACGTTTCTGCATCCTCCCCCAGCTTGTCCAGAGGAGGAATCGCGATAAAATCGTAGATC
>Ga0136554_1000341_pt1 | contig 17136 bp, 15 predicted proteins | sample AntRauTorckE5431_FD_104637 | JGI IMG/M metagenome (GOLD analysis project Ga0136554, IMG submission 104637) | Saline lake microbial communities from Rauer Islands, Antarctica - Metagenome Torckler E5 #431 | ecosystem: Environmental > Aquatic > Non-marine Saline and Alkaline > Saline | place...
CGGCACGCTCAGCACCATCTCTGGACATGCCAGCAAGCACGCTGCTGTGAACCGGCGCTTGTTCGAACTGAACATGAAGAGGCCGCTGTTGTTCACGCATGTGAGCCAGGAAAGGGTCATGACATTGGCACCGCTGCCGTCGCCGTCAGGCCGCCGAGTGGCGAGAAAGCACACGGGGTTAGCATACAACAGCCGAGAAAAGTCACGCTTTTCAGTTAAGCGCAGGTAAATTGGCGCTAGGACAGTTTCTTCAGCACCGCTCAAACAGGCAGCACTTGTAGCCATGCCATTGGAACATAAATCAGCCAAGGCAGGTATACCTGCAGGAGTAGTAGTGCCAGCTGATCGATTGGTATCTGTAGCAAGGGCTGACAGGGCAATGTCGAGCAACACTGGCACAGGCTCGTCGCCCACCTCCGGAGTCACGCTGTAATGCCACCATTCTTCGTCGTTCACTTTCAAGCCCGCGCTCGTCATCGCAGCGTGCAAAAGCGCGCGTGCAGCACCGGCTGCGTCATTCGGGGGTGGCGCATCAGGCCTAGCCTCGGGCGCCATCGTGTCAAAGGGCGTGCACAGCGGGGCGCCTGCTATGGCGAGATCAATCGCCAGGCCAAAACTATGCTGACTGCCCCCCGCAGCTGGATCGGCTACGTAAGCAGGATCGGGGCATGCAGCCGCGAGTGCCCACTGCGCGCGAGCTGGTCGGTAAGAGTCGAAAATGATGAAACGCCCTGCTGGGCCAGCGGTTGCCTCGAGGGCACGCTGAGCTGCTGCAAGCTGGCGCCCGAGAATAGGGTGCACCCACACATTCGCGGGGTCACGATGCCCGTTCGCGGGCAGCCCTTCATAGCCGGGGACTACCGTGTTTGTGATGTTGTCGTTGGTAGCGTATTTCAGATCAACCTCAAACGAAGGAATGAAGTCTAGAAGCCGGCGCAGCCCACTCTCGCTGCTATTGTGGGCCATGCTGACAAGAGATGATATCAAGAGATGATAATACAGCAGTATGTTTGTGCTAGTCTTAAGCCTGCTGGTCTATTATTAGCTAAGTTAGCTACAGCTGTACCTCAGCTAAGAGCTCGCCTCGGTAGCTTCACTCGCTGGTTCCTGCTATCAAGGAAGGGGTAGATACACTCGCTGCTATGCTGGACAGTCCTGGACTGACGGTAATCGAAATCGAAAGAAGATCCAAGATCCAAGATACACGATCCAAGCAGGACCTACCTGATGCCTGATGCCAGCCGAGGGACTGAGATCTGAGATCCCAGAGATGCGAAGTAGCTCGGGGTTAGACATCCTAACTATTACCCGATACAGTTATGCCATAACATATTCCACTCAGTCCAGGTCATTCTAGGCAACAGTTGGTCATCGTTGTGGCATTGTGGCTCACACAATCTGAATTTGAGCCGTCAAGCAATCAGCGTTTGCGTTGGCCGCGAGGTATAATCGAATGATTGACAGTCTCGGCGAGACTCCTACTTGATTCGCTCAGTAGCAATTCTCTATCCTAAGCCCATTTTGAATGGCATACTCGACAAAAGTAGCAGAACGCTAATTACTTCACAGCTGCTCCATCTACTTTCATTCCTTCCTCTCTTAGGCGGTCTCTGGATGCGAGGCCATCAGCTCCTCGTCGTTTACGGCATGCTCAGGTTGGCTCTCGCTTTGCCTCCGCGGCAGCTCGCGTCCTCTGCTGCTAGGCGCATCGCTTGGGCTCAACATAGAGCATTCAAGCCTTCGCCCTTACTTGCTACTCCAGGAGGAGCAGAGGAAGCACTAGACGCGTGTCAGGCACCTTCCTATCGTGGCGTGCGACCAGCAGCTAACGGGCAATGGCGAGTGGCGTTGACAGCCGGTGGAAAAGTGCACCGGCTAGGGCCTTTTGCAACTGCTGAAGAGGCTGCTCGCGCCTATGATTCCGCAGCTCGAGAATTACAAGGCGCGCGTTCGAAGCTCAACTTTCCTGATGATGTGGTGGGTACTTCGACTCCTACCTCTGCAATCACTGACAGTTTGAGGAGCAGGAGCAGTAGCACTAGCAGTAGCGCTGGGAACAATCTTAGCGGGAGCTCAAGTTTTATGGGAAGCAATACTCAGATCAATGGCGATGATAGCAGTATTACTAGCGGTACTACAAGCAGCACTGCTAGCAGCAGCAGCAGCAGCAGTAGCATTGAAAGTGTTTCTGACGGGGAGCCGGAGGACGCCTATTTTGCAGTGCTTCGCAAATCGCTTGGAAACATGTGGGTGGATCGACTGGCAGCCTTACAGCGACCTGCGGCATGTGCACTAGTGCCGTTGCTTTCACCGCTCAATGAGCTAGGCTACACGAGCTTAACTAGTGACGCACATACGGGTCGGGCCAAACAAGGCACTCTTTTGGCGTACGTGATGGACCAAAAGGCGGCGCACCCAGGGAAGGTATCCCTCACAAGTCACCACTCACTTTTTCTAAGTTTTTATTGACTCAATTATTTCTAAATGGAAAGTAATTTTAAACTTCGGGTGTCACTCTCTTTTCTTTGCATGTGCTCCAATAATGTACTCGCGATAATAATGGTTCGGGGCACGATGATTGGAACGCTCAGGTGTGCCTGGTGCGCGTGGGGGACTTTTACGAGGCTTTTGGGGCTGACGCCATCATGCTGGTGGAGCACGCGGGCTTGAATCCAATGGGCGGCAAACCTAGGGCTGGCTGCCCGTGGCGAAACTTGCAGGTGTGTGTTGAACACATGTAGTATAGATTGAAATTATGGGGGAAAAGTGATATGCACATGAACTTTTGACATGTGCGCGCCTGTCACTTGCACACATTTTTATTTCGCTCTGCGTTCATTCTGGTTGCATTGTTGCGTGTGTATTTTTGTAATTGGCTCCACTCCTTTATTCCTGCCAACAGGGCACGCTAGACGGCCTCGTGGGTGACGGAGGTCTGACTGTGGCGGTGTTCGAGGAGGTAGCAGAGCCAGACAAAAAGAAGGGCATCAAGAGCCGGTTTCTTGCGCAGGTGAGAGAGAGTGTGCGTGGTAGAGGGGGCAAGGCTATCCTACACTGCAATACTGCACTCTAGATTCATAGCGATGGCACTTCTTTTCGTGCAGCACCATCAATACAAGAATAAATCTTGCAGGCATGTTCAATTTCTAATGCGATGCTCAATTACCTCGCACAATAGGTGGTGTCTCCAGGTTCCCCAACTTACTTGTATGACGTATGTTTACGCGCCGATGACGTGGACGTGCGAGCGTCACGCCCTTATGCCGCCGTGGGGAAAACTTCTTCGGGCTATACCCTCGCCTTAGCGCAGGTGTGCTATACAACATTCCGTGATTAGTATCCCCTGCTCCTCATCGGACCTAGCCTCTCTTCCGTGACCCCCGCTGCGTCTCCTCTTCAAAAACATCCTAATTCTTCGCTTATCTGGTCGCTCTCTTTTGGCAATTTCAATTCTTCTTCGTAAGGTGGACTCCCGTGTTTACTCGGTGCTCGATCGCCTCACTCCGGAAGCGCTGCGTGCTACTTTAGCAGTAGAAGCCCCTGTCGAGCCCGTCTACCTCGCCCCGGGCACCGCCAACAAAGACATGCCGTGGTCCACGCAAGACTTAGCCACTGCGCCTCTGCCCAGCCCAGCGGCTGCTGCTTCCGCAACCATCGCCACACCACTACTACGATCGACCCTTACTCTGCTACCGATGCCGTTGCTTCCTCTGTTTCTGCCTCCTCCACCTCCACTGTGGGCTCGAATTTGAATTGGTCAGGCAATCCCGGTGCTGACGCCCTAGGCGCAGGCCTCCTCTCAGCCCTCAGCCACGAGCTCTTATTGGAACCGAGCGGGTTTCGGTGTTTAGACCGCCATGCTGCTCTCTCATTGGCTGCTTCTGCGGCGAAGTCGTCTCGTAGTAGCAGCAGTGATAGCAGCAGCAGCAGCAGCGGCAGTGGTAGCAATAGTGTAAATAATATTTCAGAGCAAGAGGGAGAAGCAGAACAAGGAAGACGACCGTCTCCACTCGCTCAAGTGGCAAGACCTTTGCATTTGAGCACTGCGCAACAAGTTGGCTTGCTCGACGGCGAGGATGGCCGCGTGCCGAGTTTAGCCTCCCAACTCCTCCCCTCGGGGGGCGCCTCCAACAAGGCCTCGGAACGGCTCCTGCGGCGCTGGCTCCTGCAACCCCCACCCGCTGCGATTGCGGACGCTAGAGCGACAGTCCTGCACCTGCTTGACCCAAAGAGTAGGAGCACTGGCAGTGGCAACGGTGCTTTTTTCTCCTCTTCATCCTCGCACCTCGATCAAGATGAAAATGAAAGCAAAGCCAGCGCTGAAGCCAGCAGTGGCGTTGCGTCTGCGCCCCTGCCGCCGTTTCGGTCCAGCGGAGGTGTGCCCTTGGGCAAGCTAGTCTCAATGCTCGCCGTCGCGCAGGGCAACCCATCCCTGTTTCGGGACCTAGCCCTCATGCTCCATGCGGTCTTGACGCTCCTCGGAGCGCCGCCTTTGCCCGAAGCCCTGCATGTGTGGACACCGGCTGCAGCTGATGCTGCCGCTGCGGCTGTAGTAGCAGCGCATAGGCAAGGAGCAGAAGATGGAGAAGGAGATGGAATGCACAACAACAGCAACAGTGATGCGGTGGTAAAATTGATGGCAGCTGATTGGCTGAATCAGGCCACTGCCAGCGCCACGGACGGCACTTGCCACGCGGGGCGGTTAGAGCCGCTTGTGGACCCGATGTTGCTGATTACGGCTCATGAATCCGGCCTACCGGTATGGGTGCTATCTTTCTACTTCAGTATTTCTCTCTTTTTACCAACAGTAATTCGCAGTTTCAACTTCACTTTTGTAAAGTCCTCGATCTCTACTCAAGAAACTTGCGCATGCTATTTCATCGAAACCTATTTTCTCTCTTTCTTTACCCTTCGGGATGAGAACAGGTGCGACGAGAAGTGTTTTTGCGAGGAGCAGCTCAATTGCTCGCCGATCTAGCCACTACTGTAGCACCGCCATCACCAATAAACAGCGCAAGACCTTCGTCATCTTCTTCCTTAGCCTCTGCCGCCAATGGCAATGCTGGTGAGGAGGATGGAGACGACGAGAGCATTGATGCAGGCGAAGGCTCCTCGACAATGGCTTCAAGTGGCAATGGTGCCATGAAGATTGACGGTGTTTCTTTCCACAATAGCGTGCCGATCGATTTTTTCGCGAAAAACGAAGAAACTTGGCGAGGTTGCGTGCGAGCGACTAACAGCAGCAGCAGCAGCAGCAAGAGCAGGAATGACAGTGGTGTGGCAGCAGCTTACGAAGCCGTCTCCAAGGCATCGCATGTGTTAGGAGATACAGTCCGAGCTGACTTTCCTTCGGGTACAGAAGTATACTTTGATGCCCTCAACAACCAACTTTTGCTTCGTAAAATCCCTGCGTCATCAGCGACCTCAGGCCATGACGGTGGCAGTGGTGATAACGACGAAGAAACGCCATTGTTTTACAACCCGCGCGACCGCACGGGCAAAGTAAAATGAAATCCAATTTCCAAACTTCTAATCCTCTCCCCTTTTTCTTCAGAGAACTTGTCATCTGTTATCGCTCATTTTGTGCCTTGTTTGATGTCGCTGCTTTGCTAGAAATTGGGCATTTACTGCTGTGTTTCCCATTATTGTGGTGACATCTGCTTACCTTCTGAATTGCTTTCTTCTCTGAATGCACTTGTGCGTGCACGTGTATATACTACAAGGTAATGGCCGGGCGCTGGACCACTGCACGAGTCGCCGAAGCACAGGCAGAGTACTTGGCTTGCTGTGCGCGTGCTGAAAGTGCGGTGCGCGCGGCAGTGGCAGCGTTGAGCAAACGATTGGCGAATGAAATGCCCACCCTGTGCCACGCTGCGCACTGGTATACATGTAGTAAACCTGACAGACATTACTCCCTGATGTTAAGCTCTTCACAACTCAGAATCTTTTCACTCCCTTCGGTCTTCCCATTCATTAACAGTTCAATCTTCTCTCTCTCTGTCTCTGTCTCTGTCTTAATCTCCACCTATCAGGTCCGCCGCCCTGCACGCGCTCACCCTTCACTCGCAAGAAGCTTCACGCAAAGGCTGGTGCCTGCCTAATCTCGTGGAATTTCCTTGTCCTGCCGTGGCACCCCCAGGGGGGATTGGGGCTTATTCTTCATTGACAGCAGCAACATCCATGAGCCATCAACCCCACGGGGCTGCGGCTGAAGAACTGCAAGAATGGATCATTGCTGACGACGAGGAGGGTTCGGAATCAGCGAAAGAGTCTGCAGCTGTGCCACCACGGCCACCTCCTCTCTTGATCGCGGAAGGATTAGTGCCTTATTGGCTCAATTTACCCCAAAAAAAAATCAACTCGAAAAGCGACAATGCTAGCAACCGTGGCAACAGCGGTGGCAGTGGCAGCGGCGTGGGAAATGACGTCTCTCTGTCGGCAGGAGAACTAGTGCTTCTCACCGCCCCAAACATGAGCGGTAAATCTACGCTCATGCGGAGCTTGCTGAGCGCTTCTTTGTTGGCCAATTGCGGCCTTCGCGTGCCAGCGCACCACTTCCAAGCGCCTCGCTTTGACGCTTTTTTCTTGAGGGCTGCGGGTGGCGACTCTCCTGCTGAGGTTATGATCCTCTTCGCCTTCTTCTCAGTATTTCTTTCATTTTATACATCTCATTTTGTCTCTGTCTCCGTCTTTTACTATGGCATTTCTTTTAATTCATCATTTATTCATGAGCATCTCCTACTTCCTTGTGTCTCTACGTTATTGTCTCTTCTTTTTTTTTCTCTCTCAGGGCAAGTCTGCCTGGGCCCTTGAAGCCGACGAAACCCGCGCCATGTGCCGCGACGCCTCCAGCCATTCCCTCGTGATGGTCGACGAGCTGGGGCGCGGCACCTCTAGCCGGGACGGCGCCGCTCTGGCGGGGGCCCTCCTAGAGGCCCTCGACGCAGCGGGGGCAGGCGGGATATTCAGCACCCACTTGCACGAGCTCCTAGACTTGCCGCTGCAATTGTCGCCCCGCGTCTCGAGGCGCCGCATGGGAGTAAACTGGGTGCCCAGTAGTCACGATGTCACTAGTAGCAGTGGCAGCTATCGTGACAGCATTGACTCGAACATAGACAGTAGCGAGATTGAAAGCAGCAGCAGCAGCAGCACGGACAATGGGATGGTGTTCGAGCCGGAATGGACGTACCAACTAGAGCACGGCACTTGCCGGGACTCTCTTGCCCTGCACACGGGCCGGCGCTGTGGGTTAGGAAACGCAGTAGTGGCCCGCGCCGCTCAATTGAGCGCTTCTTTTGATGTGCTTTGCCGACCGAATGCTTCGGCGTTTGCTGCACTAGTAGATGGTGACAGCAGCAGGAGTGCTCTGAGGAATAATGCGCTTGAGAGGGTGACTCCTCTGACGTCATCGCCATCAGTAGCAGCTGCGGCAGCAGGAGCAGAGGCTATGGCCGTAGCTTCAGAGACCAGTGGGTTAGAAATCGCGAGTGATATCTTACGCGACCTCATGAGCACCAACAGTAACAGCGATATCAATCCCAACGCAGCAGCTGCTGTTTTGGTAAAATTGCCGCCGCGCTGGAGCCCTCCGTCTTCGATGGCCGCTGGCACTTCGGTCGTGTACGTGCTTGAGCTGCCGCCTGTGTCCACACTTGCAGGCCCGGAAAATGCTTACCAGCAGCCAGGGCAGCCCGTGTACTACGTAGGAGAAACCGATGCATTTGCGGCGCGTCTGCAGCAGCACCGGAACAAGAAAGCAGGGGGGCAGCAGCAGCAGCAGCAGCAGTGGCGGTGGGCTGACGTGGCCTGCGTGGCGGTGGCTGTAAGTGATAAAAGCACGGCGCGGGCGCTGGAGGCAGATCTCATTCGTGCTTTAGTGCATTCAGGGGTGCCTCTCCTCTCAGAGAACGACGGAAAACATCGAAACTTCGGTGCAGGCAGCTCCTTCGCTCGTTGACTCGCTCTCTCGCGCGATTTAATACCTTTGAGCTAATGCGGAGGTGCCATTGGCCGATAGGGACAGCGGACAGGCAGTATAAATATGTATGTAAAAGTTTAGGAAATCCGACCAATGTCTGGAACACGGGCTGCCGTATTCGTATTCAGTAATGTCTATGACTGGTATTGATACGTTACAGATAGGAGCGAATAATTTTATATCAAGAGCCTTACTACTGTCTTACTTGGTGCTTTCAGTTCACAGTAGACAAAGAAGCACACATCCTTACCCTTGACATAGCGCAATTCGCAATAGAGCGGCAGCATGGTGTCTACTCTGCTTAATTTCGTGAGAGCTACAAATAAAATCGTGAAGCGCAGACACGGGCAATTGGAGCAAAGCGCAACAATTAAACAGTTGAACAGAGCAACAGAGCATTCAGCGACGTGGAAGAAGGTACTAAAGTGCTCTTCAATTGGAGTCGCTGTATTCCCTACACTTTTTGCCCTTTTCAGCTATCAACCTCACTTTTCACTTTTCAATCATTCATTCATATGGACAACACCAGAAAAACGACGCGGACAACGGCAAAGTTCTTCGGGCTCTTTTCCGAAGCACTCGCGCTCTCCAGACTTTCTTTCACAACACCATTCAACACTTTTCTACGCCACATCACAATCCTTTTCTTCTCTCGTAGAGTAGCAAGGCATATGTGCTTTACCACCACTTTTCCAGGTCAATTTTCACGAAGGTCGAGCAGCAAGCAGGGACCCAATCCCCACCCCCTGACGTGTGCTGCCCACTGCCCTCTTCCCACGCTGCGTAAAGCACCCCCGCACCAACTGCAGGCACGAACGCTGCTGATATGACATTCGACGCGCTGCCGTAGGTGCCGGGGCCTCCTAACGTGTACAGGGAAAGAAGCGAAAAGAATCCAACCACCAACGAGGAGGAGAAGAGTGAAGGTAACGAGCTCATAGAAAGCTGTAAACTTTAAAAGGGCATGTAACTAATGTTATTTGTATATGCTTGAGGCCCACAGTAATTTCATTGAGATATCTACTGCAATGAACAAGAAAACGCACCGCACTGCCAGTAGTCGTCGCCTTTCTGGCCTAGCACAGCCGCCGTTTTGATCGCGTCAGAGGTAGCGTACTCGCCCATGGGAACCGCATCGAAAAGCTGAGGAAAAAGCGCGTACCTGAGGCAAAGGACATATATGGCGGAAAGGTGCAAGAGAACAAGAAAAGCGTTAAAACAGGGAACGAGATAAAGCGACAGACTTGGAATGGCGAAAAGGATACTATTCAACAGAGAAATGAACTAATAAGAAAAATAAACTCAACCTAATTAACGGTTCAAGTTGCTTTTGTTATGTCGCACTGACCTTGCCATCGAGTCTGCGTTGGCGTTGGTGCCTAGAAGAAAGCGAAGTGATGTTTGAAGACGTGAGACTGGGAGTTAAAGATCTGGAAACAAATTCACTTCGGTATCACATCTTTCTCGCACAGCCTGTTCCCTCACCGTTCCACGTGTAGTGCGCAATGGTCTGAGGGTCGAAGCCGTGATTGGTGCGGTAAAGCGCGGAAGGGCGCGGGTCGCCGCCATTGGTGGAGTTTAATTCCCGAGGATCCATGTCGAAAAACACCGCCTGGGTTCAGATGAAGAGGCGTTTGATTACATATGAAACACCCATCCTTTTAACTCAGGTTTTCTGGCAACATGATGCCATGACGTTTGTCTTCCCTCTAACGACTCTCTCCTTTCCTTTTATTACCGTGTGCTCCGCGTCTGTCTCCAGCGCCATGAACCGAGGTTGACCCTCGTCGGCGACCGCGGCCGACCCGACGGCATGGTTGAACCCACATGTGTTGTTGGCCGCCAGCCACAGAGCCTGCGCCGAAGCAATGTCCGTAGCCACTTCCATGACGTTCCGAAGCCGAAGGGTCCACGGGAAGCCTTGTGTGGTGGCGTTGCAAAAATGAAGAAGAAAGGAGGAAGGCAGAGAGATAAGAGTTGAGACCACATGTGGAGAGATGTGTAAAAGTACACGGAAAATTGGCGGAATTTTCACATGAGCTGAAGAAGGCACCACCGCAAAGCAACATCAGTTCAGGATTACTCCTTTCTCTCTCCAATTGGAGGGAGGGACGGAGGGAGGGGGAACTTCACCGTAGAAAGTATCTTTGTTTGACTCGAGGTTCGCCTCATGCACCGTCACTCCCGCTGCCGAGATGCCCGTCAGTGCGCCCACAATGCCGGCAAACCCAATCGTGGCGTGGGCGATTCCATCAGGTGGGTGGTACACCTGTGCGTTCAAGTAGCGCGTCATCAACAACGACGAGAAAGGAGGGTGCAAGCAACTACTGAGCGAATTCTCAGCCCAATTAAACCTCTGCGAGTGTTTTTGAATGAAAAAACAAAGCGCATACTCCTGGATGCCTTTAAACGTGTTACCGTAATGAGCTTGTTCTTGTTCACGCCGGTGTCCGACTCCCAGTCGAGGTTCCGCCCACTGTACAGCGCGCCATTGGCAGTCCGATCCCCCCAGGCGCCGAAGTTGCTGCAGCCCGGGTTCAGCCAGTGGATTTTGTCGTGCAACACCACGGCCAAATCATGCTCCAAGCCCTCCGCCTGTGATTGTTAATTTTTGCATGCAGATATTTAATCAAAAACTAAGACTACCGGAGGAAGAAATCGACGCTCAGCTGAAGAGAAAAGATATAAAAGGCACGAGAGCAGAGTAGAAGATGATCAAATACCCGAAGCGCAGCCTCCATGCGAGTTCGTGTGGCCAGCGGCAACTCCTTGAGGAGCACGTAGACGATGTCGTCAGCGCTACCGGGAAGGTTCGCCAGCACTACGCCCATGGCCGTGAGATTGCCGCAGCCGTAACCGCCTGGAATGGAGGTTTGGAGAAACAAAAAGTGCGTCAACAGGGAATAAGTCAAGGTTGAGAGGCTAAGATGATCGACCCTTCTTTAAAAAAAGTAGAACTCAAAGACACGGCCGAGCCAAGTGAAGACTCACTTTTAGGATTGTAGCCTGCTGCCGCAGCTCCGTCGGAGATGCCCCTCATTTCGTCGATGTAACTTGACGGCGTCTGCAGAGACAGCGCAATGGCCCACTGCCACAGGAGCACTTCTTCGATGATTTGATTCAGCACCGCCGTGGAGTCGGTCAACGTGTTGAGGAGCGAAGAGATGGTAGCTTCGATTTTGTCTCCAATCAAGTAACCTGAAGGAAGGGGGGTTGTGCACAACACACAACGAAGGCGTCAGTTTGTTCAGGCTGGAGCTACACTGCTCGGTCTTTACACAAGCACGTTGGATAACGCTTGAATCGTTTTACCATGCCAAATTCAATCTTATGCAATACCTTGGTCGTAACCCATATCGTAGCGGGTGTCGCCGCGCACGTCGAGGACAAAAGTAGTGTTGGCAGCGATGCCATCAACATCAAGGGTGTATAGGGCGGACCCCTAACACCAAAAAAAAAGAAACCAGGAAAATGAGAATCAATTCAGCTCTCCCGAGATACATTACACAATCTGCGACTCGTAATGAAATCTTTAGGATACGTCAAGAGATTCCCTTGTTCACGAGCCCTCATCCGGCGGTGTTGACTGCTCTTCATACATATGAACCTCCATCCGTACCTTAACGCCCTGCTTCACAAGCGTAGTCTCATAATCGTCGACCACAGCATATCCAACGGCATCGTCGCGGGAGGCCGAGCTCAAAGAGAGCGCTCCGGCCAAAACACATGCAACCCTCGTGAAGGACATTTTTGACCGAGACGTGATGTTCAATATTCGGGCGTTCTGACGTTCTCATCCTCTTGATTGGTGCATTTTTCACATCCTCGCGCGTGATTGAACGCTCCTTGCGCGCCTGATATTCTGCCTCTCTCTTTACGCAGGCAACTCGCCTGAGGGGCGCAGAAGGCGAAGGTCAGGAACAACGAGTGTCATACAGGCCACTTCGTTTACTCCGGCGCTGATAGGCCGGGAGAAAACCATATGGCCGCTTCAACGGACAAAAACGCATATTAGAATATATTTAGTCAAGTCGCCTAGTCGCCTACTCGTATAAGAGCGCAAACAGCCCATCTTAATTTATAGAGTTGCAATTGGAATTGGATATTTTAGACCCCTGACAGCACAGCCGGAAATCCTCCGGAGTGCCGCAATGAGCGGTGGCTGCTTCGCATGGCACCATTCTTCTCTTTGAGACGACACAAAAGATGCCAGCTTAGACAACCGTAAATCTCGAGCACTACGAAATCGCCCATCCGAGCAAAATGTTTGTTCAGAGCCAGTAATTCTGGATTAAGCCTTGCAATGGAGCACGGGCGTGAAATACCACAGGATCACGATGATGTTCGAAGTTATCAGCGCCTGTCCAGGAAACAACCCACGAGAAAAAATTGGGATTTCGACATAGGGCAATGCAGACGAGGATTAGCAATGAGCCACCCATAGAATAAGAGAAATAAAGAGAGAAAGGCATGAGCTGTAAAAATAAAACTCACCAAGATAAGAGTAAACATGCACAGCTTTTCCTTGAATATTCTCCACTTGAGCTCCCTCAAGAGCTTTGCGCCAACTTTCGAGTCAGACACCATTTGCTGCGCGGTGCCTGCCGCGTGGTCAATCTGCGCCCCCTGGTCTAAAAGCTGGTTCATGGTGTTCCCGGCTGATAGAAATAGAAGAGCAGAGTTTAGAAGAAGTCGCGAGTGCTCTCGGGTGCACGTTGATGAATGGGACGAGGAAAATGAAGTAGAGGCGGGGTAGAAAAAGGGTGCAAAACAACAATGTCTTTAGAAATAGATGCCAGCATCCTCGTGGGTACTTACCCATTTCTTCGTTCTGGGCATTCATGCGTTCAGCATCTTGCAATTTGCTGTTGGTCGGCAAAGAACAGGTCATGCAAGAGGTGAGAGTTCGATACCGACAGCTAGCTAGGAATTCGATGGCAGGCATCACATGGTATCATGGACGCTGCGACTCAAGAAATAGAGAAATTATACGAATCAGTCATGATATTTACCTAAGACCACGCTCTGCAGCGTCAAAAGCGGAAGTCATCTCGCGTTATCCACTCCCTGGTGCTCGGGCTAGGACTGCGCAAGGATATCTAATCTATCCGTACAGTATAGTATCCGTCTCTACTCTCGCCTTGCGTTTCTTTGCTGTAAAAACGTGCCAGACCAATAATATGCAAGACCGTATATTTGGTATATTTGGTTTTAGCCTATCTCCTATCTCCTACTATCTCTCAACTCCATCGTCATTGCTTCATGCCCTACATGCCCTTGATATACCCTCTCATGGCAACCTAGTTTATTTTCTAACAAGGGTTGAGCTTACCTTGAAGAGTCCTGAGCTAGTGCGTATTCTGGTAAGCTCTAGCTTGTTCAGAGACCTAAGTAGCCTAAGCTGACCGCAATGTATCGCTACGCTGCTGTACATTTCTGGTCGTATCATCGCCTAGTGATAAAAAATCCAGTGAATTGGGCTAGCAGTGCTAGCGACAGCCATGTAAACGCGAATGCAGCGTGGGCATCCGTTAGAGCTCTGCAGCAACACTTGAGTGCAACTAGAGCCAGTGAAAGGGCAGCAGCACTAGGTCGAGCCCTTGAAGCTCATGATGCGGCCACAGCATTCTCGAGTAATAGTGGCAGCAGCAGCAGTCCAGGGCGCAATTTACGGCCCCGGGCAGCTGAGCACCGTGCTTTAGCTGCGTCATTGGCCGCCACAGAGCGCTTAGCGGCTGACCTCAGTGAAACCTCCGAGCTGCTCACAATGGCAAGAGAAGAAGGCGAAGAGAGCGTGGAAGCTGAGTGCCTATCCACTCTCGCGGCGTTACAAGCTGAAGCAGACGAACTCCGCACCGACGCACTGATGGGCGCTGCGGCGCACAGCGGGTCGACGTCTTGCTACCTGGAGATTGGCGCAGGAGCTGGCGGCGCAGATGCTTGCGACTGGGTGGAAATGCTGCAGCGCATGTACGGTGGGTTTGCGTCCCGGCACGGGGGTCGAAGCACCGCGCTCGAGGAGCAAGCCGGCGCCAACGGCGTAGGTTTGCGGTCTGCTACCTTTCGGCTCGACGGGGTGGCTCGAGTTTATGGGTGGCTGCAGCACGAGACGGGCGTGCACCGCCTGGTGCGGAAGTCCCCCTTTGACTCGTCGGGCAAACGGCACACGAGCTTTGCACATGTAGCGGTGTTTGCGGCTGACGACGACGACGGCAGCGGCGGAAGTGGCGGTGGTAAACACGGTGGCAGCAGTAGCAAAGCCGCGATGCAGTTGCCAACTTCCGAAGTGACTTTGGACACGTTTCGAGCGCAGGGCGCTGGTGGGCAGCACGTCAACACCACGGAGAGCGCAGTACGGGCCACGCATACCCCTACAGGTCTAACGGCGGTGTGCCAAACAGAACGGTCCCAGCACCGCAACAAAGCGTCCGCATTGCAGCTCTTGGCTGCTAAAGTCGCTAAGCGTAGAGCTGATGAAAGACAAGTGAGTTTGTTTATAGATACATTTTGAAGTCATGATATTTTGGGTAATATCTAAATTATTATCCTCCCTTCATACCTTTTCTCTCACTGCAACTGGGTGCGAGAATCTCGACCTCGTTTCTATGCTCTTGCACTTGCCCTTTCTATCGCATTCTTTTATGCTAAGTCTTTTTTATTTGTGTATTTCTTTCAGGCGGAACTAGCGAAGGCGCGAGGCAGTCAGGTAGAGGCAACTTGGGGTGGGCAACAGGCGAGGTCGTACATTTTGTCGCCGTATCGCCTCGTCAAAGACCATCGCGTCGGGACTCTCCTCAGAGAACACGGCAGCAACAGTTGCAGCAAAAGCAATGATAGTGTAGGTAACGATGGCGAAAGCAATGATGCCGTGCTTGGCACAGTATCAGACAACGACGTGGATGATCTCCTTGAAGGAGGCTCGCCATTGGATGACTTACTGACTGACGTCCTTCAAGCTCACGCCACTGCTCGCACAGCAGCTGATATGGATGATTTAGAATGAATTGTGATTTGCGGCGAGCTCTTCTCTGAGATTACAAATCAGTTTCTTGAGATACTGTTCCAATTTTGCTGATGGGCACATCCCAAGGAGCTCAAGTCGCACCTCGCGACCTCAACCTCGTGCACATGTTACAAATTAGCATTTCTGGATATTAGTCTAGTCTAGTTAATACTCTCCCAAAAACAAGGAAAGGCAAGTACACAGCAGTCACAGAGGCACATCGAGAGCGCACTTGAGCTGCATATGCGCTAGCAAATTCGCTCCAGAAGGCCAATTAAGGCTCCAACTGGCAACTGGCGCCTTTCCTCCGAACAAGTCGGCGGGACTGAGTGCTGAGTGCTCGTTCGTGTGTCACGTCCCAAGTCCACGAGGCAATTCTCTGGGCTATTTTTTGCCCCAGCAGGGCATCGTTTTAATGTTTCTCTCAGGCGTCGGGCGCCAGCCGATCTCAGCATCGATATTAGAACGGATATATAGTAGATCCAAACTCCTCGATCCATCTATTTAGCTCCCTGCTCCGTGGTTGTGCTTGGTACTTATAACTAGAATCAAATCGAGGCCAAGGAATTGCTGATCAGCGCACATATTTCTACGAGAGCAGCAGGCGCGCCGAGGCTCCTCCAGCTCCATCTTCGCGCATGCCTTGTAGTGCGACAGAATAGGCACCCTCGGGAAACGGCTGTGCGCTGCTTTGCTCGCCGAGGTCGTACTCAAAGGTGACTTTGAGAGTGCGGCCATTGAGACAGAGGCTGGGAACTCCTTGCCCTGCCAACAGCCCGATCTCAAACGCGCCCCCACGAGGTGCTGGAGCAGCACCCCAAGGATTGCTCGAGGATCCCGGCGGGGCCCAACTGGCAGTGCGCGGGCGGCGGGACGACTCCACCGCGCGAGCGTTGGTAGCGACGTCGCGACGGCGCTTATGGGCATGCTGCTGCATTGCCTCTGTGCTGGACACGTCCAAGACGTCACTGGTGTTGCTGTTCGCTGAGGTTCCGCAGAGAATTGAAGCCCACCATGCATCGCGCAGGGTGCTGCCTGCCGAAGCTGATGGCGGCGGCGGCGAAGGCCAACCTCCGACCAGTGGTGCGAAGGCGTCCCCTACGAGGGAGGTGTCGGGTCTGCGTGACGCTGCAAGCGCCGCGAGCGCCAACCGCAGGGCCCCCGTCCAGTGCACTGCACTTCTCGGAGACGAGCCACCGCCATTGTAAGCGTTTCCGCCACCTTGACCACCACTCCCGTAAAAATTGGAACCACCTCCGTGCAGTTGGTGTGCCTGCGGTAGAGGGCAGGCAGACGCCAGCAAGCGAGCGAGCTCGGAAGCTTCTTTAGCCAGCGTTGGCGGTGGGGGACCACAGGCTGATCGGCTCACGAGTTCGTCGGACGCTGGTGCTGGAATTGCGTGCACCAAAGATGCGAGGCACAGGCAAGATTCTACTAGGACATTCGCTAATGAGGCTGCTACTGCACTTCCAGGCAAGATTCTACTAAGATGCTCGCTATTGAGGCTGCTACTGCACTTCCAGATAGGTTGTTGCGGTTGTTGAGAGCGGTGCTGCAGCTGCTGTTGCTGAAGTTGTTGAGACTTGAGAGGGTTGAGACCCCCGCAGCGGGCGCGCCCGCGGTCCAACCGAGTTAAGGCACTGCGCAAAGCTGCCACGAGGGCTAACGAGTCTAACCCAGGGAGCTGAGCAGCTGCTGCGCGCCGCAGCCGAGCCAACGCAGCCGCCAATTCGTTGCACGCTTCGACCGCCGCTACCGTAAGAGCCAATTTGGAGCGGCCAGGGTTGCCCTGCCCAGCGCCCTCGTAAGCAGCAGCACTAGCCGCAGCAGCGGCCTCAGCGGCGCGTGCAACTCCAGCAAGCGCGTATTTGGCTGCTACAGAAGCAAGGGGTGACTCAAGCCGCGGCGCACACCACGCACGCGTGAGCTGAGGGTGCCCGCTACTGGCAGCAGAGTTGGCAGCAGCAGCGGGCAGCGAGGCAGTGCTTGAGGGCGCGAGCACCACGAGAGCGAGGTCAAGAATAGCGCTGAGATTCAAAGCACGGTCGCGAGCTTCACTGATCATGCTCCTTTCGAAAGCATGCAGGAGCTCATGGCAAAGGATAGCGTATTCGTGGCAGCGATGGGCGACTGCCATTCGCGGGCTGGAACCGAC
>Ga0136554_1000349_pt1 | contig 17032 bp, 22 predicted proteins | sample AntRauTorckE5431_FD_104637 | JGI IMG/M metagenome (GOLD analysis project Ga0136554, IMG submission 104637) | Saline lake microbial communities from Rauer Islands, Antarctica - Metagenome Torckler E5 #431 | ecosystem: Environmental > Aquatic > Non-marine Saline and Alkaline > Saline | place...
AAAATATTAAGCGATCAGATATATAGCACCGCCTAAATAATATGCATCTTGCGTCTGAGTCGTCGACAGTAAATCTGCTAACTTCGTCAATGCGTTCTAGTCGTTTTTCTTTGTTATGAGGCATTACTTACCTTTCAACTGATTTAGTAGATATTGGTCTCTATCTACCCAAAAATGCTGCTTAATCTGATTGTTCATGGGAGACCTGTAGCTTTCAAGATAACGAGTTGCTCGAACAGCCTTCTTCATGAACAGACTCTTGCCTGTTAGGAAGCAGCGTCTTGGCAGCCAGCAGCGTGTTTCAAATGTATCTTTAATTTCGTATTTTACATTTAGTGAGCTCATAGTTCGTTTCCTTCGCTCTCTGTAATGTTTACTGTGTCTATGTCAGACACTTCGACAGCGGCACCGTCATTTAACAACTTTATTTTCATATCTCACCCTATGTTGTTGTATTCTACTATCCAAGGAGGATTACCCTCGTTCGAAACCATAAACGTAATACGATGCAGAACTCTTTTTGCAAGAATTGCAGGATCGTTCTGGTCACGTTTATGAATGCTTAATAGCTGGTCACTAAGCACAACATCACCAATTTCATAGTAGTGCGTATACATAAACTTTTCTTGGAAAACATAGTCGCAAAAGTCGTCGAATAACGCTTTGTCTTCTGTTACCATTTCACAGTTATTATACACACTAAAATAGAACCCTTTTCTTCCAGAACGGTTTTCCTGTATCAGCCACATGTTATAATTGTTTGCAAGGGAATTGTGATGGTTGGCCTGTTCTTCAGGGACACCTTTTGCTGCAACTTCAAACGAGTATCTATACTTGCAGTAAACGCCTTCGCAGCGTTTCTTTAGGTCTTCTGGCATTTCGTCGTATGCCTTTGCAAGGTTCAACCACGTAGTGCTAGTGCCTTCGCAGTTCTTGTAGCCTTGCAGAGCTACCCCGTCGGTATGAGTAGGAGCATTTAAGTTACTGTGCCAGTCTAGAATACCTGTAGGAAAAATGCCAGTAAAGTTACCGTTGATTTTTTCGCCTGTTACTCGCTGTACAGGAGTGTCGCCTGGGCACCAGGCTGGTGGATTTTTCGGGTCGCGAGTTTCCCAGTAATGATTGCCGTATACGTCCCATCTCAGCATATGAGCATTGCCTAGCTTTCCTATCCTACTCGAGAGATTAGTAAAGTAAAACGGATCGGTATTTTGCTTCTTTATTACAACTACGATATTTTGTCGAATTAGTTCTCTGAGCTGATCTATCTGTTCGTCAGATACATTTGTGATATCTAAGCCAGTTACTTCAATAGCAGCGCCGTTGTTTAAACTCTTAGTTTCCATTCTGATCTCCGATGATGTTGTTTTGTTGTATCCAATGATTGTTTTCTTGATTTGATACATAAAACGTTATTCTATGTAGTACTCTTTTTTCGAGAATCTCTGGATCGTTTTGATCACGTTTGTGCAAACTCAATAACTGATCGCTGAGAATAATATCGCCAACTTCGTAGACGTGAGTATACATGAACTTTTCTTGAAATACGTAATCGTACAGATCGGAGAACAGCGTTTTGTCATCAGTGATCATTCTACAACGATTATTGGTGTAAAAATAAAGACCGTTGTTTCCGGCAATGTTTTCTTGCAGCAACCACATGCTATAAGGCGTTGCTTTAGACTCCATGTTTAGCTGCTGTCCTTTTGGTAATCCCTTAGCCCAAACGTCGGGCGCGTAGTCGTATTCGCAATAGACTCCTTTGCAGCGTTTCTTTAGGTCTTCTGGCATCTCTTTGAGTGCTTTTGCAGTATTCACCCAAGTAGTACTGGTGTTTTCACAATCCTTAATTCCTTGAAGAGCGACGCCGTCAGCATGTACAGGCCCATTTAGGTTTGAATGCCAATCTAGTATGCCTGTAGAAAATATGCCCGAGTACTCACCGTCGACCTTTTCGGCTGTCACTCTTTGTACAAGATAAGTTTCTGGATCGTACATGTTCCATTTATCGTAGCTAACTACCTTTCCTGTGTGCGGATCTCTATTCATTAGGTATCGGTCAGCAACAGGTCCAATATGGTTTGTAAACTTAGTAAACTGAAATGCTTTGGTGGTTTGGTTACGCAAAACTACAATCGTATTTTTATACAACAGCTTTTTAATTTCTTCTGCGTACTCTCTGTCAATATTGCAGATATCAAAGTCTAAAACCTCAACGGCAACACCATTGTTCAATTCTTTAGTTTTCATGTTATTTCCAGTTTTCGACTACCCACGGATCCTTACAAAATTTCGGATTAGGATCTCCGTGAAATACTGCTACTCGAGTGTCTGCCAAGACCGTCGGGTTTTTGTTCTCTTTAAAGTCTCTTTGATCTTTCGGTTTCGTTTTGTCGAGCGCAGGCCTGTCTCGCATTTCCCACTTGTAACTCTGTATCCATTCAGTTGGCCACAGAACATATCCTTTGTTACGAATGCAGTAGTATATCCATTCTTGGTCTCCTCGAAACCTTCTTGACACACCTTTTGCGTCTACAACGAAGTCTTCGTAGATCTCACTGTGTTGTCCAGTTTCAAACCTGACTACACTTGAATTTATCTTTGGATACTTAGGAAAAAGGCTTCGATTGAAATCTTGTATGACGCACATCTTGCCGGGGCTATATTCAAACAAAGGGTCTATCTCTCTAAAAATTATAAGATCTAGGTCTAAAAAAAGAATAGTGCCTTGGAGAATAAACTTAGGGTTGAAGAAGGATGGTTTGTACCACCATCCGGATACGCCGTCAAGTTTTTCAAGTGACTCGGTGCGTATATGCGGGTCGATGCCCTGAGTGTTTTCAGTGAAACAAACAAACTCATGGTCCAAGGCAAGATTCCGTTGGACCATGTTGTAGAGCTTGTTTACATACTCGGACGAATACTTGTTGCCGTGTTTAAGGCAAACAACGTATCGCTTAGCTGGCTTCATAGATAGCTGAATTGGCTCCGTGCTCAAATACTTCTACTGACTTAACCTGTACCGTTGGGTTCAGCAGTGTACCGTTATAGTGTTGATCTATCAAAATAGCTGCCATCTTCTGGTACGCCATATCTGCAAAACGTTCGCACCCAACTGCTGGCACAATTCTTAAGTCGACTAGTGCAGTGTTATTACCTGGAGAAATCTCTCCAATCTCTGCCATCTTCTTAAAGAACTCGAGATCGGGATCGTCTTCGGCCACCAGCAGAGTATGATCAAACATGTGCTTGAGCCAAGACTTGAATTCTTTTAGCCCGCCGAAGTCGTGAACCCAGTTGCGTTCGTCAAGTGACTTACACTCGAACACAACTTTTACGCCAATCGAATAACCATGTAATAGCGAACAGTGCGAATGCGTAGATCGCCACTGACGAAAGCAACAGCTTAGACCTTCGTCGTTACTATATGTCTTTGTGCTGTAAAATTTACCCATTTGTTCTTCCTATGTTGTTAGGCGCTTTGCTCAAACTTTAGTTGAGCGAACGTCATTTGCTTTTCGGTGAGGTAAGCGTACCAAGAGGGTGCAGTGTCTTGGTTGCCGACCTTTGCGTTCTGTTAGTGTAACTCTATACTTGTTGTCTTGCATAGAGTACCTCTAAAGTACTATTATAAACTCTATTGACTGTCCTGTCTATTATCTTTTCCCGATCGCCGGTTATCTGATCTTCTGTTACCTTTGCGCCTGTCTGTGCTGCGTCGTTCAATATTACGCCTGTCTCGTTCTTCTTCTTCAGAACGGCTATCAACAATCTTTAACAACCTCTCTAATTCCGTATAGACCTGAGTTGTTTCTTTTGTTAATAGTTCTAGCGCCGACGCTGTTTTCTTTACTATTTCGTCATTTTTACGACTGACGTGTCTAACTGTTAATAGCCATATTATGGAAAATACCACTATGACAAGTCCTAAAAATATACCCTCCATAAATCCTCCGTGATTAGGCTAATATTTATGGAGGATTTTTAATACATAATCTGACTATTTTTAAGACCATTTCAATCTATAGTACGTGGCTTGCTTACTTGTCATCAGACCTTTGATTGCAACACAGTACATGTATCTACCGTGGTCAGGTGTTCTCATTACATCTAATTTATAGCAATTGTCAATACACCACTGACCTTTTTCGGTAGACTTCCATGTTTCTATGTGTTCCTTGACATCGTTGTGCATATCAGCGACGCCCATATCAACCGAGATACGAGCTACAATGATACTTTCGTATATTGTATTGTCGTATACATGACACTTGTCAGTACTGATGTCACTACAACGGACGTGATGTATGTCGTCGCGAAACGCCATTGTTACACCTTCAATGCTGCCAAGTCAGCAATAAGAACATCTTCGTGCGTGAGCTTGGTGTATTCAGCAATTTCTTTCTTGAGCTCTGCTGATTTCTTCTTCAGCTTGGCAATCTCTTCCTTGGTCAAACTACGCATCGGCAAGCCCAAGAACTTCTCTACCTTGCCTGTTAGTACACTTGAGTATGCTTCGCCCTGCTTAACAACGTCTGCTTCTGACCTATTGCGCAGTTCGATCTTTTGTTCAACTACGCCTTTGATGAACATAGCTTTAGCATCAGCATAGTCCATGTCGTCCTGCATCTTCTGCAGAATATAGTTCTTGCGTAGCTCGTTGTATTCAATACGCTTTGCGTACCACGTGTCCAGCAAGTGTTTGAGACTTTCAAAGATAGTAATTTTGTTGTTCTCGTCAATGCAGGTGAAGTTCTCGGAAATTCTTTTGATTAACTTGAACTTGTTGAGTATCCACTCGTCGTCCTTTTCGCCGAACGCACGATCTACGTGTACTTCGAATTCAAACTGGTCGTTGTCTGACAAATCATCGTAGTCTTTGATGACCTTGTCTTCCAACAGTTTGTCCAAAACGGCCTGGTACTGCTTGAGCGTATAGCCCACTGGGATACTTGTAATCAGTATGCGATGCTTTGTCTTGCGCGTAAAGCTGCCTTTGACCTGCCACTGTACTGAGCTGTCACCTTTCTCAACTGTACACTGCATGCCTTCCCAATGTGGCGTTAGGTTCGCTGTGATGCGCTTGCCTTCCGCTTTCTGTCTGACCCACTTGGCAATCTCTGAACTCTTGCGTGGGAAGATTTTCTGTGCGTAGCCTATGCTCACGCCTTCTGCTCCGTTGATTGCCAGCATGGGCAACACAGGCACAAAGAAGCGAGGCTCAATTTTGGATCCTTCAAAACTCTGATGCATCAAGTTGACTGTGTCTTCTTTGACAAACAGGTCCTTGAGAATAGGATTCATCCTTGCAAAGATATAGCGTGTTGCTGCTGCGTCGTTGATGAACGCTGAACCAAAGTTGCCGTCGCCTTCTAGCAGGGGAATATTGTTGCCACATCCTACGTAGTCAGCAGTCATATTGACAATAGTGCCTTCCAGGCTACCATGCAAATACTGTGAATAGTCTTGCACCCTTGGGCCTAGGTTTGACACTTTTACAAACTTGTCGACGTTCTGCTGAAGCACAGTATACAGGATTTTACGACTGGCATTCTTCTGCCCATCTATGTAGTTTGCTAACTTCCGCACGTTGTCATATACCGAAAAGTCGATATACTCGTTTTGAAAGAAATCTTCTAGTTTTACTACTGGTGTTGATGCTGTCATTTTTATTCTATATCCTCATTACGTCGAACGGCGCTGCGTTTAATATTTGTTCTTTGCGAAAGTCTATTGTATTGCCTGAGAACCATTGTGTAAAGAGCTCTGTGTCGGTAATTGATACTTCTGGCAGCATGTCTACCATTGTGTCTTTGTCTATGATGTGTTGTAAGTCCTTCACGCTCCATGAACCAAGACCTTTTACGTAGCTAACATCTAGCTTGCTATCAATCTTGTTCACGTCACCGAACGTGTACGCCCACTCTTTGATCACGTTGTCCTTCTTGCCGATAGCAATAGGCGTTCTTAACAACTTCATCTTACCGTTATTTAGGTGATCCGGAAAATACTTGTGCATAAACAGTGACACTAGACCGCGTATTCTACTACCGTCAGCATCGGCGTCTGTTGCAATACATATCTCAGCGTCTGGAAAGGTGGTGATAATGCTGTATAATTCGCTCAGCTCTTTGTTAGCCATAAACTTCTGGTGACTAACTTCCAGCACATTCAGAGGTACGCCTTTGAGTGCGTAGAATGCGTTACCTTTGCGTCCTAAACATTTGATTAGGCCGCCGCTGGCACTGTCGCCTTCTACAACGAAGATACGTTGCGTGCCGCCGATAGCTGCTACGTACTTGTCACTCTTGACCTTCTTCTTTTTCTCTAGCTTGCTGAGATCCTTCTTAGCTTCTAGATCTTCTTTCATTTTTGTGTAAGCTAGAATTTCGTCAATCAAGTCATCGTTCTTCATTAGCTTGGCAACAATCTTCTTGGCATCTACTTCGCCGATTGCATCGCGACATTCTGTTGTGGAGTTTGTCACACGTTCTTTGGTCTGGCTGTCAAACTTGAGCTGTCCAAACCCGTTGATCACTGCATGTATGCGTAGGTGTTGCTTGAGACGTTGAGGTGTAATGTCGACCTTCTTACGCCGCTTTAAAACGTCACGTAGCTCACTGATAACAGCACCAGCAAAGTAGTCAATGTGAGTTCCTGACTTTACTCCAAGACCGTTAACCAGAGAATACGTTTGAAAAGCTCCTTCTGACTTTGTAATGCCAAAGGTTGCGTACTCAGTCTGGAACGTGTCGCACTCACCGAAGTAATCTGTGAACTTGACTTTTATTGCTGTATTGTTGAACTTGAACTTCACTGTCGGAAACGCAAGTGCAAGCGACTTTACTCGTTCCTCAATCAGCTTTACATGAGTTTCGTCGATGGTCTCAAGTCCAAAGAAAGAATAGTCTGGTGTGAACTTAACAGTTGTGCCTTTGCGTGAAGTGGCCTTGGTAGTAATCTTGTCCACTTGTCCGTTAACGCCCACTAGCTTTACTTCCTTAGTACCGTCTGCACTCTTGGCTTCAAACTTTGATGATGTAACAAACGTTATCATAGAACCAACGCCGTTCATACCAATTGACTCGCGGTTCTCGTCGTCAAAGTTTGAACCTGCTCTTGCGCGTGTAAACGCTGCAACCATTTGGTACTCAGTACCGTCTGGTGTTTCTACTTTGTTTGCTGGAATGCCTCTACCGTTGTCGCTTATAGTGATAGCACCAAAGCTGTCTATACTGACATCAATCTTGTCTGCAAGTTCTTTGTTTGTACGAACGTGTTCGTCGATAGAGTTGTCAATAATTTCGTTAATTATTTTTAGTAGTCCAGCAACTAATTTTGCTTGCTGAAACTCAGCATCGATAAAAACTGTCTCCTCTTGTAGAACTTGGCTACCACCGTACATCGAAAATCTTCGCCGAATATGTTCCGCATCAGTAAGTAATTTAAAATTATCTATCATTCTTTATCCTTGTGTTTACAGTTCTCAAAGTGATATCTTTTCATATTGGGGCCTCGACCTTCTTTGTTACAGTGAGGACAGGTTAGTTGTAGCCTGACCATTACTACTGCTCTTACATCGACGCCCATCTTAATCTCCTTAAAGTTTCTCACCTGGCTCAAAACCTCTGAAGTGGCGGAACCTTGGGAAGCGTAGTGAGTACGTACCGTCTCTGTTCTGCGTAATCGCGTCAGCGCGAACCTCTGCTAACTGGTCCATGCACTGATCTTTAAAGTCCCAGTACTCTTGACGTTGTTTGTCTGAGTACCCGCCGCCTACGTTTACACGGATCTGCTTGCCGCTGTCCTCGCCTTCCATCACAAACGCACCCAGCTTGCCTACGTTCTTCTTGGTGCCTTCTTCTGCGTCTACAATTTTAAGAGTGACTTCGATATAAGGCTTTTGTTTGAGCCAACCATGAGAGCGTTTGCACTTGTATATATCATCTGGGTCTTTGAGCATGATACCTTCGTACCCGCCGTCTAGTGCCTTTTGGTTGAGTTCTTCAAATCGTTGACGGCCAGCGTCTGTGTCCAGATCAACAAGTTCATAGCCTACAACGTGTACGTTTGCCAGCAGCATATTGATTTCGTAACGCTGATAGAACTCTTCTAGGTCCTTGTGTCGTTCAAGCTGCGGCTTGTGATACTCGCCTTTAAGGAAATCTTTCAACGGAATCATATCAAACAAATGCAATACAGCGTCAGTAGTGTTGACGTTGGACTTGCGATGTACTTGTGTCATTAGATCCTGGAAGCTGCCGCTCATAACTTCGCCGTCAAATACCATTGGCTCTGACAGATGTTTTGCAGCTAGTTCAAACTGATTGCAGATTGTAGGAAAGTTGGTAAACTGTTTACCGTTGCGACTGAATTGTTCAACTGTGCCGTCTGGATTGACAATAGTAAGCACACGAACACCGTCCAGCTTGATGTCAATCATCTTTTTGCCTTTTACTTTCTTTGGATGATCTTCTGCATCGTGTGCAAGCTGGCAGGTAAACACAGGAACACCAAGGTCTTCTCGCTTGGCTTCTTTGCAGACTTTGTTCACAGTCTTTTCACTCATGCCGCAGCTTAGATCCTTGACAAGAATTCTGCGATAAAAACCATTCCACTGCTCTTGCGTAGCTACAGCCATCGTCAACAAGATCGCGTCACGAGCTGCATGGCCTGTTAGTTCGCGAGCATTCAGTTTCTCTGCTAGGTCTACAAACACTGACCAAGTAAGGCCCTGGCCGTCATTGTCTTCTTTGGTTGGAACTTGCTTGACGCCGAACGTATACAGTGGATCAAGCGCCATACGCACACCTTCAAAGAACTCTGTTAGCTCTTCTTGGATTGCTTCGTGTAGGATTGCTTGTTTGGCTAGTTTGCTGTTATCTGCTTCGAGTCGAGCGGTAATGTCTTGCGGTTGTGTTCTCATTGGATTTCCTTTGGCTGACAGTAATTTATAATACCATTATACTGCCAACCAAAGGATCTGTCAACTGTTACCTAGCGCGAACTTCATCAAAGGTAACTTCGTTAACAAACTCGCCTGCTACCCAGACTGTTTGCATCAGATCTTTCTTGTCACCAAGGTCTGCGATGCGAACGGTTTCCATATCCTCGTTAAGAGTCAGATAACCTTTCTTAGAACGCTTACCTGGATCAGTTACCGGATCTTTGAACACGTCGCGCTCTTCGCCGTCTACGGTAATTGCGCACATCTTCATTGCAAACTTGTAGGTGTCACGGTCTGCTTTTTGTAGCAGTGCGCCACCCATACCAAACGCAATGTTATCGATGCTGATTTCACTTGCATCCAGTGTCTCGGCAATCTGACGAATAGTATCATATTCAATACCGTCGCCTTGGATAACGCGAATGTGATCCGGAAGTACCTTGTAACCCTTTTCGTTGCGAGTGTATCCGAACAATTCCATCAGTTCTTTGACAACCTGCACTGGGGTGATTACAGGATCGCCTGAATCAGGACGTACTACAAGTGTGCCGCCTTTTTCAAGGATCAGTGGCTCGAGCTCCTTCCACTTACGCAGTGCTTCCCAGATGTTGTAGCTGTCTGATACACAAGCGTAAATGTAGCCTTCGCCACCGAACTGCTCAATCATGTTGCGGAATGCGTCGATTTCAAAATCTGCACCCCAGCTTGTGATTGTGCTGTGCTCGCTTGCAGGAATCCCTGCGCCCAGTCCGTCCAGACTGGCACTGTAGTACTCAACAGCACCCATCCAACCTGCAAGGGTATCGGTGCCCATGAAGTTGATCAAGTGTGCCATGCCGCCCAGTTGAGCCTGTTCAGTTACAGCTACACCGCGCGAACCAAAGTCGTGCAGTTTAAAGCCCAGTGCTTCTGGAGTTCCGTTCTTTTCAAGGTAGTCTGCAATCAGTTCCTTGATCTCGAAGGAAATGGTAGCAACAGTAGTTGGGTACCAAACTCGCAGTAGCTTAGTTTCGAACCAGCTAACCAGCCAGATAAAGCCAGGCTGAGTAGGTTCTACAGTAAACAGAGCTTGTCCAGTTGGTACAACAGTGCCTTCAGGTACAGCACGTACTTTTAGTGGGAAATAGCCCATTTCGGCAATTTCCTTCCAACCTTCGTAATTGAAGATGTCTGTACGACCGGTGTATTTTTCAACATAGGTCTTAACTCGCTCAACTTCATCCAGGGTCGGAACTTGCATTTGCTTGAGGATGTACTGTAGACCGAAGAATTTTACTCGATCCGCTCCGCCTCGAGCTTCTCCGTAGGACATCGCGTGTGTTGCATTTGCTGGGTACTGCTTCCATTGTGACAGCTTGTAGCCGTCTGTGTCGAAAATATCAATTATGTTATTCATTTTAAACGTCTCCCGTTTATTTTTAGGTTTGTACAGTGGTTATTTTACACGAACCACTTGATAATGTCAAGATGATCTGAAAACAGATTCATTGACGTTGCTTCGGCGAGTGGAATCCACTCTGCTTTGAATGCGTCCGTTGCTGGACGAATCTCTGGCATTGTTCCGTTGTTGTTCGGCTGTACTTCAATGTAGTAGCCCATTGTCACTCGGGGAATTCCGATACTACGACCTGGGTCGTCGAACATGTGTTGTGCTTTGATACTGCCTGCTAATACCTTTTCTGGTATACGAAGATTTGTCTCTTCCTTTAGCTCTCGAATACATGCATCTACAAAGGATTCGTTGTTGTTCTTGAACCCTCCTGGCAGTGCCCAGGTGTTCTTGCCAGGTGCTGCTTTGCGCTGAATCAGCAAAATATTACCTTGGCAAACAACTATTGCATCAGTGCATGTAAAGTTGAGTGTATCCGGAAATGGGTAGAACTTGAACGCTTCCTTTTCCCACTTAAAGAATTCCCAATCTTTGATCAGATCTTCGTAAGCTTCTGTACCTTTGAAGTCATCCATAAAGTCCTGTACTGCGTTGGGCAGATAGTAATCTGAGATGATACCGTCTTCAAAGTAGGTCTTGCGAAAGCTGGTTGCGTCAATGCTGTGGAAGTTCGGTACTTCTCTGAGTGTCCACTCTGGAAACTCACTGAGATAGTAAGAAGAACTGTCCTTGAAATAACCGTAGAGCACAAACTTTACGTTGGATCCTGATGGCGCTACGTCGTTCACTCGACGAACGATCTCTGATTTCCAGGTCCACTCTTTGTAGAGGTTGTCTGGTGATTCAACGAAGTTGACGCGTCCTTTTGCGTTGTCCATATTATCGATCATATAGCCGTTAATCATTTCTTTCCTTTCAGCTACAGTGAACGGATTCTTAATTGAACGGCAGCGATTTGCTGAACCAAGGACTATTGTTACTTGTTCGCACTCTTTAAGTGCTGTTTTGAGGATTTCGGCATGGCCGGAATGGAAGGGCTGAAAACGCCCGATAATTACACCTATTTTCATTTTAGCGACTCCCGCTTGTTAATGTATTACAACTTTATTTATCTTACTGTTAAAGTATAGCGCCAGAAAAGGATCCTGTCTACTGAAATCTTTAATTCTCTGGCATATTACTAATTAGTTCGATGTTACTAAATCTTAACAGTAAAAGACTTTCTTGCCTATCTGAACTTGTCTTGCAAATCATGTCTGACTGTGCATACATATCTACTGGCATCATTGGCAAGCGATTCCAAGGCTCCATTTGCCAATCAAAGTCTGCACGATCGCAGATCTTTTTCAGCCATACAAAGTCATCGTCGCTCACACTGCCGGGCACTCGCCAGGTCTTTATCACGAGTAGTTGATATGCATTTTAGCGGACCACTGGAAGTTGCCCGGAGTTTCTATGCCGCCGTCTATTGCACTCCTTGTAAACGCAGGAATGAACCTGTCGTAGTTTTTGAGAAAGTCCTCTTTCGACACAACTTCTGCGCCTTTTCCGAGAAACTCGCCGAAAATCTTATCAAACTGCTTTAGGGCAATTATGTTCTTGCCGTAATACGGCTCGTAATTTTCATCAAGGTCGTCTGTTGATGGATACGCACAAGTAACCAAAAGTGCTTTAGTTACTCCTTCACCGGTGGCAAAGTAATCTGCTACAACGTATACATATTCTGCTGACATGATTTTTCCTTATCGATTGAATAGTTGAAAAAAATGTTTATTAAAGCTATTATCGTCTCCGAGCGCCGCAAGCATTACCAATTTGTCATGCCGCTTAGCAATCTCTGGCCAGTCTGCGTCGAATAACTCAACTCCGTAGTTATTAAGTATACAACCAGACGTCACAGGCGTTAACCTCAGAGTGAAGCAAGTATGTTGTCTAGTGCTTGGTCGATTCGTTCTTGCTGTTCTTCGTCGCTGAGTTCACCGTTGCCTGATCTATGAGCATAGCTCCAGTTACTGATCTTGTGCAGCAACTCGCGTACACCGTCGTTATTTCCAGCACTACTGCATAGATCCAAGCGATGTAGCAGAGTCTCGTATACACGATTCTTACGCTTGAGTTCGTTATACTCTGACTCGTATATCTTCGCGCCTTCTATAGCTGCACATAGCTCCATGTACAATCCAGTAGTTATGTCTAGAGCATTAAACCACTCAGCAAAGTATTGAGACAGTTCTTTTGAACGCGGGTGTGTCTCAGAATGGTGCACGTAAAAGTCCTTAGCGTTTTGGACCTTGTCAGCAACCAGCATGTCGTTTACTTCTTCAAGTGGGCTCAATCGAATTTGCTGGCCAGTACCAACTTTTAGCGGAAGATACTCGTTTGCTACGCTGCGGTATTCCATAGCCAACGCAATCACTGTAGGACTTACGTTGATGCTTACGTGAGCAATATTTTCTTCTAGGTCGGCGTCGTCTTGAATCAACGGATGCAAGCAAAAGGCCAACATCGCGTCTACTGTGCTATTCATTTCTTCCAGAACAGCAACGCCTTCGTTAATGTGGTTCATCAACGGCACACCTGAGCGTTTGGCTGTACGCTTGCCGTAGAATTCTGTCACTAATTTATATTCTACTGAATCTTCAATTAAATTATGCATCCCAATTCCTCTAATTCTCTAACTGCTACTCTGCGTTTGTCTGGATCTACTTTGAAAGTAACCGGGTGTAAATTATCATAAAAACTGCTGTTATGCTTAGGGCAAACTTGATCAGCAATATCTTTTGCCTCTTTCAACCCCAGTCCGGTTATTTCCCGTATCTTTTTGATGATATGGACTTTCTTACTGTCAGTTACAACCTTACGGATTGTAATCTCAGTCTTGTAATCACCTTTGAACATTCGAAGAAGCATTTGTCGCTTGATAGACGGGTCGAGACTAGTAACAATAGTGTCCCACATCTCTTCGCCTTTGTCGGCACCGTAATACTTGTAGATGCTTTCCATAAACATAAAGCATTCTTGTATCATTTTTTCTTTGATTTCTTCTTCAGACATGTCTGTATGATCTGTCATTTTTGAGCAGTCTTCTATTATGTGTGTTTCAGCGTCGATGTCTACTACTTCGCCGCGTTTGTTGGCTTTGTAAGCAATTTTATTAGCACCTTCTGGAGTATACGCAACACCTGCTACCTCAAAGTAAGTCTCGGTATCATACATGTGTTGTATTTTACAGGTTATTACGTATACTTTAGTCACTGTGCCTCCAAGTACTTGCGAACATAGTCAAGACGCTCTTGCTCGGATAAAGCAGTAAACGACTCGATGTTTTCGCGCAAGTGGTCGATGAGTGGGTAGTACTCCTCGTCGACTATTTCTTTTGCTTGCTTGGTCAACAGCTTGTCGGTACGTGGATTACGAGAAACGTACTTTGCTACTAAGTAGTACGGCGACTTTACTTTGAACGCTCGGCCGCCGTCTGCGTATGCTACAAAACCTTCGTGCTTCACAGTCTTGTTGAGTGCTAACAAGTCGGCTACTGTAGTATCAAATGCTTCTGCGTAACCACATGAGCAGCAAGTTAGGGCAAAGTTTTTCCAGGCCTTTGCGATATCAAGGCCGCGACCTGGCATTTCGCTGTCCCACGAGTTCATGCGCCAACCCAAAAAGTACATACCGATATCTTCTGGTACGATATGTGGGTCGTCTGGGTGAACACACTCGAACATCAGAGTTGCACCTTCGTTCATTCTTACCGCAGTCTGCCACTGTCCCCATGTCTGGTGGTGCAACATCATTTCTTTTGCGTAAGCTACAAACGGTGAATCGATGCTACCGGTAGTAGACACAAGGATGTCATCGTCGTACCAAGTCATTGCAACCATAAAGCCGTTGACTTTGCGATAAGCGGTTACAGTTGTAAAGTCAGTGAACAGAGGCGAACGTGCTTCCACACCGTAGTTGTAGATCTTAGTAAACGGGCGTGATATAACGTTGAAGTTGCCGTCTACAATAGTACCGCGGCATTCTTCAAGGTAGTCGTTCCACAGTGCGTCAAAGAACACCTTCTTCTTGTACTTCAAGATGTACAGATCTTCGCCAACTTCCTTCATAGAAACCAGCTTTGGATTATCTTCTACAAACTGCTTTAAGTCATCTTGAAACATTTCTTATTCCTCTGTCAGTGCAGCAAGTGTTTCTACTTTTGCAAACATCTTGCGTACTTGTTCGTTTGGGTGATGACGCAAGTTCATAAGAGCTACTGCGTCATCGTACAGGTTTTCAATACTGCCGTATCTATTCTTGTATATTTTGCTGGTTCTAGGATCGTAAACAAATTCAGCCATGCCTACAACACCCATCCTGCCGCTTGTTGCATCTTGTACGTTAGTCGGAGCACCGTGTCTGAAATATGCTCTTGCAAGTACATTTTTGTCGGGTTCTGCAATAATCGGTGGTATTTTAATATCAAGCCACTTGCCCTGCATATCTACCTCGAAACTAAATTATACGTTAAGTATACAGCCGGTCACTGTGCCTGTCAACCGAACCAATTCCAAATTCCGTACAGATCAATTAACAGGAATCCGACGCCGTGTGCTACCATAGGCCAGTCTTTGAGTTTTGTAAACAGCACAGAGTATATTCCGTGCCCGAATGCAAAGATCACAAATCCCCATTTAGAAATTTCTATGTTTGACGAAAGCATAATTGCAGCTACAAAAAATGCTATAGTCGAAATCCATTTCCATGTGTTTACAGTTCTTTCATTCATACTACTAACCACGCATACGCTGCAAACAGGCTGATCATATGCACAGCTTGATCTGCGCCAATTGTTACAAAGAACCAGTGACGCTGTTCGTTGCGATAAAAGTGTCCAGCAACCCTGCTGGATACGAAGTCAGTTGCAAAGTGCAACAAAAACGTAACGATCGCAAACCACACACCGAAGTAAAGGAATGGTAGTGAATACAGGAGTACGTGTAAAAATAGAACCCAATTATTTGAGCTTTTGTTAATAGCAATGAAGTGAGGAAACTAAACAGAAACTTAAAGAGTCTCGGAAACATTATCCTCGACATACTTGCGAACACTGTGGCAAGACAGCGGTTACAGCTAACTATAACCGCTGGCATGGAAACAACTGTAAACTGATTCTTTAGTGGTGTTCTGGTAACTTGTTGTTAGCAACGCTAGCAATCGCGTCTTCCATAAGAATAGCAATTTGTCCGGTAGAGTCGTATCCTACGTCTCTTGCTCGAAACTCCTCTAGGCCAGAAGGATTGCCATGCAGGTGTCCGTGAAAGTGGATGCTTCCGCGATGTGCTTGATCCCATTCAAAATGTATAGGATAGTGAAACATCACAATCTTGCGACCGTCGTAGTTGATATCCAGATACTTGTGGATTTCTTCAAAGCAAGCTCTGAAGCTGTTGTCCTTGAGCTGCTTGCGATCGTGGTTTCCCTCGACGAGGATCTTGCGTCCGTTCATTCGCTTCAAGAAGTGAACTGCTTTCGGAGCAGGTAAGAACGCAACATCGCCTAGGATGTAAACGAGGTCCTCTGGCTTAACAACTTCGTTCCACTCACGAACCATTTCTTCGTTCATGTGGTCAACGTCCGTGTAATGCCCGCGTGTTGCAGGACAGAACTTTTGGATATTCTTATGTCCCAGATGTAAATCTGATGTTATATAGGTCTTCATTTGTTTTCCTTAAAATGCTGATATTTGTAAAATTTTAGTAAAGCCTTCGTCTAGTGTAGGCTTCTCAAGTGATGCTTTCATTGTGCGCATCACGTGGTCTGGTATTGCTTTGCCTGGGCGTGATGCTAGCCGCTTATCTAGCACAACGTCCGGCGGAGTCTCAAAGAACACGGCTATCTTGTTGTACTCTGATAGCTGTAGCAGCTTCTTAGCCCGTGACTTTCTGCTGGTGTTAGTCTGATCCCACACAATAGTACGCTGATTGCGTCGTGCTGTTTGGACACGGCGGTTCATTAATCGCATAGCACGTGGAGCAACTTCTTTGAACACTTCGTCGTAGGTCTTACCCATTCTACAAGCAAACTTGTCAATAAAGTAATCACTAGACACATACACAAAGTTAGAAGCTTCTAACTCTCCTACATAAGTGCTCTTGCCTGAACCAGGTACGCCAATTAGCATATAAACGCTTGGCTTGTTCATTTCTTTCCCTTCTATCTGTGTAACGACAACTTTGCCGTTAGCTCTAAATCTTCTGTGTTGCCGTAGCTGATAAACGCCCAACCGCATGTAACTTCTTCTGTGACGTACAATTCGCCGTAGTAGTTTTTCCACGGGTATGTAGGGTCTACAGTGATGCCGCTGTGCTTTCCTTGTGCAGCAATGTCAGCAATTTGATCTTGGGTGCCTTCTAATACAATAGTGCGACCAAAGTTTCGAACACCGCACCATTCTGCGTAGTCAATCAGAACTGCTTTTTTACCGCTGAGATCAACTGGCGTGTTATTGTCGTTGCCGACCATCATAAAAATATAGCTGTCAAAGTCTGCTTGTGCGTGTGCAGCTTGTGCCATTCCCTTGCCTGGGTTCATATCCTGCAGGTCTGAACGCATGATGATGTAAAGTGTTGGTTCCATTATTCTAGTCCTAGTAATTCTTTTTCGTAAGGGGTGAGCTTGTCGAGTGCTAGCTGTCGATTTAACTCTCTTTC